>LBJMC04202__coassemble_3457_pt1 | contig 6187 bp, 5 predicted proteins | sample LBJMC04202__metabat2_low_PE_025 | metagenome-assembled genome bin LBJMC04202 | reverse complement strand
CGACAAAACAACCGCCTATTTTGCCGTTCAGGGAGAAAGTCTGCTGCGCCTGAATTTGTCCGAGGAATTATTTCAAGGAACTACCGAAACCTTTTTAATCTTGCACGGCTGATTTTCACGCACAGAGAAAGGCAAACGATGATGGACAAGAAAATGATTTGCGGCGTATTGGTAACCGTAATCGGACTGACTTTTTCCATGTTTACGCTCGCCTATGCGTCGATGAATCCTTGGGATTATAACGGCATTGATGGCCTTTTAGGCTCCCTGCTTGGAACGCAAATGCTCACGCCGCTCATTCTGGCGTTAACTGTGATGCTGGCCGGGCTGGGGTATCGCTTTTGGTGCGCGTATCGAAAAGACAAATAAAAACAAATAAAATCCGGGGTTTCTTTGGCGTGATAATGCTCAAAGATGCCCCGGATTTTTACTGTGATCAGAAGGTGTCGCTAATGGCTTGATAGTTTCCCGCATTGTTCCAATAATCGCTTTTTGAAATTAGTGCATATTGAGGGAATGCTGCTTCAAGCGTTGTAGGGACACCCATTTGATCGGTAATGGTAATGGGAGCCTGTTTCACGCTGTTTCTGACAAGAAAACGATCTCCTCCTTGCGCCAAGATATAGATATCTTTTGTTGTACCCAAACTTTCATACTTCAAATTACTGACGGAACACGTTCCGGAAGTGGTGTCAATAATGTATTTGATCGGTTTGATGTCCTCTGGGTTTCGATTATCTGACGTTTCAATTTCAATGTGATTGTCAAACACGCCGGAAATTCTCGTAGGATCAACATCATAAATGGCGATGGACTCAGCAACTTTTTGTTCAGCGCCGGAAGTTAAATCCACTTGATACAAGGAGCAATTCGGCAATTCATCCGACCGAAGACTGTACACAAAGTTTCCATCAACCAATTCGGTTCGTACTTCTTGGGTATAGTCGTACGAATATTGCGGTGCGGATTTTTCACCGGACACAACGTTCAACGAAACGTAACTGCGAGCAGTTTCGCCAAGCTCTTCGAGAACGAGGCAGTCGCCATAAGCGCCGAAAATCCGTTCCCCAGTGTTTTCGGTGGTGTAAATTGTTTTGCTTTCACCGGTTTTTAAGTCGATTTCTCGAATTTCAAGCGTCATTTTTCCGGTTTCATAATTGACAACCTGAACACCGGTATAGAGTTTGGTGTTGTTACCCGCGGCGGTTCCGCTGAACTGTTCATTGCTTTGCAGCTGATACAATACGCGGCGGTTTGCGCCGCTTGGGTCAAATTCAAAGATACGGCCTGTCACCGCCGCAGTGTCGGAAGCGGTGCCGTCGGAAGCAACACCGCAGGAAACAAGATAAATTTTATTTTGTGCTTGGCTGGCAAAAAGATAAGTTTGCCCCATGGTTGGCAGCCAAGAGTTGCAGGTGTCATCATTGTGCAGGCATTCAGGAGAAGAGCATAGATACGTTCGTGTCAGTGTTTGGTAATCGGTGTACAGAACGTTGATGTAGTCGGGCTGTGTATTCATAATTTCGTAATAGCCTGTTTCGGTTGCAGCACCGTTTCTGAAAAGGCCGCCGTAAGGGTCGGTGATTAACGACAGCGCGCCGGATTCTTCTGTGGAAGCCGCGGCGCTGTCGCCGCTGGAACTTGTGGAATTTTGCGCAGTACTATCGGAGTTGCTGCACCCAAATAATGAGCAGGTAATAATAAGCGTGAAGCAAAAGCATAACGCTTTTTTAAAGATGCATTTTGTCATATTAGATTATTCCTATCACTCTTTTTATTTTCCGGAATTAAATGCAGGGTCGAAATAGTGGAGATATGAAAAATCTTTTCATAGACTATTTCGACCCTGTATAGAGTTATTTTTGCAGAAAAGAATTAATCAGCTACGGTTAACTCGAATGGTCCAGAGTTGGTTCGTTTGGCCGTTGGATGCTTGCCAAGTAACATTGCTTCCGTTAGAGAACCCCGAAGGGGTCAGGCAGAGGAGATATGCGGGTAAAACAATTCCGAAACGGTCATTGCCCTCATCAACACATTTAATGGCACAGTCATTGTAATCATTAGCAGAAATGGGATAAAGATCACAGTTAGTACCTTGGGCTCGATAAATATTGAGTCCATACGCTGTATTGGCATAATTCCGAATATAGAATAGATTTTTTGAGGCATCAATTGGCTGCAAATCCCAGCGTTGAGTATTAGATGTAGTGATCTGCCACATTGTAACGTTTGTATGATCGCTTGGAGAGGTTGAACATTGTGCATTTAGGTTTGGGGCTGCATTTTGAACATTGTAAATCCAAACTCGTTGATTATAGGGCGGAGTTGCTGCAAAGGTAGGTACTGCCATACTAAAAGCTAATGCCAAAAGTAAACAAGCAGTTAAAATTTTTTTTGCTGAAGTATTTCATGAGATAAGTCCTCCTTTTTATGAAGATTATTACAAAACTTTAGATGAAGAAACCGATATTGGTGCACAGATATCGGTTGTACAAGTCATGGTAGATTCCCGGGTATCGCAACCTTTCCCTTGTGATTATAAGTTACTACAAATATCGCACAGAATTCCACTTTTTTGTCATAAAATAGGACAATTTTGACATGAAAAACGAGTATTTAAAAGCTGTAATGCAGTTCTAGTTGATTCTGCTTGATATATAATAGGATGCTAAAGTATAATGAGAGAGTAAGTAAGCTCACCGTAACGATATAGCTGAAACTAGATAACAGCGGATTTCGGTGAAACGCCAAAGGGGGGGAGATTGTGTGGAAATCAAAGTATTGATTTGTGATGATGAGCCGGCCTTTGTGGATAAGATTGCACAAGTGATTCAAAACCAACCCTTGCCAAAAGAGGTATCCATCAATATTACAAGGACAAGCCAGTCGGAAACGCTTACAGATGAGCAGTTGTCACAATATCAAATCATGTTTTTAGACGTTATGATGGAGCCGTGCGGCGGAATGGAGCTTGCGCGCCGCGTTCGTAAACTAGGCAACCATGCTGTTTTAATTTTTGTTACCAACTATGTTCAGTTTTCGCCGGAAGGCTACGAAGTGCGCGCCTTTCGCTATGTGCTCAAGCAGGAGCTGGAGAAAAGGCTGCCAGGCTATTTTCAAGAGGCGATGGCAGAAATTCTACGCGAGGAAAAGGTGCTGCAATATTCCCTCAATGGGGAAGTGTATCAACTTGCGCATACGAACATCCTTTACTTAGAAAGCTACCAAAGAATGATTTATGCGCACACAGTAAAACTTGAACAGGCGGAATATCAGTTTTATGGTATATTGGAAAAATTGACTGAAGAACTGGAGCCGGACGGCTTTCTGCGAATTCAAAAAAGCTATCTCGTCAATATGGCGCATATTAACAAGCTCAATTTCGACCGTGTACTGATGAGCAACGGAAAAGTACTGCCCGTAAGCCAAAAGCGCTATTCGGAGCTAAAAAAACGCTATCTGAGCTGGAAAGGAAGCCAATGGGCAAGGCTGCACTGACAAAAAGTCTTTAGAGCGGCGTATATTTTTGCTTTCTGTGATAAGAAATTTTCTGTGCGTCCGACTACTTAAAATTATGCGGCATGATCGGGGCAGACCTTCTGACGGAAGCTTGTTCCTCTTTTGAAAAAACAGATTTTCGTTTCTTTTCGCGAATACAAATGGAAGATAGAGCCAGGGGACAGAGGAAAGCTTATGCTTTAAAAACTTGGATCAAAGGAAGAATACAGCAATCTTCTTGACCGGACTGCCGAAATCATAAGCAAAAAAGAATATCAAAGGAGAAGCCATCCCATGTCCCGAATACCGGGCGTGGGATGGCTTTGTTATGATGTTTTGCCCTCCCGACGGGTCACCCGCGCGGAAATTTTGAGGATATAGTGCGCAGGGTCGGGGGTGGAAAAATGGTCGATTAAATCATCTTCGTAAAGGTCGCCCGAAAGCTGATAGCCATGCTCTGCAATCTCTTTTAAAAACAGCGCATAGGCTTCATTTTTTAAGCTGTCATAACTTCCCTTATAATAGTAAACGGCATACAGTCCTGCCGGTTTTTCCCAAACGCTCGTTTGCTCGGTCGGCTCAAAAATCGGGTTGAAATAATAGCTTTCCACAAAGCGGCCTTGCAGCGCGTCTTGCTGCAAAATAATTTCTCCTGTTTGAAACCGTGCCCCGAAGCCGCTTTGCTCACACAGCGCGAAGTGCTCACCGATTTTTTCGCAGAAAGCCTGCTCTGTGGGCGGCGCGGTGAAATCGGTTTTTGTCACAAGCAGATATTCAGCGTCAAGCGGCTGCACCGTCAGCTTTCCGCATACGCAGTTCAGCCCTTCCCGAATGCTTTCAATCGTTTGCGAAAGCGCCTGCTCCATTTCCAAAAGCCGCTGGCGCTCCTGCGCAAGAGCCTTGCGCCGCTCTTGCAGCAGCTGAAGACCCGCTGAAGCGTCCGGGTTGTGCAGATAATCCCCGGCTTGTGCCAGCGGCGTTCCGCTTGCCTTTAAAATGGCCAGCAAGTCCATCTCGTAAAACTGCGAAAGCGTATAAAAGCGGTAGCCGTTTTCCGCCACAAAGGCAGGTTTCAGCACGCCGATTTTGTCGTAATACAGCAAGGTGTCGCGCGTTACGCCGCACAAAGCGGCAAATTCGCTGATGCGATAAACGGTTTTCATGGAAATTTCCCCCTTGACCCGTGTGTTACTCCATAGTTTACAATGAAACAGGATTTTCAGCAAGGGGCGGCACACGAGCCCTTTGCCGCACGGTTCATGGGAGGAAGCTATGAAAAAAGAAATTTCACACACGTTTTCGCTGGGGCAGCTGGTGCTGTTTTCGCTGCCTGCCGTGGCGATGCTGATGGTTACGTCGCTGTACACGGCGGTGGACGGCGTATTCATTGCCCGCTATGTGGGAAGCGATGCGCTTTCCGCTATTAACATTATGCTGCCGCTGGACACGCTTTCCTATGGCGTTGCCATTATGCTTGGCACAGGCGCCAGCGCGGTAATTGGCCGCAAGCTGGGCCAAGGCCGCACACAGGAAGCCTATGAGAATTTCAGCCTTGTTACGGTGGCGGCGGTGGTAATCGGATTGGCGTTAAGCGTGGGCATCACCGTGTTTTTCGAGCCGCTTGCCGTTTGGCTGGGCGCCAGCCCGCGCCTTTTGCCGTACTGCATGCAATACGGCTATATTTTGTTTGGCGCGTCGGTGTTTACGGTGGTGCAGGTGACGTATCAATCGCTTTTTATCACGGCGGGGAAATCGCAGCTTGCACTGTGGCTGACGGGTTTCAGCGGTGTATTAAACGTGGTGCTCGACTGGCTGTTTATCGTTGTGTTTCAGTGGGGCATGGCGGGTGCGGCACTGGGCACGATTGCCGGGCGCATCATCGGCGGCATTGTGCCGATTGTGTACTTTTTCGCCAAACGGGGCGGAATGCTTTCGTATGGCGCTTTGCGCTGGGATGGCCGCTTTTTGGCAAAAACGCTTTCCAACGGGTCGTCGGAAATGGTGTCAAACTTGGCGGCGGGTGTAACCACGCTGCTGTTTAACCTTTCTATGATGGAGCTTTCGGGTGAGGATGGCGTGGCCGCCATGACGATTGTCCTTTATACGCAGTTTGTGTATACGGCGGTATATATCGGCTTTTCCAACAGTGCCGCCCCCGTGATTAGTTATCACTATGGCAGCGGCAACCGCGCATATTTAAAAAAGCTGTTCCGAAGCTGTGTGGTGATTGTCACAGCGAGCACCGTTCTGATGCTGGCCGGGTCGATTGTATTTGCAAAGCCGCTGATCAGCCTGTTTGCGAAAGACCAGCAAACGGTGTTTGCGCTGGCGTATCACGGCTACATGATTTTCATTTGGAATTTTCTGTTTGCCGGGTACAATATTTTCAGCTCGGGGCTATTCACGGCGTTGTCAAACGGCGCGGTTTCGGCGGCGATTTCCTTTTTAAGGACGCTTGTTTTTGTCACGGGCAGTATTTTGCTTTTGCCGCGCGTGATGGGCATGGACGGCATTTGGCTGGCCATTTCGCTGGCAGAGGCGCTGACGTTTTGTGTGGCTGTATTTTTTGTGATTCGTTACGGCACGCGCGAATATCATTTTTTAGGAAGAGAATAAAAACAGCCCCTTGCGTTTTGAACCGAACCAGTAAAAACGGACAATAGACAAAACGCCCCCTGTGTAGGAAAAT
>LBJMC04202__coassemble_1322_pt1 | contig 12804 bp, 15 predicted proteins | sample LBJMC04202__metabat2_low_PE_025 | metagenome-assembled genome bin LBJMC04202 | reverse complement strand
CGAAACCCGCAGTACAGAATTTATGATTTTTTCGTTATAAGGATTTTAGACCATATTTGGAGTCCCCTATATTTCGCTAAATTTTAATTTAGCGAAATTATGTATTTCACGAAAAGGAGGCTTTTGAAGCTGTGAGCACCTATCTTGACCCGCGCTCGCCCAATAAACACGGCGATTATAAAGACTGTCCTCCGCTTGTTGTTCGGTTTCTCTATGACAGCGAAACGATACGCGGCCTTTCGCCGCGCACGGTGAACGGATATTATATTGACCTGCGCACGTTTTTTCGCTTTATGAAACAATATCGAGGCTTATCCGGTACGAAAAGCTTTGAAGAAATTCCGCTTGATGATATTGACATTGAATTTATTCAAAGCATTACCACTTCTGAGATTTATGAGTTTTTGCATTTCGTGACCCGAGAGCGCGAAAATTCGCCCTCTGCACGCGCGCGAAAACTTTCCAGCTTAAAAGGTTTTTTTAAATACCTATGCAATAAGATGAAGCTGCTGAGCTTCAATCCAACGGATGATATCGACACGCCGGCCAAGCGAAAAAGCTTGCCGAAATATCTTTCTTTGGAAGAAGGAATCAGTTTGTTAAAAAATATACAATCTGATTTTTACGAAAGAGATTACTGTATTTTGATTTTATTTCTCAACTGCGGAATGCGTTTGTCCGAGCTTGTCAACATCAACGTGACAGACTTAAATGATGATGAAACCATCCGCATTGTAGGAAAAGGCAATAAAGAACGCCTTGTTTACTTAAACAAGGCGTGTAACGATGCGCTCTCTTCTCTCTTGGCTGCCCGGCGAGCAATGCCGAATTTAAAAGATAAGAATGCGCTTTTTGTTTCTCAAAAAACCGGAAAGCGTATTTCTGTGCGGCGTGTCCAGCAAATTGTAGAGCGCTGTCTGCAAAGTGCCGGCCTTGCCGGAAAGGGATACTCGGTACATAAATTGCGTCATACGGCTGCGACCATGATGTATCAGCATGGGCATGTTGACATGCTGGCACTGAAAGAAATTTTAGGCCATGCCCATGTATCCACCACGGAAATTTATACCCATCTCGGTGACAGCAAGCTGAAAGAAGCGGCACAGGCTTCCCCTTTTGCCGATGTACACTTTGAGCCTTCAAAGAAAAACGGGCAAAAAGACGAAGGCCGAAAGCGTTTGCAGACAAGCTGCGGCAATCAATACACCGGTTGTCCGAAAAAAGGATCGAAATAAATTTCGGCTGTTTTGCACCAAATGATACGTTTGTCCTAAAATGGCCACGCGAAACAGCGTTTGACTGCACAAACAAGCCTGACGTGAAAAGAAAAACGTCACAATCACTTCTAAAAAAGACGGAATTAAAAATACAATGGCGTGCAAAAATAGCCCTTTCATCCCGGATTGCTCATACAAAAGAGCAAACACACTGCCTGCGGCAATTCCTTTTGCCAAAAGAACGCTTAGAATCAACGGTGTGCCCAATGCGCTTGTGCCTAAAAGCAGGATCACCGCTTGTACGAATAAAACCGAAACCAGCTTTTCGGAAAAAGCCAGCCACAATTCTCCGCTTTGGCATTTTAGAAAATATTGATTTAAAAATACGGAAAGATAAGTATTGGGAATTTGTGCTGCTTTGGTAAAGAGCAGTCCGCCGGTAATCATTCCTGACAGAAGGAAGATAGCTTGCCATCCTCCCCCTTCTGTGAATGAAATCGGTGTTTCTCGCTCGATACGAAGTTTTGGACGATGAAATGTACGAAAAAGCGGTTTTTTCACTCTCATGTTTTCCCTTCTTTCTTTGTTTTTAGGCATTGCAGTAAAATTTGTTGTGCTGACTTTCTGACATCCTTGCTTTTATGCCCGCAGCAGACAACCAAAGCGTTTTAAAAAATTAAAGTCAGCTTTTCAGCTTCGATGCATGCTCAGCGGCCAGCATCCCAAGGTAGCCGCCAACGGCGCCGAAGCAAAGCACTGCCGCAGCTTTATAAAGCATTACTACGTTTAAAATCATGCCGTTGCTGAAAAAAGAGATTCCCAGTAAGATGAGATTGCATACCGTCGCAAACAGAATTCCCAAAAGAAGCCCTTTTTGCTTTTCCAAAAAGCCGAATAAAAAGCTTGCCGCTAACAAGCATACGCCCGCCGCTGTGGTAGCAAGCGGAGAAACGAGCTTCATCGGAAAATCGGCATTGCACAAAAATACAGAGAATGCCGCCATCATGCCGCACAGCAGCGCACAAAACACCGCTGTGCTGATGAATGCATGAAGCACAAACCCTGTTCCCTGTTTTTTCTGAAGCATTGTCCTTTGTTTCATAGAAAACACCCCCTGCGTGATAGTAAACTATACGCAGAGGGTGTTTTTATTATGTCTTTATTTTTTAGAGTCTTTTTTGCTGTCGGCAGGAGCGGTGCCGTCCATGTTCAGCTTCTCAACACTTTGGATTGCCCAGCGCTTCATGCGGACTTTCACGCGGTCAGAGCCGGTTTCCAAAACAAAAGTATCCTCTTTAATGCTGGCTACACGGCCAACCAAGCCGCCAATCGTTGTGATGCCGTCGCCCACTTCGATTGAATTGCGCATTTCCTGAGCTTTTTTCTCTTTCTTGTTCTGAGGGCGAATCATCAGAAAATACAATACGACCACCATCAAAACTAAAGGGATGATCGAGGTAACTAAACCCAGCGTGCTGTTTGTGTCCATTCTATTGCCTCCTGTTTTGGGGCAGCTGAAAAAAGGATTTCCTTACTGCCCTCATTTTAAAACGCTCTTTCATGATATCAAATTTTGTGCAAACTTGCAAGAGGAAAGCGCTATAAAGACATGTTTTTCGGCTGATTTTTTAACCTTGCTTTTAAATCCGAGTGTCTAAGCGCGTGACATACGTCTGATAGAACTCTTCATAGGTGCCCTCATCCAGCGCGGCGCGAATTTTTTCCATCAGTGTATTGTAGAAATGCAGATTGTGCATCACAGCCAAACGCATTCCCAGCATTTCGTCGGCTTTAAATAAGTGACGCAAGTACGCTTTGGAGAAGTTTCGGCAGCATTCACAGTCGCAATTTTCATCCAGCGGGCTGTCATCCAGTTCGTATTTGGCGTTTTTAATATTGACAATTCCGTTCCAAGTAAATAAGTGGCCGTGGCGGGCATTTCGGCTCGGCATGACACAGTCGAACAGATCTACCCCGCGATACACCGCCTCTAAAATATTGCCCGGCGTGCCGACTCCCATGAGGTATCGAATTTTATCGGCAGGCATGTGCGGCTCGACCAAGGAAATCACACGGTACATTTCCTCTTTCGGCTCACCCACGGCCAAGCCGCCGATGGCATAACCGTCCAAATCCAGCGCCGCAATTTCTTTCATGTGCTCGACGCGCAAATCATCATAACAGCAGCCCTGATTGATTCCAAAAAGCATCTGATGCGGGTTAACTGCAAGATTTTCACGTTTTAAGCGATCCAGTTCCGATTTGCAGCGCTTGAGCCAACGCACCGTGCGAGCGCAGGAGTCTTTCGTATACTGATATTCCGAAGGGTTTTCGATACATTCGTCAAATGCCATCGCAATGGTAGAACCGAGGTTTGCCTGAATCTGCATGCTCTCTTCCGGGCCCATGAAGATGCGTTTTCCGTCAAGATGAGATGCAAAAGTAACGCCCTCTTCTGTGATTTTGCGAAGCTTGGAAAGGCTGAATACTTGGAACCCGCCGGAATCCGTTAAAATAGGCCCGCTCCACTTCGTGAAGGAATGCAGGCCGCCCAGCTTTGCAACCGTTTGATCACCGGGACGCAAATGCAGATGATACGTATTGCACAGCATAACCTGACAGTGATTTTCTTTTAAATCCAGCGCCGACAAGCCGCCTTTGATGGCCGCGGCTGTGGCAACGTTCATAAAAGCCGGTGTTTGAACTGTGCCGTGCACAGTTTGAAACTCTCCTCGGCGAGCATTTCCCTGCTTTTTAAGCAAACGATACATAGATGACTTCCCTTCTTGATTAAACAATCAGCATTGCGTCTCCGAAGCTGAAAAAGCGATATTTTTCAGCGACAGCCGTTCGATAGGCGTTCATGGTGTTTTCATATCCGCAAAATGCGCTGACAAGCATGATCAGCGTTGATTCCGGCAAATGAAAATTCGTAATAAGCCCGTCAATGACCTTAAACTCATATCCCGGATAAATAAAGATATCCGTATCCCCGCTGCAAGGGCAAATTCCCCCGTGTTGCTGTGCCGCGGCTTCCAGCGTTCGGCAGCTGGTGGTGCCGACGGCAATCACACGGCCGCCTCGCTCTTTTGTCTGCGCAATTTTCCGGGCGGCTTCGCTGTCGATGCTGTACCACTCGGTATGCATTTTATGGTCAAAGATATTCTCCTCTTTCACGGGGCGAAACGTGCCTAAGCCGACATGCAGTGTTACCTGAGCAAATTGCATTCCCTTCTCGCGCAGCTGCTCCATTAGTTCGGGGGTAAAATGAAGCCCGGCGGTGGGAGCCGCAGCGCTTCCCAGCTCTTTGGCGTAGACGGTTTGATATTCGCTTTGATCCTCAAGCTGCTTTTGAATATAAGGCGGCAGCGGCATTTTTCCGAACGCATCTAATTTCTCGTACAAAGTAGCTGTGTCGTAGGAAAAGCGGACAATTTTGTTGCCGTCCTCTTTCGTTTCTAAAATTTCAGCGGTTAAGCTTCCGTCGCCGAATTCCACCACATTGCCTGTATGAAGCCGCTTGCCGGGCTTTGCAAGACATTCCCACTCGTCTTTTACAACCTCGCGCAGAAGCAGCAGCTCACATACTGCGCCTGTCTGCTGTTTTTTGCCGATCAGACGCGCGGGAAGAACCTTGGAATTGTTAATCACCAAAAGATCTCCCGGACAAAGCAGCTGCGTTAAATCGGAAAAAATGCGATGCTCAATTTCTCCGCTGCTGCGCGACAAGCAAAGAAGACGCGCGGCATCGCGCGGATGGCAAGGCTCTTGGGCAATCAGCTCCTGCGGCAAGTCAAAATAAAAATCACTTTTTTGCATGACAAAAACTTCTCTCCGTTGACAATAAATACATAGGATGCTAATATGTAATTATATTGTATCCTTGCCCGGTTTTCAAGCCGGTTTTTCTTTTATTTTTTGATTTTTGTCACAAAAAAGAAAAATAACCATAGGATACAAATGAGGGTAGGAAAGGAAGTACGAATGATGAAAAAATGGAAAGCAGGCGTCGTGGGCGCTACTGGAATGGTTGGGCAGCGGTTTGTATCTCTGCTTGAAAATCACCCGTGGTTTGAGCTTCGTGCCGTGGCCGCTTCTTCGCGTTCCGCAGGAAAAACTTATGAAGAGGCTGTGGGTCAGCGCTGGGCAATGCCCACCCCCATGCCTGAAGCTGCAAAGCGGATGGTGGTGCTGGATGCCTCGGATGTTGCTGCCGTTACCGAAAAAGTGGATTTTGTCTTTTGCGCGGTAGACATGCCGAAACACGAGATTCAGGCGTTGGAAGAAGCCTATGCAAAAGCGGAGTGCCCTGTGGTTTCCAATAACAGCGCTCATCGTCAAACGCCCGATGTGCCTATGGTGGTTCCCGAAATTAACGCTGACCACATTGACATTATTCCGTCGCAGAGAAAACGCCTCGGAACAAAGCACGGTTTTATTGCTGTAAAGTCAAACTGCTCTTTGCAAAGCTACGTTCCGGCACTGCATCCTTTGCACAAGGAATTTGAGCTGACGGATTGTTTGGTGTGCACGTATCAAGCGATTTCCGGTGCCGGAAAAACGTTTGAAACATGGCCGGAAATGGTAGATAACTGCATTCCTTACATCGGCGGAGAGGAAGAAAAAAGCGAGCAAGAGCCTTTAAAACTTTGGGGACATATTGAAAACGGCGTCATTGTACCGGCAAAGGCGCCTCGGTTTACCGCGCAGTGCCTGCGCGTTGCTTGCACAGACGGCCACATGGCGGCTGTATTTGCAAGATTCCGCAACCGTCCCACGGAAGAGCAAATTAAAAAAATTTGGCAGGAGTTTCAAGGAGAGGCACAGCGCCTTTCTCTTCCCAGCGCGCCGAAGCAGTTCCTCCACTATTTTGAAGAGGAAAACCGGCCGCAAACTCGTTTGGACCGCAACACCGAAAACGGCATGGCTGTATGCATTGGCCGTTTGCGTCCCGATACGCAGTATGACTACAAATTTGTGTGCCTTTCGCACAATACTTTGAGAGGCGCGGCAGGCGGCGCAGTACTGCTCGCTGAACTGCTGGCTGCAAAAGGCTATTTTGATGCCGCACAGTAAGCGCTGAATTTTTAGTCTTTGCGGGAAAACGAAAGCGGTTTTGTTGTGTCCGATTGCCTGAAAAACTTGCCAAAAGATGCAGTGTAAAAAAGATTCCGGTATTTCATTCTTTTCAAATGGGTCAGTGTTCCTGAAAGAAAGCGAGAGATTGCCGTATGAAAACAGTTTTGTTCACCGGGTCGGCTGTGGCGCTTGTCACACCTATGCATCAGGATGGTTCCGTTGATTTTTCAGCGCTGAAATTTTTAATTGAAAGACAAATCGAACAGCATACAGATGCCATTGTCGTGTGCGGGACAACCGGAGAAGCGTCTACACTGACGGTGAAAGAGCATCTGAAAGTGATTGAAGCGGCGGTTGATACCGTCAATGGGCGAATTCCTGTCCTTGCGGGAACGGGGTCGAATGATACCGCGCATGCAGTGGAAATGTCAAAGCAGGCAGTGTCGCTCGGCGCAGACGGGCTGCTGCTCGTGACCCCCTACTACAATAAAACAAATGCATTGGGGCTTGTACGGCACTTTTTCTCGATTGCCGATGCCGCACAAGTGCCGTGCATTGTGTACAATGTTCCTACGCGAACCGGGATGAAGATTCGTCCGGAAACGTACCAAAAGCTTTCGGAACACCCGTTTATTGTCGGCGCAAAAGAGGCCTCCGGAAACTTTTCAGATATCGCTGAAACGGCTTGCCTATGCAAAGACGCATTGACACTTTATTGCGGAAACGATGAGCAAACACTTCCCATGCTTTCGCTGGGGGCCAAGGGTGTGATTTCGGTGCTGGCCAATATCGTACCCTATCAGGTGCATTTATTGTGCAAAGCATTTTTCGATGGAGATCTTGCGTTAAGCCGGAATCTCCAGCTTCAGTATGTTCCTTTGATTCAAGCGCTTTTTTGCGATGTGAACCCGATGCCCGTCAAAGCGGCTATGAATATGATGCATTTGCCGGCCGGTGAGTGCAGGCTTCCGCTGGCGGGGATTTCCGAACAAGAGAAAGCGCGCGTCGCACAGGCTTTACAAGGTTTATCTTTGCTTTCTGCGTAAAATTTCAAATAGAAAGGTTGACTTTTGCATGGGAGAGCATGATGCCCATCGTCAAAGAGTGTATGAGCGTTTTTTAAATGAGGGTTTGGCGCATTTTGCCGAGCACGAGGCGCTGGAATTTTTGCTTTATCTTTCGCGTGCGCGCGGGGATACAAACGGACTTGCGCATCGCTTGATTGATCGCTTCGGAAGTTTGTCGCTTGTGTTAGATGCACCGATCGAAGAGCTTCAGCAGGTTTCGGGCGTAGGCAAAACAACGGCAGTGGTGCTGAAATTCATTCCCCAAATGTGCGGGTATTATTTGAACAACCGTGTCGATGAACGCATTGTTTTGGACTCTCCGGAAAAGGTGGCAGAATATTTAATGCCGAAGTTTTTCGGAAAGACGACGGAGTGCCTTTGCATGGTGCCGATGGATGATAAACGACGGCCCATGGGGTGCATCTTTTTGTCGGAGGGCATCGTCAATGCTGCGCCGGTATCTGTTGCTCAAATTGTGAAAGAAGCAGTGCGCACCCATGCAAGTACGGTTTTGATTGCGCATAACCATCCAAGGGGGCTTCCTCTTCCCTCTTCTGATGACATTGGAACAACCATTGCTATTTCGAGAGCACTAGATGTGGTCAATATTTGGCTGACGGATCATCTGATTATTGCCGACAATGATTATTGTTCTATGCGCCGTCACTATCCCAATGCCTTTATTTCGGATTCATTATGACATGCTATTTGATATGTGTTGAGGTGTGCAGTGCCGTAAAAAAGGCGGTGCTGCACATTTTTATTGTAAATTTTTTCGAGACGATATATATTCGGGCGTGAAGATAAGGTAACCCTACTTGCAAAATGCATCGCCACTATGGTATAATGAACTGTCCGAAATGAGTAAAACATACGGCGGCGAGGCGTAAGCCTTGAGGAAAGTCCGGGCTCCATAAGGGAATGGTAACTGCTAACGGCAGCCGGGGGTGACCCTAGGGATAGTGCAACAGAGATAAGACTGCCTGTTTTTTACAGGTAACGGTGGAAAGGTGCGGTAAGAGCGCACCAGCGCACTTGGAGACTTGTGCGGCTGTGTAAACCCTACCAGGAGCAACGCCCATATGAAAACTATGCGTCCCCTGCGCGTTTTCGGAGGCGGCTTGAGCTGTGTGGCAACATACAGCCTAGATAGATCGTCGTTTAATACAGAACCCGGCTTACGGTTTAGTCGTTTTGGACACCAGATACGCTGCAAAGCGGAAAAAGCCCCTACATCTGAGAATTATCTCAGGTGTGGGGGCTCTTTTGTCGTATCATGAGAAAACTGAAATTAGCTGAATAGCGATATATTTTCTCAAAATACAGCGCTCTTTTTGCAAAAGGTTTAAATATTGAACGGTATCAAATACCCAATTTACGGCAGACACTTTTTCGGGTAAAACGATACACGCCATAAAGCACAAACGACATGAGTACAATTACCATGACGCAGGTTGCCATTCCTGCCAGTTCGCCGGGAGTAAAACGATTGTCGTTAAACACATAATCATGGCGTAAAAGGCGGAGATGAGCGTTGTTCCTACAATCGCGGGCACAAAAAACACCTTTGATACCTGCCCTTTGACGGACCGGAACAAATAAGATTTCGGCGCTCCCAAATGCCGAAGGTCATCGTATACTTTTGCATTTGTGAGAGCAATCGTCATGCACCGAGTGAAAGAGATCACAATAACAGCGCCAAAGCAGATGAGAGCAATGAAGATGAAAAGCATCAAGAACACTGCCATAGTTGTGGCAAAGTCATTTTGATCCAGTACCCGAAATTGGGGCATATAAAGCCAATAGTTTCGGAACTCAGTGCTGTCTCGGTCCTCATAGCGGATGACACTAAGGTTGTTTTCTGCTAAATATTCTTGGCTATCGTAGTCATAACTTCCCTTTTCTGAGATTTGAAGCTCTCTTTGCACTGGGTCCCAAGCATCAAACACCTCAATTTCCGGGCCGGAGCAATCAACAATCTCGTTGAACAAGGCTTTGGCAAAGGGATAACTGGCATCTACATTTGCAACATTGAAAAACACCCAAGTTTCTTGCCAAAAGTCGGTAAGTCCTGCGGTAATAGAGGCATAGTCCGTATCGTCCAATACATAGCAGCCCAGCAGCATGGTGAAGCGAAGAGGCTCCACTGGTGTGACGGATAGGCTTCTTCCGGTCACCATGTTAGTTACTAAAGTAACATCACCACCGGAGAGATAGTCGCTGCCGCCCTCGTCATCCAGCACATTGGCGCAGGTTCCGGAAGTCAGGTTGATATTTTGGCCGGTAAGGGTGTTCCATGCGGATTCAGAAAAAAAGGTGGCACCCGATGCAACTTCTCGGTATTCAGTAGTATAGATTGTGCCGAGCGCGCCGTTGTCCTGCTCAATCGATATTGTTCCATCGCCACCCAGAGTGGCGCTGGTCACTTCTGCCCAAGAGGTAATTTCCGCTCCGTACTCCTCTGCCAGTGATTGTACCTCATTTTGGCCTGGCCAGTTTTAGTCATTTCTCCAGTGGTACTCAAAATCAACAGGACGATTTTTAAAGCTGTAAGCCGAGCTGGTGGAGAGCATAGGTGTGTAAAAGGCAGCAAAGTAAGCCCCGGCGATAAGGAGAGTCATCACCAGCATATTGCGTACCGTTTGACGACCTTGAAATTTCATCATAGATGTGGCAATGATATCTCGGTATTTGTGCCGTTTGAGCCCTCCATTTACCACGGTGTGAAGCAATATCATGTACAGACCGATCAGTGCAGGCAAATAAAATACGGCATCCACAACAGAAGGAGCATACCAATTAAGGACATTGACGAAAAAGGAAGGCGTCAAATACCCGGCAAGAGCACCCACTGCAACTAATACAATTCCAACGGCTCCATACCAGCGCTTAACATCTCGAATGGGTTCAGAAGCATGAGATTCTTGTACGATATCGATAATATTAGTTCGACGAACAGATCGGCTGCCTAATATGAATAACACCACTGTTACATAAACAGCGAAAGCGAGTGACAAGAGATATGCCTTTGAATCAAAAGTCAGAGCCATTTCCTGCGAATCTACCAAGAAAAGTCGGAACAATTGCCAAATGCACCATGCCAAAGGACCGCCTAACATGGCTCCTGCCATACACGACGACAGAGAAATGATAGCCAGTTCTTTGCTTAATTCTTTGTGAAGTTGGTATCTGGAAACACCCAAGGCCAAAAATATTCCGGTTTCGCGGGATTTCTGCCGAAAGAACAGTCTCGCAGCGTAAGTGGTAAATACAGCACACCCGATCACTGCCATGACAAATATCATTAACACTTGTTTGCGGGAATCTCCACCTTCAGGAAGAACGGATAGAATGGTGGGGGCTCGCATCATGCATGTATACGCAGTAATCAATAGAACGGAGAAGAAGCAGCACCCTGCCAAAAGTGCATACTGCCCTTTATTTTTTCGCCGCAGTGCAGCATAAACGCAAGAAAAATCGGTCATGATGTTCACTCCCTCCCCATATCACGGATAGCGTCCAGCAACTCATTTTGAAAGTCGGTACGGGGCGTGCAGCCTCGCTCAAGTGTTCTCGACACAATGCCATCCTGAAGGATGATAACCCGGTCACAAAATGAAGAGGCAAAGGAGTCATGCGTCACCATGAAAATAGTGGCCTCTAGGGATGTTTTTGCTTGCTCGAAGGAGTGAATTACTGCCCGGCTGGACTTAGAGTCCAGATTTCCGGTAGGTTCATCGGCCAAAATCAGCAGCGGATGGTTAATCAATGCCCGAGCGACAGCAGTGCGTTGCTTTTCACCTCCTGAAATTTCTGCCGGATATTGATTCCGAATGTGTGAAATACCAAATACATTGCATAGCTGGTTTGCTCGTTCTTCGACCAAAGGGCTAACCGTTCCGCTGATGATGGCAGGAAGCAGAATATTTTCCCGAACAGTAAGACCATCTAAAAGCAGAAAGTTCTGAAACACAAAGCCAAGCTGCTTATTTCGAATCTGAGCAAGGGTTTCCTCTTCAAGATTTGCCAGTTCCGTGTTTCCCAGAATGATACTTCCGGAGTCAGCGGGAAGATAACAGGAGATACAATTTAAAAGTGTAGTTTTCCCGGAGCCGGAAGGCCCCATAACAGCTACAAATTCTCCCTTTTTTACTTGAAGGGATACACCTTTTAGAACTTCATAGGTGTTCTTCCCTACCTGATAAGATTTATGCAGTTCTTTAACCGTCAGCATGATGAAACCCCTTTCAAAAATAAATTTTTGATTGAAAGCAATGTTTTTATAAATTTATCGTAATGTGAAAAAAGGTTGTTTGCAAACAGCGATGCATCTGTGGTGTGTTTTGTGTAAAGTTTAACTCAAATTGGAAAACAGATGTAAAATAAGGTTTATTTGCTGTCAAGTTTGGTTTTGCTTATCACGCTTGTTATGATACAATAATTAAAAATTCCGGATCTGCCTTTTCTGTAATAGTGGAAAATCAGGCATCGAATCGCATGGGGAGGAATGTATATGCTCAGAATCGGAATTTGCGATGATTTGGCGGATGCCCGCTTTGCATTACGCGCTGCAATTGAGCGTATTTTAGAAAGCAGAAAAGTTTCGGCTCAAATTTTTGAATTTTCGTCGGGAGAAACTTTGCTTCGTTGGTTTCATCATCACGCCGGTGAGCTAGAAATTATTTTTTTGGGTATGGAACTCCACGAATTAGATGGTATGGAAACTGCACGACGGCTTCGGTCCGCTGACAGCGGCCTTCAACTGGTGTTTGTGACAGGCCATTCCGAACATGTTTTTGATGATTATCGTGTTGGAGCGCTGGGGTATCTGTTAAAGCCGCCTGCTCAGAAGCAACTAGAAGACGTGTTAGATCGTGCTCAGGCGGCATTGTATCGCGGACTGGATTGTGCCTAATCTGCCGTAATGGCGATACGCATTATCGGATTCCGATTGCCAATATTCTCTATTTTGCATCGGATCGGCGTCAGGTGCGCTGCGTGACGGAAGGCAGAGCTTATACCTTTTATGGCAAATTGGATACGGTTGCAGCAGAGGTAGGGCGAGGTTTTATCCGCGTGCATTAACGCTATCTGGTTCGAGCTGGAGCTGTGGAGCGAATAGAAAGTACAGATGTATTTTTGTGCAACGGTGAGCAGCTCCCTGTCAGCCGGTCGTGTCAACAGTCGGCTCTTTTGGCTTTGGCTCGCTCGGAATTGGAGGGACAGTAGGTGGAAGACTTTATTTGGAATCTTTGGTTCTATGGGTTTTGGTGGGTTAATATTTTGGGCAATGGCTTTTTCTTGTTGCAAACATGCCGACCATTCATAGAAGTTCGCAAGCATCGGTGTACAAGGGGTACAAACGAGATAAAATAGAAATGAGGGACGATAGAGCGGAAATGTCAGATTTTCCACTCTATCTGAACACGGTCGCTGGTGGC
>LBJMC04202__coassemble_862_pt1 | contig 18309 bp, 14 predicted proteins | sample LBJMC04202__metabat2_low_PE_025 | metagenome-assembled genome bin LBJMC04202 | reverse complement strand
TGATTCGTGACAGCAGAGAGGGAAAATACATTTTTTACGAGCTCAATGCCTCGGTGCTGGAAGAGTTAATGCTCTGGGCCGCTGATTTGAAGGGAGGAAACCCAAATGATGAAATATAAAAAAATATTGTTGCTCACATCAGTGATGTTGTTGCTGCCGATCATTGTCGGTGTGTTTCTGTGGGGACAGCTGCCCGAAAAAATGCCTACACATTGGGGCTTTAGCGGGCAAATAGACGGCTGGTCCGGCAAGGCTTTTGCTGTCTTTGGAACACCGATTCTTTTGCTTGTGTTCCATTGGATTACTGCCGCTCTTGTCTTTTTGGACGCACGAAATCGAGAGCAGTCGGAACAGGCGATTAATCTTGTCTTTTTCATTTTTCCGGTTTTGTCTTGGATTTCAAGCGGCATGATTTACGCAGCCTCTATGGGAATAGAAATGAATATGACAACATGGATGGAGGTTCTTTTGGGAGTGCTCTTTCTGATTATGGGAAATTATTTCCCAAAGATGAAACGCAACTACACGATGGGAATCCGTGTTCCATGGACCGTCAGCAATGAAGAAAACTGGGTGAAAACACATCGCTTTGGCGGAAAAGTATGGGTTGCCGGTGGTCTTGTGATGCTGATGAGTGCATTTCTGCCTGCGGATATTTCCGTAAGCGTGCTGATTGCAGCGATTGTCGTGATCGCTGTTGTCCCGATTGCCTATTCCTATCTTTACTATCGCAAGCAAACAAAAAACAATTCGTTTCATGTTGATGACCCGATGATGCAGCAGAAAAAAACGCGGATTTGGTGGTTTGTAACGTTGGGAATTGGTGTTTTGGTTCTCGTATTCGTCGGGGTGATGCTCTTTACCGGCGATATTACGGTAGAATACAGTGACACTGCTATGACGCTTCAAGCAGATTATTGGCCGGATGCCTCTATTTCATATGATGACATTCAGGCGTTGGAATATCGCGAACAGGATGTGCACGGAATCAGAACAAATGGCTTTGGTTCACCGCGGCTTCTCATGGGAACATTCCGCAACGATGAATTTGGCACTTATACACGTTATAGTTATACAAAATGTACGTCGGCTGTCGTGCTGGAACTGCAAAATGAGGTTTTAGTAGTCAGCGGGAAGGACGAAGCTGCAACGCGTCAGATTTATGAAACGCTGTTAGAGCATGTCAGCTCTGAACAATTGAATGCAGCATAAATTGATACAGCAAAAGCCGCAAAAGCCGATTTTTAAGGTTTTTGCGGCTTTTTGCGCGAAACGTAAATTTTTCAGCAGAATTGCGTCGGCTTTCCGGGAGATGCTTTTCATTCCCTGCAAAATATGGTATACTATGTACGATTATCAGGAAAACAAGAGGTAGTTTATGATGGAACAGCAGTTTCCGGCGCTGCGCAGGAATTATATCGAACAACAATTTAAAAATCTGAACGAACAGCAAAAGCAGGCCGTTTTCTTTTCAGACGGGGCGCTTTTGATTTTAGCCGGGGCAGGAAGCGGAAAAACAACGGTGCTTGTCAATCGCATTGCCAATCTGATTCGGTTTGGGCGTGCACATGATTCACAGCGAATCCCCGCAGGCTGTACGCAGGCACACGTGCAGGAGCTTGCTGAAATTGTGAACAGCGGGGGAACGCCCAGTGAAGAACTGGAACAGATGCTGAGCGAACGGCCGGTGTATCCGTACCATATTTTAGCGATTACGTTTACAAACAAAGCGGCAGGAGAGCTCAAAAACCGTTTGAGCGCGATGCTCGGACAAGCCGGGCAGGATGTACATGCTTCTACGTTCCATTCAGCATGTGTGCGCATGCTCCGGCGCGATGCCGACAGGCTGGGCTATCCTAAAAGCTTTACCATTTACGATACAGACGACCAGCAGCGGGCGATGAAAGATATTTACAAAACCCTTTCGATTGACGAGAAATTTTTGCCGCTCAAAGCGTCGCTTTCTGCGATTGGACGCATGAAAGATAAAATGATCAGCCCCCGCGATGCCATTGCCGAAGCGAAGGATGTGCGCAGCACCTCTTTGGCACGCGTATATGAAGCTTATCAGAAAAAGCTGTTTTCGGCGGGCGCAATGGATTTTGATGATTTGATTTATAACACCGTGCGCCTTTTGTCGGAGCATGAGGATATTCGCGAATTTTATGAAAACCGCTACCGTTATGTACTCGTGGATGAGTATCAGGATACGAGTATTGCACAGTTTCAGCTTGTGTACCTTTTGGCGGGGCGTCATCAAAATGTCTGTGTCGTAGGTGACGACGACCAGAGCATTTACCGCTTCCGCGGGGCTACGATTGAAAATATCCTGAATTTTGAAGAGCATTTCCCAGGGGCCAAGGTGATTCGCCTTGAGCAGAACTATCGCTCGACATCCAATATTTTGAATGCGGCGAACTGTGTGATTCAAAACAACCGCGCTCGAAAAGGAAAGACGCTTTGGACAGACAACGGCGAAGGGCAAAAGATTGTCTGTCTGCAAGCGGACAATGAAACGGATGAAGCGGCGCAGGTGGTTGCCGAAATCGGCAAGCATGTTAAAGAGGGCGCAAAGCTCAAAGACCATGCGGTGCTTTACCGTATGAACGCCCAGTCCGGCCCCATTGAAAGTTACTTTGCGCGCGCGGGTATTCCGTACAAAATTGTGGGCGGCAGACGCTTTTATGACCGAAAGGAAATTAAAGATATTCTCGCTTACATGAGCATCGTGGCAAACCGCCAGGATGATTTGCGTCTGCGCCGCATTATCAACGAGCCGGCAAGAAAAATCGGTGCGGCAACCGTGCAGAATTTAGCCGATATTGCCGCTGAGCACGGCGTTGCGATGCTGGATGTGCTGGACAATCCCAAAGATTATCCCAGCTTAGGGCGTTCGGCTTCGGCACTTGACAGTTTTTATCACCTTGTTTATCAAAAAATGGTGCAAGCGTATGAAACGATGCCGCTGGATGCTTTTGTCAATGCAATTTTGGATATTACCGGGTATCGCGCGATGCTCAAAGCGGCCGGAGAAGAGGGCGAAACACGCTTAGAAAACATCGGTCAGCTGGTATCCTCTGTGAAAACTTATGCCGACCAGCAGGGAGAAGAGGCCACGCTTGCCGGATTTTTGGAGGAAGTCGCGCTCATCAGCGATATTGACAGCTACGACGAAAGTGCCGATGTTGTTGTTCTGATGACGATGCACGCCGCGAAAGGGCTTGAGTTTGAATACGTCTTTATCATCGGCATGGAAGAGGGCATTTTCCCCGGTGAGATGAGCCGTTATTCGCAGGAAGATATGGAAGAAGAGCGCCGTCTTTGCTATGTTGGCATTACGCGCGCGAAAAAAGAGCTGTACCTTTCCAATGCGATGTCGCGCATGATTTTCGGACAAACAAAGCGCTACCGTCCGTCGAGGTTCTTAGATGAAATTGACAGCGATTTGCTGGAAGGCCGTCAGAGCAGTGCGATGAAGCGCATGAATGATGCGCGCATGGCCTATGCGCAGCGACAGGCGCCGATCATTCAGCGAACCGCGGCGAGAACCTCGGGTGTGAATGCCGGTTATGTGCAAAGCGGTGCGCGAAATTATCAGCCGGGCTTTGGCCGTCCCGGTGTCGGCGCCGGTACTGCATCTGCGGCACAGCCGGAGAAAAAGCAGACAGGCACAAGTTATCAGCCGGGTGATGCCGTAGAGCATAAGGTGTTCGGCAAAGGCACAGTGCTGAAAGTGACCCCCGTTGCAGGCGATTGCATTGTGGAAGTGCAGTTTGACACAGCGGGAATCAAAAAAACGATGGCAAACTATGCGCCCATGAAGCGCTTATAAGCAATGACAAGGCAATAAAGGGGTGAAAGTCCGCATGAAGGGAAAACTCATTGTTTTAGAGGGTCTGGACGGAAGCGGAAAAGCCACGCAAGCAAATCTCCTTTACGAGTTTTTGCGAGAGAAAAAGATTTCAGTGCGAAAAATTACATTCCCGAATTATGAAAGCGATTCCAGCGCGCTTGTGAAAATGTACTTAGCCGGAGAATTCGGGGACAGCGCACAAGATGTCAACGCCTATGCCGCATCGCTGTTTTACAGTGTAGATCGGTATGCGGGATACCGCAAAGATTGGGGCGAATTTTATGAAGCGGGAGGTATCTTGGTGGCCGACCGTTACACGACATCCAATGCGGTTCATCAGTGTGCAAAATTGCCGCGGGGTGAATGGGCGTCTTATTTGCAGTGGCTGTTTGATTTGGAATATCAAAAGATGGGGATACCGCGTCCGGATCTTGTGATTTATTTAGATGTGGACCCTCAGATTTCACAGCGCTTGATGGAAGAGCGCTATCACGGGGATGAGGCGAAAAAAGACATCCACGAAAAAGATGCTGCTTACCTGCGCCAAAGCCGCCGCGCCGCAAACTACTGCGCACAAGAGCTTGGATGGTATACGGTGGAATGCTGTAAAGGGGATAACATGTACACGCGCAGCGAAATTTTTGAGAAGATAAAAAGTCTTGTAGAGATACTTTAATTGAGGTTTTAACTGAAAAGGAAAAAGACTTTACGGGGAAATACTTGATCAACAAGCGGAAAAGAGGGTCGCTATGCAGGAAAACCAGGAACGCAACGTACCGACAAGGGAAGAGCAGGAAGGATACGCCAAAAAACTTGCCCAGCTTGCCGTTACTTTTTACCACATGCCGCAGGAACAGCGGCAGTATTACGCACCGAAAATGGATGAGCTGAAAGAACGCTTAAAGCGTCTTCCGCCTTGGCTGAGCGAGGTTTACGAGGATGAAGTAAAGCGTTTGATGGCGAGCAAACCGCATGAGATTGATAAAACAAAAGAGCAAGCACCGCAGCGGGCTGCTGGCTCCAGCACACCGCAGGAGGATGCGCATCCGCAGCCCGCACAGCCCTCGGCAGTGAGAAAAGAGCCGTCTGTGGAACAGGCAGAGGTGAAGGCGGAAAAAGCACCCGAAGCTGCGTTAAATCAAATGCCGCAAGTAAAACAAGAGGCAAAGCAAACACAGCAGTGGGATGATCCGTTTGACCAGGAAATCACGGAGGAAGAAGAGCAGGAAGACGAAGAGCACCTTGATTTGACAGAAACCGCGCATGAAGACTTTGAGAGGAATATGAAAGGAAAAAAGCCGAAGAGAAAAAAGCGCATTGGCTGCCTGATTGTGATCATTCTGTTTTTGGCGTTGTTTGCAGGAGGAATTGCCGTGATGGTGTGGGGAATGAACGACATCATCGGCAACCGTTCGCGCACGATTGAGGCAAAGACTGTCGAAATTGAAAAAGGCTCTTACTTGAAGAGCATCAGTCAAACGCTGGAAGAGAACGGTATTATTCGGTCGGCTCTTTTGTTCCAGCTTTATGTAAAGCTTCAGCAGGAGGGCGGCGCTTTGCAGTACGGCACGTTCGAGCTTTCCAGCGATATGACGTATGACGAGTTGATCGAGGTACTGAAAACGGAACAAAAGCGCGACACCGTGCGCGTAACCTTCCCGGAGGGGATTCCGGCGGTTCAATTTGCCCAGCGCATGGAAGATGCCGGGCTTTGTACGGCAGAGGAATTTTTGCAGGTGGCTAATGAAGGTGATTTCAGCCAGTTTAAATTCTGGAACCTGCGCGATGAAAATCCAAACCAATTTATGAAGTGTGAAGGATATCTTTTCCCGGAAACATATGAATTTTATCAAAACGACGATGTCTACAACATGGTTGCAAAAATTTACGGGGAATTTGACAAGCGATTTACAGATGAAATGTACGCGAAAGTGCAGGAAATGGGCTTCACGCTTACGGAATTTGTCACCTTGGCTTCGATTGTACAGGAAGAAGCCGGTTTGCCGGAGCATCAGGCAGATGTGGCCGCTGTGTTTATGAATCGTCTGGGGCCAAACTCCATCGTAAGCTTGCTCCAAAGCAACTGCAGCAGCTACATTCAAAACGACGATGATAACAACTATATCAACAATACCATTGCACCCGCATGCGGCGGATGGGAAAATATTCCCCAGGAGATCATTGACGCATACGACACCTATAAAACACCCGGCTTGCCCGCAGGCCCCATTTCCAACCCCGGAATGGATGCGCTGACGAATACCTTAAATTATGCAAGCAGCCAGTATTATGGTGACTATTATTTCTTCGTCACCGACTTGGCGGGTACTTACTACTATGCAAAAACGGATGCGGAGCACGAAGCAAACAAAACGGCGGCGGCACAGGTGAACGCCTCGCTGTAACATTGGCAGAGATACGCCGCCGCGAACATTTCGCGGCGGCGTATCTTACGAATGAAGGAGAAAGCAATATGTTGAAAAAACCGGAACTGTTAAGCCCGGCAGGAGATTTAGAACGTTTGGAATATGCAGTGCGCTATGGGGCAGATGCCGTATATTTAGGCGCGTCGGAGTTTGGAATGCGTGCGGCTCCGAAGAATTTTACGCCGGAGCAGATTGCAAAAGGCGCAGAATTTGCGCATCAGCACGGGGCAAAAGTGTATCTGACGATGAATACGCTGCCCACCAATGAGGAGGCTGCCCGTCTGCCTGATTTTATTCGCACCGTCCGCGATACCGGGCTCGATGCGTTTATTGTGGCTGACCTCGGCGTGCTCAGCGCCGTCAAGAAATATGCGCCGGATATGGAAGTGCATTTTTCTACCCAGGCTGGTATTACCAACTACCTTGCGGCGAATGCCGCTTGGGATTTAGGCGCAAAGCGTGTGGTGCTGGCGCGTGAGCTTTCGTTAAAAGATATCGCTGTGATTCGCGATAACACGCCGCCGGAACTGGAGCTGGAGGCTTTTGTTCACGGAGCAATGTGCATGTCGGTATCCGGGCGCTGTTTGATTTCTAATTACATGAATGGGCGCGACGCAAACCGCGGGCAATGTACGCAGCCCTGCCGCTGGAAATACCACTTGACCGAAGAAAACCGTCCTGACCGGGCGTTTGAAATTGGAGAAACCCAAGAGGGAAGTTATATTCTGAATGCGGATGATTTATGCACTGCGCCGTTTATCCACCTGATTTGTCAGGCAGGTGTGGACAGCTTAAAAATTGAGGGACGTGCAAAAACCTTTTACTATGTCGCGTCTGTCACGGCGGCTTACCGAAAAGCACTCGATGCTTATCTCGAAAATCCGGACGAGTTTTTGTGCCCGGAACGTGTTTTAGATGAGCTGACAAGAACTTCTCACCGACGTTACTCGCCGGGCTTCTATTTCGGAAAAGAAGAAGCGCGCCAAAACGTTGCCGCGGGGGGCTATATCCGTGAATGGGAGTTGGTCGGCGTCGTGAATGAATGGAAAGAGGGCCGCGCCTACTGTACACAGCGCGGAAAATTTGTGACGGGAGAAGCTCTGGAGGCGCTGCTGCCTAACGGCGACGTTGTGGCTTTTCGCCCCACAGTGATCTATGGGGAGGATGATACCCCCATCGATGCAACGCCGCATCCGAAAATGAGCTTTTCTGTTCCGTGTGAAACGCCTTTGCCGCCGTATTCGATTTTAAGAAAGCAATCGAAGGCAGATGTGTCGGAAAAGGGGAGTCAGGAATGAACGAAGTAGTTGCGGCATTGATTTGCCGTGGTGAACGCTTGATGATTTGCCAGCGGCCGGAAGAAAAAGCGCAGGCTTTGCTTTGGGAGCTGGCGGGCGGAAAAGTTGAGCCGGGGGAAACGAAAGAGCATGCTTTGGCGCGCGAATTTCGCGAGGAACTGGGTGTGGAGCTGAAAGTGGGCAATGCCTATATGGAAGTGACGCATTCGTACGAGCTGGGCGTGATTCATTTAACCGTGTTTTCTGCGGAAATTGCAGCCGGGGAGCCGAAGCTCTTGGAGCATCGAGATTTGCGCTGGGTTACCGCCGAGGAATTGGAACAGTATGAATTTTGTCCGGCAGATATTCCTGTTTTACAGCGATGGAAACAAGAGATGCAGCGCGCCGCGAACGAATAAAACGGTATGCCATGTTCAATCATTTTGCAATGGCTGCATGCTAATTTGCTTTTAAGGGCTTTCTGAAAGTTTTGGGTTTTCAGAAAGCCCTTTCTTTATTGGGTAAAAACTTTGCCGAATATGGCCCCAAAGGCGGGAATATGCGCAAAGAGGTGCATAAAATGGATTTCGGCAAAAGGGATGTCCCAAAATAAAACATTCTTTATCGAAAAGCAGCATAAAATGATTAAGCGTCCGTTATGCGGTGAATACTGCAAAGGAATCGTTTTTTGTTGTGATTAAAGGATGTGATGAGATGAATCGTTATCAGGGATGCAGCCGCCAAATGGTACAGGCTTTCAAACGGGCCGGATATGAGGCGGCGCGGCTGGGCAGCCGCTGCATCAGAACGGAGCATATGCTGCTGGCCTTGGCAAGGATGGACCATACGCAGGCAGGGGAAGTTTTAGTGCAAAAGCGCGTGTTTGGATATACGCTGGGGCGCACACTGGCTGAAAATGCTGTGGTAATTTCCGGAAAGAAACGACGGGTACAGGAACTTTCTGATAACTTAACTGTTTGTTTAGAGCGAGCAAGAAGAGAAGCGGGAAAAAAACACACGCGTTTTTTGTGCTTTTGGATTCCGGGACGCGTTTCCCCGATGGATATGCTTTTAACCATGCTGTCGCTGAACTGCGGCGCCAAAAAGCTGATGCTTCAGCTTGGTATGGAGCCCGCGGGCGTTATTTTAGAATGTGAACGACGAATGGGGCGCATGCATCGTGCGGAACATCCGCAGGCTTCGCGGCCCTCTTGCGCAAAGCCGATGTCATTAACCCGAACGGCTGATCGCTTTGGAGAAGATTTGACTCAGCTTGCGAAAGAAGGGCGCTTAGACCCCGTTTTAAACCGAGACAATGAAATTCATCGTTTGGAACAAATTCTGCTTTGCCGAAGGAAGAATAATGCGTGTTTAATCGGAGAAGCGGGCGTGGGAAAAACCGCGGTTGTCGAGGGTTTAGCAAGGAAAATTGCGCAGGGAAAGGCACCTGAGCCGCTTTTGCGCAAACGAATTCTTTCCATTGATGTGGCAGGCTTGGTGGCGGGAACAAAGTACCGCGGCGATTTTGAAGAGCGTCTGCGGGGAATTCTTGAGGAAGTGCGCCGGGAAGGCAATACGATTTTATTTTTGGACGAGATTCATTCCGTTGTCGGCGCCGGCGCAGCAGAAGGCGGTATTGATGCGGCTAATATTTTAAAGCCCATGCTGGCGCGCGGCGAGCTTCACCTGATTGGGGCAACGACAAGAGCGGAATATCACAAAAGCATCGAGCGTGACAGCGCGTTGGCCCGCCGCTTTGCCCAACTGGAAGTCGAAGAGCCGACTGCCGAGGCGGCTGTGTCTATTTTGCAGGGTGCGGCGGAACGATACGCTTCTTACCATGAGGTTGTGATTGCCCCGAAGGCAATCGAAGCTGCGGTAGAATTATCAATCCAGTGTCTGCCCCATCGGCGCCTTCCCGATAAAGCGTTTGAACTTTTGGACGAAGCGTGCAGTGCGGTTCGCATGGAGCGGGCGGCGGGTAAAAAAGAACGTCCCGTAGTAGACCGCGAAACCATTGCAATGGTAGCTTCCCGGCAAAGCGGAATTCCCTTGGAGCGCTTAGGGGATAAAGAGCTGTGCCGTATGCGGGAAATTGAGCAAATTCTGCAAGAAAGCATTTTAGGACAAAGTGAGCCGGTGCACGCTGTTTCTGCGGTGCTTCAGCGCGCCAGGCTGGGCCTTACAACGCGGACTCATCCATTAGGTGCCTTTTTGTTTTTAGGGCCGACGGGCGTGGGAAAAACAGCGCTTGCAAAAGCGATTGCTCTCGAATATTTCGGCACAGAAAAAGCGCTGATCCGTTTTGATATGAGTGAGTATATGCAGCCTCATACAGCATCTCGCTTGCTTGGAGCCCCTCCGGGCTATGTAGGCCATGGGGAAGGCGGACAGCTGACAGAAGCAGTGAAAAAACGGCCGCACAGCGTGCTGCTGTTTGATGAAATTGAAAAAGCGCATACGGATGTAACACATTTGCTTTTGCAAATTTTAGACGGTGCCTGCCTGACGGATGCCTTGGGATGCAAAGTGGATTTCAGCAATACTTTGGTTTTGCTCACCTCAAATTTAGGTGCGCAGTACTTGTCGCAAGGAGCGGTGTGTCTTGGGTTTGGTGACAGCGCAGGTGCTTTTGATGCGGCAAAAGAAAAAGCAATCGGTGCAGTAAAAGCGCATTTCAGCCCTGAATTGCTCGGAAGAATGGATGAAATTTTGGTGTTCCGCCCCTTAGAGGAACCGGTTTTACACGAACTTGCAGACCGTATGCTGTCGGAGCTGGAGGAGCGTGCCTTGAAAAAGGGAATTGTGCTTTCGCACACCGAGCAAGCGGTGCAGGCTCTGTGCCAAATGTACGATGAAAAGGCCGGTGTGCGTAGCTTAAAGCATGCGGTGGAACGCATTGTGACAAAACAGCTTGCACAGCAATTGCTGGAAAACCCCGAGGAAAAAAACTATGTGTTGTCTGTCTGCGAAAAAGAGCTGAAAGTAACCCCGGAAACCGCAGAACAGGAAATGCTTTGCAGCGGCTAATATGCATTTGCAAAACAATGGAATAAAAAAATCGGATAAAAAATCCGGAGCCGACAATCGGCCGCCCATTGGTGCGGATTGTCGGCTCTTTTTATGCTGTATTTGATACATTTCATGCTTAATACATTGCCGTTTGGCGCAAGATTTGATATGCTGTTAGCGTAAGTGTGGTGATTGATAATGATAAAATTTGCGGTTTGTGATGATGAACCGACGATGGTAGAAGCGCTCTGTGCAGAAATTCACACGTGGATGAAAAAGAGCGGGGAAACCGATTATGATATCAGCTGTTTTTCCGGCGGCCGGGCTTTGCTGGAAAGCCCGTGTGAGTTTGACATCGTCTTTCTCGATATTCAAATGGAACACCCCAACGGCATGGAAACGGCAAAAATGCTCCGCCGGCGAAGCCGTGATACAGTGTTGATTTTTGTGACGGTTCTAAAAGAATATGTATTTGATGCGTTTGAAGTGACAGCCTATGACTACTTATTGAAGCCGCTGAACCGTGAACGTTTTCAGCGAATGATGAGCCGTGTGGTCACAAACTTAAAACAAACATCTCCGACACTTGTTGTTCAAAAGGGCACATCCTGTGCGGTTATTCCGCTGGCGCAAATTGTATACTGCGAAGTGCAGGGGCGAAAAATTTATATTCATCAGGAAAACGGCACGGTGACAGATTACTATGATAAGCTGGAGGAGTTTGAGCGGCGGTTGGATGGGCGTTTTTTTAAATGCCACAGAAGCTACCTTGTCAATTTGGATAAGGTGCGGGGCTGTCACGCCGGACAAGCCGCACTTTCGGACGGCAGCGAAGTCCCTGTTTCCCGTCTGAGGGAACGTCAATTAACCGAAGCACTTTTGAGGCATATGAAAGAAACAAGGGGAGCATATGGATATTTTCAGTGAGGTTTTTAATGCTGTGTGCCTGTTTGCACAAAGCATTGTTCAGCTGTGTTTTATCAGTCGACTTACTGACAGGCGATACCGGGCGCGGCACATGGTATTTTATCTGCTGTGCTTGTTTGCGTTAAGTACTGCCGCAATGGAAAATGCGTTTGTCAGCAAGGTGGCTGTCGCTGTCCCAATGTTTATTTTGTATGTGATGAACCGTGTGTTTTTGCGTGCGCCGCGCTCAGAGGCTTTGCTTTGTGCAACGCTTGCCGACTACATCTGTCAGCTTTCCTTTGGCATGACCTATTCCATAGAAAGCGTGATATTTCCGTATTTTATGGGAACCTTAACGCTGTATCTGCTTTTGATCATCGCAACGCTGGCGGCTTTTTTCATCTGCATTGTCTGTTATGCGCTTGTGTTAAAATTAGTGTCGTTCAAACAGACCGCCCCAATGCCGTACCTCACTCTTTTGCTGATTCCGGGACTGTTTTTCTTTACGGCAGAATTGTACATCCTTCACATGTCATACAGTAAGATTCCCGTCACGCTTTCTTTGGTGCAAAAGGGGGAGCATGCCGGGCTGTTTGTTCTGCAAGTGCTGGGGCTGGCGGCTCTGCTTTGTACGCTCTATGCCTATCAAAGAATTTGTGCCGGTTTTGAGGCGCAGGCGGCATTGCGTTCGCTTGAGCAGGCAGCCAAGGCGCAAAAAATCTATCTTGCCGAGGCACAAACGCGCTATGAGCAAACAAAAGCGTTTCGGCATGATATTAAAAATCATTTATTGATTTTAGACAGCATGCTGCGCAAAGGGCAGCTCGAAGAAAGCCGCGCTTATTTGCAAAAGCTGAACGCGGCATCAACTGCGCTGTTTTTTCCTTATCGAACGGGAAATCCGGTGGTGGATATTCTGCTGAGCGAAAAGTTGGGGCTGGCCGCCGCGGACGGAACGAAGACGCAGGTGTCGGTTATTTTGCCGAAATCATCGGAGATAGAAGACGTTGATTGGTGTGTGATTTTTGCAAATGCCCTGGACAATGCACTCAAAGCCTGCCGTGCGGCAGAAGGATCCCCCGAAATCTGCATCAGCGGAAAGCGGCAGGGGGATTTTTACCTGCTGGAGTTTCAGAATACTTGCGTTGAACATTCCGCACCGAAAAAGGGAACGGGCCTTTCCAATATTCAATCCGTGGCGGAAAAATACCATGGTACGATATTAACACAGCAGGAAAAGGGAAGATTCTCTTTGAGCGTATTGCTGAACATTTCATGACATATACGCGGCAGTTCAAAGCAAACTGATTGAATCTCATCTCTGAAAACGCTATGCTCCCATTAGGAGGCGATAGCGATGAAACTTTCTTCTGTGAATTCCAATCAAACACCGGCCGTCTTTATGCCGGAGAAAAGCGCAGGTGCAAACGCAGATATTCAGGCACTGGAGAAAAAGCTTCAGCAGCTGCAACAAGAAAAGCAAAAAGCCGTTCAGCGCAAAGACGAAAAAGAACAAAAAAAGCTGGAAAAACAAATAGAGGAAATTAAAAAGCAAATTCAGCAGCTTGAGCGCAGCAAAAAGCAGAGCAGCAAAACTTCTTCTCCCGCGTCGGAACAAAAAGGCGACACTTACGAACCGCAGTCGGAAAACCGGTCTGCGGGTGTGTATAAAATTTCCCGAGATGAAAAAGGCCGCCCCGTCGTTGAAACGGGCCAAAAACCGCAAGAACGGCAAAAGCAGGTAAGCGGAAAGCCGGACGAACAGGGCGAACAACCGATTATCATGAAAACGACCGGGAATACTGACCAAGTTGACAGAGAAATTGAAAATCTGAAACAAACGAAAACGCAGATGGAACAGAAAATTGCCGCGGCAAAAGATGAAAGGGAAAAACAAGTCTTGAAAACTCGCTTAGAGCAGGTAAAAGCCGAGCTGAGGATGAAAGACAATGACACATATCGTCGTCAGCATATGCAAATTACGGAGCAAAAGGTTGTTTCAAAAATAGGGGAATAACGATTGCCTCTTGCTCAGAATATGACAAAAAAGGAAGCCGGTTTCCGAAAAGAAAACGGCTTCCTTTTTTGTCATAATGCTTAAAACAGCTGAAGGCTGACGGCCATAATCACCATGCCGGAAATTAAGCCGTAAATGGATAAGTGATGCTCTCCGTATTCACGGGCGGCAGGCAAAAGCTCGTCAAATGAGATGAATACCATAATGCCTGCTACCATCGCAAACACAATGCCAAAGAGCGTTTCATTTAAAAACGGCATCAGCACCAGCCAACCAATCAGCGCTCCAATGGGTTCGGCAAGCCCGGAAATAAAAGAGTAGGCAAACGCCTTTTTCCGAGAGCCGGTGGCCTGAAAAATAGGCACGGAAACAGCAATGCCTTCCGGGATATTATGAATGGCGATTGCGGCTACAATGGGAATCGCGACTTCCGGGCTTTGTAAAGCCGAAACAAACGTTGCCAAACCTTCCGGAAAATTGTGAATGCCGATGGCAAGTGCTGTCATTGCGCCGATGCGCAGCAATTTTTTCGGCTCGTGCTGTTCTTCTAAAACAAGCTTTACTTCGTGCGGGTTTTCCTCATCAGGAATGCAGCGGTCAATGAGCGCGATTAACAGCATTCCGCCGAAAAAGGCGGCAATCCCAACCCAGCCGCCGACAGATTTACCAAGCTCTTTGGTTAAAGAAGCACCGGCTTCTGTCAAAAGCTCGGTCATGGATACATATACCATAACGCCCGCAGAAAAGCCCAAGCTTAAAGAAAGAAAACGCTTGTTGGTGCTTTTGGTGAAAAAGGCAATTGCACCGCCAATTCCGGTACTCAATCCGGCAATTAAAGTGAGCAAAAAAGCAAGAGCCAAGTTTCCCATTACAAAACCTCCTTCATCTGTTTCTGTTAATTTTTATATAAAGTATTTACGAATACAATCCATCGGTTTGAAAAGCGACCCTTTGAGAATATCCGCTCTTTCGAAGGATACGAAACGTTCCCTTAAAACAGACTGTATCGGTGTGGTTTAAGATAAGAAAATTGTACCAGATTTATTTAGTAGTGTCAAATTCGACTGAAAAAGTATTTTTTTGAGTCAGATGCTTGACAGCAATGAAAAGAGGTGATAATATAAAGATACCCCCACGGGGTATGAGAGGTGATGATCATGCAAAAGCAAAAATATGATGTCATGGGGATGACATGTTCTGCGTGCAGTGCGCACGTGGAAAAGTCCGTTCGCCAGGTGCCGGGCGTGACGAATGTGACAGTTAATCTGTTAACCAACAGCATGGTGGTAGAAAGCGAAAAACCCATTATGCCCTCAGTCATTATGAAAGCAGTGCACGATGGCGGCTATGAAGCGGCCCCCAGTGGTGCGGTCGCTAAGAGTCAAAACGAGCCGGCCGCTTCTGTTCGTGCACAAGAAACGAAGAAAAAACAAGATCAAGCAGAAAAAAACAAAGAGTGGAAAACGCGCTTAATTGTGTCGTTTGCTTGCTTGATTCCGCTCATGTATCTTTCTATGGGCGGTATGATGGGCTTGCCCCTGCCGGGCTTTCTGTCGGGGCATGAAAATGCCGTTACCTATGCGCTGATGCTGTTTTTATTGACGCTGCCTGTCATGTATGTGAACCGCACTTATTACCAAAAAGGCTTTTTTACCTTATTCAAGGGAAGCCCGAATATGGACAGCTTAATCGCCATTGGCTCCGGTGCAGCTGTTGTGTATGGTTTATTTGCGTTGGTGCGTATCGGAAATGGTCTTGCTGCAGGTGATATGGAATTAGTGGCACATTACCATATGGATTTATACTTTGAGTCTGCCGCAATGATTTTAACCTTAATCACGCTTGGCAAATATCTGGAGATGAAGGCAAAGAGCAAAACCGGCCAGGCCATCGAAAAGCTGATTCAGCTTGCGCCGGAAACGGCGTGTGTATTCCGCGCAGGCAAGGAGCAGACAGTACCCATTGAAGAAGTGTGCAAAGGCGATCTTGTGATTGTACGTCCAGGCGAGAAAATCCCCGTAGACGGTGTTGTGGAAGAAGGCGCAGGCAGTGTAGACGAAGCGGCCATTACGGGAGAAAGTATTCCTGTCGAAAAGCAGGTAGGCAGTACCGTAATGGCGGCGAGCGTGAACCAAGAAGGAATGTTCCGCTTGCGCGCAACGAAAGTGGGACAGGATACGACGCTTTCGCAAATCATTCGTTTGGTGGAAGAAGCCAGTGCCAGCAAAGCGCCGATTGCCCAATTTGCCGACCGAGTTTCCGGTGTGTTTGTGCCGGTGGTTCTGGTGATTTCCCTTGTTACTTTTATTGTGTGGATGATTGCAGGACAAGGGTTGGAGTTTGCACTGTCAAGCGCGATTGCAGTTTTGGTTATCTCTTGTCCTTGCGCTCTTGGCCTCGCAACGCCCGTTGCAATTATGGTTGGCACGGGAAAAGGTGCTGAAAACGGGATTTTAATCAAATCAGGTGAGGCGCTGGAAACGGCACACCATGTTGACACCGTTGTTTTGGATAAAACAGGAACGGTAACGCAGGGAAAACCGGAGGTAACCGATATCATTGCCTTCGGGCAATTATCCGAACAGCAACTTTTAAAAACAGCAGCATCTCTTGAACATTACAGTGAGCATCCGCTTGCAAAGGCGGTCGTTCGACATGCAAATGAGAAAGCGATTTCATATGAACCGGCACAAAACTTTGCAGCTGTGTTCGGCAAGGGTGTCAAAGCGGTTTGTGCGGGTCAAACATGGTACGCCGGCAATGAAAGCATGATGCAAAATGAGAATATCAGCATTTCTGAGCAAGTGCAAGCGCACTTAAAACATTTGGGTGAAGAGGGGAAAACGCCACTTTTATTTGCTACGGCACAAGGTGTTCAGGGCGTGATTGTGGTTGCTGACCGCGTGAAGCCGACGAGCGTAGAAGCTGTAAAAGAGCTGCTTGCGATGGGGCTTGATGTTGTGCTCTTGACGGGTGATCGCTGGAGTACAGCAACTGCCATTCAATCTCAAACGGGAATCCCGAAAGTGATTGCACAAGTGCTGCCTCAGCAGAAAGAGCAGGAGGTCGCGCGCTTGCAGCAAGAAGGGCGCAATGTAGCGATGGTGGGCGACGGCATTAATGACGCACCTGCATTGGCGCGCGCAGATGTGGGCATCGCGATTGGAGCAGGCACAGATATTGCGCTGGAAAGCGCCGATATTGTGCTGATGAAAAGCGACTTGCGCGATGTTGTTACAGCGATTCGTCTATCTAAGGCAGTGCTGAAAAATATCAAGCAAAATTTGTTTTGGGCATTTTTCTATAATGTGCTTGGCATTCCGCTTGCCGCAGGTGTATTTTTCCTTCCGTTCGGTTTGCGCCTCAGCCCGATGATTGGTGCAGCGGCAATGAGCTTTTCCAGCGTGTTTGTAGTGTCCAACGCACTTCGACTGCGCTATTTTCACTCTTTACATCAAACAAAAAAAGAAAAGGAGAAAAGAACAATGAATCACACGACGATTGCAATTGAAGGAATGATGTGCGCCCATTGCGTAAAGCATGTTAAAGATGCACTGGAGGCACTGCCCGGTGTACAAGCGGAGGTTTCGCTGGAGCAAGCAAATGCAGTTTGCACCTATGGAGAAGGTGTCACTGTGAACCAACTTTGTGAAGCTGTAAAACAAGCGGGCTACGAAGTGAAGGGGACAGAATGAAAGCAGATAAAAAAGCAGTAGGCCGACTGCTCAAAACGGCACGGGGTCAGATTGACGGTATTTTGGAAATGATTGAGAACGACCGCTATTGTGTGGATATTTCCAACCAGCTTTTAGCAACCCGTTCGATTTTGACAAAAGCCAATCAGATAGTTTTAAAAGCGCATTTGCAAGGCTGTGTGCAGGATGCATTTGAAAACGGCGATGCAGAAGCAAAAATTGATGAAGTGATTCAGCTTTTGGAAAAAATGAACCGTTGAACCGTATTAAAATCAATCAATGAAAAAGATGGCCGTGTCAGGGTTCCTGTACACGGCCATCTTTGCTGTTTTTGTACTGCGGCTTTAACGATACATTTTATATAAGCCAGATGTATCAAAAAGATTCTTTGAGTTAACCTTTTTTAGCACTGCTTTTCCTTTTTATAGAAAAAGCTCTTTTTGGAAACACACGAGCGCTGTTATATACAATGCATCATATTAGTTTAGCCTTGTCACCCCCTTTTCTTTTTCAAATTCGAGATCAAAAAGAGGAATTTCTTGACACCAATAGGGTAAATCAGTTAGGATAGAGAAAATGCTTGACATTGTTGAGTGTTTTTGTGCAGTGTTACGATGGGTTCTTTCATTAGTTAAAAAAGAGGAAGAAAGAGATTGGCTGCGAGTTTATGAAGAATTTTCCGTGGAAAGAATATTTTCGCAAAAGAATTGCATAAATTGCAAGTGCTGTTTTAGTATTAGCGGCAATTGCTGTGGCTGGGGTAGGTTTAATTTAAGACGTATTTCTCTTTGCGGTTCACAAGGACGGAATGCAAAGTTTTCAGGCAGTTTTAGAACAAGCGTTCAACTTGGTCATCGGCATTGAATTTATTAAAATGCTTGCAAAGCATACCCCCGGCTCTGCCATTGAGGTGCTTTTGTTTGCGATGGCAAGGCAACTTGTGATCGGACATATGACGCCGTTTGAAAACTTACTCGGCATTATTGCCATCGCGATCATTTTTATTATTCGCCGTTTTTTGTTTGTGCCTTCTTTCGGCGCCCATCTGCCGGCCAATAACCCAGCGCAAAAAGAGGAGCATTCAGTGCATGAACAAGAGGAATAAGCAAATTGGTCTGATTTT
>LBJMC04202__coassemble_706_pt1 | contig 21611 bp, 18 predicted proteins | sample LBJMC04202__metabat2_low_PE_025 | metagenome-assembled genome bin LBJMC04202 | reverse complement strand
GAACGCTCATGCCCGACGGCTCTATTTCTATGCCTGCGGGCAGCGGAGTGCGCCATTTCGTTTGTGATGTGAACCGGGCAGATACGCTTTATGCCGCTTGTGAGCTCACAAGCGAAGTTGCCATTGTGAAAAACGGCGGCGGCAGCTGGCAAGTGGCTGCGCAGGTATCCGCTTTACCTCATCCCGTCGCGGGCAATACCTGCGCCGCCATTCGCCAAACGGCAGACGGCCGCTTTTTGCTGGTATCGAACCGCGGCCATAACAGCATTGCCGTGTTTTCCTGCACGCCGCAGGGGCTTTCCCCGCTGCGCTGGATTGACGCCCACGGCCAAGACCCGCGTGATTTTCTGCTCCTTAAAAACTTCCTTCTTGCTGCCAATCAAACGAGCCGCAGCCTGAGCATTTTTAAATTCAACCCGCAAACCGCAGAGGCTGAGTTCTGCCAAACGGTTTCCTTCCCGGCTGCGCCCGTATGCGTTGCCGCAGCGGAGAAAAATTTTACCTGAAATCGCAAATGCAGAAAGCCGAATGTGCCCCCTGACACATTCGGCTTTTCGCTTGCTGTCAAATTTTTTACACTTCAAAGTGATGCTCGCTGCTTTCGTGCTCGCCCGTCACGCAATACTGCACCCACTCGGCAATATTGACGGCATGGTCGGCAATGCGCTCAAAGTACTTTGCCGCCATCAGCACGTCGGGCCAGATGGCCGCGTCCGCATGTTCCTCTCGGATGGCTTTCACCACTTCGTCCTTAATTTCAAGGAAAGCGGCATCCACAGCGTCATCCTCTCCAACCACCTTTTGCGCCAAAGCAACATCTTCTTTTTCAAAGGCGGATACACTATCGGTTACCATCGCAACCGCCATCTGCGCCATGCGCTTCATTTTCGGATAGCTCTTCGGTGTTTTGCCCGCCAGCTGAACGGAAAGCTCCGCAATATCCGCCGCTTGGTCACCGATGCGCTCCATGTCTGCCGCCATCTTCATGGCCGCAGAAATACGGCGCAAGTCACCTGCGACCGGCTGCTGCAAGAGCAAAAGGCGGCTGCACTGATGTTCAATATCACGCTGCATGCGGTCAATCTTGCTGTCGGTTTTTGCCATTTGCTTGAGCAAATCCTCTTCGCAATTTTCTAAAAGATGGGCGGCAGACGCAATTGCCTGTTCGCAAAGCGCGCCCATCTCTGCCACCGTTTCGCGCAAAATACGCAGCTTCTCTTGAAATTCTGTACGCATATCAGCCAAACCTCCCGGTAATGTATTCCTCGGTGCGTTTTTCCTTCGGCATCGAGAAGATTTTTTCGGTGTCGTCAAACTCCACCAGCTCACCCAGCAGGAAAAACGCCGTTTGGTCGGAAACGCGCGTGGCCTGCTGCATGTTATGCGTCACCAAAACGATGGTATAATTATTTTTCAGCTCTGTAACAAGCTCCTCCACCTTTGCCGTTGAAATGGGGTCCAGCGCACTGGTCGGCTCATCCATCAGCAGCACGTCGGGCTTCACTGCCAAAGCACGTGCAATGCAAAGACGCTGCTGCTGGCCGCCGGACATGCCGAGTGCACTTTTTTTCAAGCGGTCTTTTACCTCATCCCAAATGGCGGCGCCGCGCAGAGATTCCTCCACAATTTCATCCAGCTGAGATTTTTTTCTCACACCGTGCAGGCGCGGGCCGTAAGCAATATTGTCATAAATGCTCATCGGGAACGGGTTGGGCTTTTGGAACACCATGCCGACATTTTTGCGCAGCTGGGTCACGTCGGTGCCGGGCGCATAAATATCATTGCCGCGGTATAACACCTGTCCTTCCAGACGCAAGCCCTCCACGAGATCATTCATTCGGTTCAGCGTTTTCAAAAAGGTGGACTTTCCGCAGCCGGAAGGGCCGATGAGCGCCGTCACCTTGCGCTCTTGAATATTCATATCAATACCCTTCAGCGCATGCATTGAGCCGTAGTAAAGATGCAGTTGTTTCGCCTCAATAATATAAGACATATGGATTCCCCTTTTTTAAGATACGCCTGTGCGTTTTCTGAAATAATCCTTTGCGGCTTTTGCGCTCGTGTTTACAATCAGCGCAAGCACCACCAGCAGTGCCGCAATCGCAAAGCCCACATCAAACTCGCCGCGCTCGGAAACGTAGATATAAAGCGCAACCGACAAGCTTCCGCCGCTCACTTGGAAGGCGGAAATGATATCGGTAGCGATGACCGTTCCCACGCCTGCGGTAAACAGCAGGGCGGCGCTTTCACCCAAAATACGTCCCACCGACAAAATACAGCCGGAAACGACGCCGTCCATGGCGCACGGCAAAACCACCGTGCGGATCATGTGCCACTTGCCCGAGCCAAGGCTCAAAGAGCCGTGGCGGTAGCCTTCCGGAACGGTTTTCAGCGACTCCTGCGTGGTGCGGATAATGGTGGGCAGAATCATGACTACCATCGTGCACCCACCCGCCAGGAGGCTCGTTTGAAAGCCGAGCATCTGAGCAAAAAACAGCATGCCGACAAGGCCGTACAAAATGGAAGGCAGGCCCGCCAGCGTTTCGCACGCAAATTCAACCACACTGATAAGCTTTCGGTTTGTTGCATACTCGGTGAGATAGATGGCCGCGCCGACACCGAGCGGAAGCGCCACAAGCAGCGTAAACACAATTAAGTAAAGCGTGTTAATGATATTGGGCAAAATGCCGATGGTGCCTTTGATGACGCTGGGCTTTCCGGAAAGCAGTTCCCATGTTAAATGGGGCACGCCTTTGAAAAGCACATAACCCAAAATGCCCAGCAGAAGCCCCGCTGTGAGCAGGGCGCAAAGGTATACACAGGCACGCAGCACCGCGCTTCGCACTGCGCGCACGGTGGAAAACAGTTGACGATCCGGTTTCATTTTTTACCTCTTTTTTTGATGACGCAGTTCAAAAGAATATTCATCAGCATGACAAAACAGAACAAAACAAGCGCAATGCTGAACAATGCTTCACGCTGTAAGCCGGAAGCATAGCTCATTTCTTTTGCCACTGCTGTGGTCAGGAAGGTAACGCTTTTGAACAGGCCGGGCATATTAGCGACGTTGCCTGCCACCATGATGACTGCCATTGCCTCGCCGACAGCGCGGCCGATGCCCAGCACAATGCCCGATGCAATTCCGCCTTTTGCCGCGCGCAGACTCACTTGAAACACGGTTTCCGTCTGCGTAGCGCCCAGCGCCATGCTGGCTTCTTCATACTCCCGGGGCACTGCGTCAAGAGCGGTTTCGCTCACCGACACCACCGTGGGCAAAATCATTACGGCAAGCACCAAAATGGCGGCCAAAAGGCATGTGCCGTTGCTCAAATTGAACCACTGCATCATGCCCGGCACCAAAATTGTCATACCCACCAGGCCGTATACGACACTGGGGATGCCCGCCAAAAGCTGTACGCCCATCCTCAAAGCATCCGCCACCCGGCGAGGCGCCATTTTCGAAAGGTAAATTGCCGTCAAAACTCCGACGGGAACTCCAATCAGCGCCGCGCCCAATGTACCCCACACGGTTGTGAGGATAAAGGGCAGGATGCCAAATTTCGGCTCTGCCGCTGTGGAACGCCATTCTGTGCCCGTCAAGAAGGGAATGATTCCGATTTCCTGAATGGCGGGCAAGCCCGCCACAATCAGGTAAACCGTAATCACCAGCACGCACACCACCGAGATGGCGCCGCACACAAAAAACAGAGTGCCCATTGCAGACTCTTTGATTTTTGCTTTTGGCTTCATGTGAGATTCTCCTCTTATTTCTGCGGTGCAACAGCGTCAGCCAGCTCAATCAAGGAAGCTGCATCTGTGCTGGTTGCAAAATCCAGGAAGCTCTGAGCCTGCTCGCTCAGCTCGGTGCCCTCTTTCGTTACCATTACGAACGGACGCTGAAGCACATAGCTGCCGTCCTGAACGGTTTCCTCGCTGGGCGTAACGCCGCTTACGGAAACCACCTTCACGGTGTCACCCACAGCCGCCAGAGAAGCATAACCGAATGCGTTGGGGTTTGCCGCAACGGCAGAAATGACAGCGCCGGTAGAAGTCAGCTCCTGCTGATATTTGCAAGCATCTTCCACGCCGATAACGCTCTCAAAACCGTCGCGTGTGCCGGAACCGGCCTCACGGCCGATGGGAACCACTGGAGCATCCGGGCCGCCCACTTCGCTCCAGTTGGTGATCTCGCCCGTTGCAAGGCCCTTAATCTGTTCGGGGGTCAAGTCGGCAACGGTGTTGTCGGGGTGAACCACAAGAGCAATGCCGTCGAGTGCAAACACATTTTCCACAAGACCCTCTGCTTTTTCTTCATCTTTCAGGTAGCGGCTGGACAAACCGAGGTCAAGCGTACCTTCTGCTACGCCGGTGATGCCGGCGCCGGAGCCGGTCGGCTCATAAGTGATCTGAACGCCGGGCTCAAGCTCTGCGTAGCCTTCCATCAGTGCGTTGATTACCTTTTCTACGGAAGTAGAACCGCCCGTGGCAATTTTGCCGGACAGCGTACCCGCCTCAGCCGCGGCAGAGGAAGCTTCTTCGGAAGAAGCCGCCGTCGAGGAACCCGCAGGTGCAGAAGAACCCGCAGCCGCAGTGCTGCTGGAAGCAGTTGTTCCGCAAGCAGCCAAACCCATCGCCATCGTACCAGCCAACAATAAGGAGATCCACTTTTTCATTATCAATTTCATCCTTTCTCATTCGATACACCTGGTATCCATACCCTCGTTCACGGCTGAGCGCTTTACGTTCTGCGCTTCATCGCCGCGCGTTTCCGGCCTCTCGCCGGTTACTTGGTACATGCATACTATACCGCTTCTTTTGTAAAATCTAAAATCATTTGTTTTTTAAAGCCCGGAAAATTTTTTGTAAAATTCTTGTATGCTGATTTCTCTCATTTGTCCGTTTCTTGTCAAAAATTCCTTTCTTTTTCAAGGATGTTTCACTCTTTTTTCTCGCAGAATACCGGAAAACTTTATTTTGCCTTGTGCGCTTTTCACAAGCTTTTATGATGGGTCATCTGAAAACGAAAATCATTTGTAAAATTCTTTATCCGGCCTTTTTGACAAAGACAGAAAAGCCAAAGCGCGGCATTCCAGCCCTCGCGCACTTTGCACGCCACCGCGCATGAGAGAAGGTAAAACCGCATAAAGCGCATTTTCTTTTTTTCAAAAAAAGCAAAGCCCGCGCCGAACAGGATTTCTCCTTTTCGGCACGGGCCTGAATGGTTCTTTTTATGGTTCGGACTGAAAGTAGCGCCGAATGACGTCGCGCTGCTCATATTCCGCAAATGCATATAAGCCAAAGCAAAACACGCGTTCTGCCTGTGTCAGTTCATCGGGCAGGGGGCGGTTATCCCACATCAAGCGCGCAAGCTCTTCTTTTCGCCCGGCGGACAAACATTCTTCCGCCTGTTCAAAAGTCATTTCCATCGGGCGCCCTCCTTTTTTACTTTTCGCTCTGTGCAAACGGCGAACCGCCGTGCGCCTTCATGTATTCCTCAAAGCTCGCATATTTCTGTGTCGGAGCACGACGGCTGATGAGCTGAATGGAATTATCTTCTTCGGAAAAGCGCTCTTTTTGAGGCGCCGGGCGCTCCGGCTTTTGATTTTTTTGCGCACCACGCTTAGGCGCACGTTCCGGCTTTGACGCCTTGGGCGCTCCTTTCTCCGCATTTTTTTGCGAAGGCGTTTCCTGCACGGCCTTTGCCGCTTGTTCGGGCTTTCCGGCACGGCCGGACTTTCCGCCCTGTCCGCGCTTTCCTCGGCGCGTACGGCGGCGCGACGGTTCACGCGCAGTCGTTTGTTTTTCTTGCTGTTCCATGACGTTGTCCCTTTCCTTCCCTTCAAACAAGTCAGCCTCTTTTGCGTCATCCGTTTGGCGCACAGGAATTTTCTGCCTTGTCTGCCTTGTCTGTTTTTCAATTTCTTTTAAATAAGGACGCTCTTCTTCGCTGCAAAAGCTCAGCGCAACACCGGCTCGGCCGGCTCGGCCTGTGCGTCCGATTCGATGCACGTACGTTTCCGGCACATTGGGCAAATCGTAATTGACAACGTGAGAAAGGCCGCTCACGTCAATGCCGCGCGCGGCAATATCCGTTGCCACCAACACGCGCAGATCGCCGCTTTTCAGGCGGGAAAGCGCCGTTTGACGCGCAGTCTGACTTTTGTTGCCGTGGATGGCCATCGCCTCAATGCCCGCACGCGTCAAGTCAGCGGCCACACGGTTGGCGCCGTGCTTGGTGCGGGTAAACACCAGCGCGCTTTCCACTTCGGGCGCGCGCAGCAAAACCGGCAAAAGCCGCTTTTTTTCCGGTTTTTCGGCAAAATAAACACTTTGCTCAATGCGCTCCACCGTAGTGGAGGGCGGAGCCACCATCACCTTTTTGGGCCGGTGCAGAATCTGATGTGCCAGGCGTTCAATTTCCGGCGGCATCGTAGCGCTGAACAGCAGTGTCTGACGCTTTTGCGGAAGCGCGCGAATCACGCGGCGCACATCGTGGATAAAGCCCATGTCGAGCATCCGGTCGGCTTCGTCCAAAACGAACACTTCCAGCTGATCCAGCGACACTTTCCCCTGCTGCATCAAATCGAGCAGACGGCCGGGCGTCGCCGTCAAAATTTCCGCTCCGCGCTGGAGCGCCGCCACCTGCGGCACTTGGCCCACGCCGCCGTAAATCACGGTGTGCGACACCGGCAAATAGCGCGCGTAAGCTTCGATGCACTCATCAATCTGCAATGCCAGCTCCCGCGTCGGCGTTAAAATCAAGGCGCGGACCGGCCGTCCTTTCACGGAACGATGTGCTAAATTTTGTAAAATGGGAAGTGCAAACGCCGCCGTTTTGCCAGTTCCCGTTTGAGCGCAGGCCAGCAAATCACTGCCTTGCAGCACAGGCACAATCGCCTTTTGCTGAATCGGCGAGGGCGTTTCATAACCAAACTCTTTTACTGCGCGCAGCAAGGGCGCTTGGAGTTGCAAATCGCTGAAATTCATGACACCGTTCCTATCTTTGGAAATCCTAAAAAGGGGTTATTTTTTACTCTGTATCTGTTTTTCTCATTCACAGACAAGCTGTTTTTAAGCAGCTTTTTATCATCCGCGAAAATCCGCCCTGTTGCGCTCACCAAGTAGAATCCGGTGCCTCATCAGGCTTCGAGGGATCAATTACAAACAAATCCTCTCTGCGGCTTAAACGCGCAGCCATACCGCTGAAAGTGCTTTCCTGTGCCAGCACAATTCCACGGCAGCAAGACATCAAGTACATATCCAAATAGCTGTTTTTGCCTTGGTTATGCCCCATAAAACAAATTTCATCCGCAGGAGAAAAACCGTACTCAAAAATATGCTCTTTCACCCATGGAATGTCATCAGAAAAAACAAAAAACACAGGATGCGAAACCATACGCCGCACCTTGTCGATCGCTTTACAATAAAGCTCCGGCTGCATTTCAATCCCGTGCTGCAAAAAGTCGCCGCGCCTGAAATGAACCGCCACGGAACGGTCTGATTGAGAAACCAACTTCAAAAGACGGCGGTTCACTTCATCAGAAGGCTCGCGGAAAACCAATTCTTTTCGAACCGTTTTTTCCACGCTTTCAAACCAACCCCGGGGAAACCAATAGCCATAGTAGTAAACACCACCGCGATGAGAAAGAATCTCCGGGCAAAACCGCTTCACAGGGTAAGAATAGGCCTCCCCGCAGTAATCGATCAGCAAATCCGTACTGTAGAAGTTTCCCTCCTGCACGAGATACAGATCCAAACCGCAGCTTTGATAAATTTCCACAGGACCCGCCGTTCGTCTGTTTGTTTGCGGGTCCACTGTCATCAAATTAATAAATTCAATGCGCGTTTCCAAATCGAGCAGAGAGGAAACTCTTTTCGCCTGAATTCCAAAGACACGCTCCAGTTCATATCCGTTGTGCTTGGCATATTCTTCTATTCCGAAATAGGGCATGTCATCAAAAAAACACGTTTCCCCGGTATTGAGCTCAATATACCGCTTGAAAACATATTGTGAAATTTGATTGCCCAGCCCTCCGCCTATCATAACCATTCTCATAGATCACCCCTCCTTTCGCGTTTCAAATCTAAAACAAAAAAACTGTTTCTTTTTGTTGTATATTATGTTACAATCTCATCAGTCGGCAGGTAATAGTATATCACATCCGACGAAGCCAAACAAGACGGGAGCACCGAAGTATGAAAGTAAAACATCTTTTGACGCCCGAAAATATCCGCTATTTTCTGCTTTTAAATCTTGGTCAACTGCTGACGGCACTTGGCACATACATTTTCAAAACGCCCAACCATCTTGCCATGGGCGGCACCACCGGCCTTTCAATTATTGCAAGCAGTTTGATTGCCAATATGAACGTCGGTACGTTTATGCTGATTCTCAATGCCGTACTCGTTGCGCTGGGCCTCATCTGTTTGGACTTTAAAACAATGGCCGGCACGATTTACTCGTCGTTTGCGCTGTCCATTTTCATCACGGTTTTAGAGTGGGTTTGGCCCCTTTCCGCCCCTTTGACGGACGACTTATTTTTAGAGTTCTGCTTTGCCGTGATTCTTCCGGCGGCAGGTTCTGCCATTTTGTTTAATATCGGTGCGTCGTCGGGCGGAACCGATATTATTGCGCTCATTTTAGCCAAGCATACCAGCTTAGAAATCGGAAAGTCGCTTTTTGTATCGGACTTTTTAATTGCGCTGGCGGCCGGTGCGCTGTACGGCCCGCGCATCTGCCTTTACTGCGTGCTCGGCCTTTTGGCAAAAGCTTTCGTGATGGACGGCATCATCGACGGCATCAATGTGCGCAAATATATCACGATTGTTTCTCATGAGCCCGAACCGATTTTAGACTTTATTATGAAATCTCTGCACCGCAGCGCTACCATTTACGAAGCACAAGGCGCTTATACGCATGAGCCGCTCCAGGTCATCAGCACGGTGCTCAGCCGCCGCGAGGCCATGCTTTTGAGAAATTACATCAAAAAAACCGATCCGAAATCGTTCATCACGATTGTCAACTCCTCGGAAACCATCGGAAAAGGCTTCCGCTCGCTGTAATTGCGCGCGGACCCATCTGTTTTTTCAAAATCTCTTTCAGCAAAATACAGGACGCAAAGCGCGGCATTTTTCCCCGCTTTGCGTCCTGTATTTTTTCCCCATCAATGGAACGTATCCACCGAATAATCATGATAGTGGAAGCCGAACCAGTGGTTTTTCACTTCGGATGCGTTTTTCGGCGCTTGCCACACGGGCATCTTGCCGTCTTTCAGCACATGAGGGCGATGCTTTTTCGTATGTTCCAAAAGCAGCTCCCACAAGCGCTCTTTTTGCCCGGCGTAAGCGTCGTCATTCCACAAATTATGCTGTTCCATGGGGTCATTGTTCAAATCAAACAGCAGCGTGTGGCCGCCTGCGGCGCAGTAAATCAGCTTCAAGCCGTTCTCCATCACGCAGAAATGCTTGTCCAAGCTGTTCCCGTAAAAAACGCGTTCGCCATCTTCTTCCAACAAATTTTTTCCGGCGGCTGTTTTCGGCACTTTCACGCCTGCAATGTTCAGAATCGTGGGGTAAACGTCTGCAATTTCCGCAAGCGTTTCCACCCGGCGGTTGGCGTCTGCAAAACGCCCCGCAGGAGGAACAATAATCAGCGGAACGTGTGCAGAACCTTCAAAAAAGAGATTTTTCTGGCTCATGAAATGGTCGCCCAGCATTTCCCCGTGGTCCGACGTGAAAATAATCCATGTTTTTTCCAGCAGGTGATTTTCACGCAGGCACGCCAGCAAGCGGCCCATGGAATAATCAATTTGCGAAATCAGCGCATAATACGCACGCTTGGAGGCGGCAAGCTGCTCTTTGCCGAACAAATGCAGATTCGTATTTTCATAGCAGCCTTCCAAAAAGCCCTGCGGCGTTTGTTCCAAAGAAGCGCTCCAGTCGCCGTACACGGGCGCAGACATCGGAATGCCGTCGTACATACTCCAAAAATCCCGGCACGGGTCAAAGGGCGCATGCGGCTTTGTGTAACTCGTCCAAAGGAAAAACGGGCGCTGCGGGTCGCGCGTTTCCAAAAAGTCGATGGCGCCGTCCGTAATCCACTGCGTCATGCTGTCTTTCACGTCTACGGTGGAAATCACCGGCTCCATTTCACACTCGCCGACTCCGTGGCGCTTAGGCGCAGCATCGTGCCGCTTGTCATATTGCCGCATGTAGTCAAGCGGAAGGGTCATTTCTTCAAACCCATAGTGAGCGCGCGCCGGCTCAAAATGCATTTTTCCCATTGCTTTTGTCTGATATCCGGCATCCGTCAAAAGCGCCGGAAGCGTCGTGCGCTCCTTTGCCGCTGCGGTCATAACGGTTTCGTGGGTCGCATTCGACACTACGCCGCTTTCAAAACCCCTTTGGCCCGTCATGATGGTGGTGCGGCTGGGAACGCAAATCGGGCAGTCGGCATAGCACCTTGTAAAAGTGATGCCGCTCGCCGCAAGATAGTTTAAATGCGGGGTGAAGATACTCTGATTTCCTAAACAATTCAATGTGTCAAAACGCTGCTGGCCCGTGGTAATGAGCAGGATATGATCCTGTGGCTGGCTCATTGCGGGGCACTCCTTTCCGACAGTCCTATTGGCTCCTTATTATAGTTTGCGCAAAAAGAAAAGACAATCCCATTTTCACACAAAAACAGGCACGCCCCACCGCGTGCCTGTTTCAGTTTGTCAAAAAGCTTCGCTTTTTCACAAACTGAATTCTCATCTAAAATGGAAAAGAGGGCTTAGCCCCCTTTTCCAAACCTTTTTCCCCTTGCAGCGCGGGTTCTTTTTGCGTCAAGCTGCTGTTTTTCCACAGTCTAAAACAGGCACGCCCCACCGCGTGCCTGTTTTTTGTATCGTTGAAAAGTACCGGGCCGGCGCCCACACTCAAAAGCAAAAGCTTTACGACGTTCTCTTTTGCTTTCTGCAAAGTACTTTTCAAAAACACCCCTCTATACCAGCTTGGGCAGCGAATCCGGATTCTTAACGCCTTCACTGTGTTATTATTATACTCGCTTTATCAGAATAAATCAATAAAGCGATGACTTTTTCAGAATATTGACGAAACAGCAAAAATCTTTTGAAAAATTCTTGTGCACGCTGCAAATATCGGCATAAAAAAAGAGGGTGCTTTGCGCTTTTGTTTGTCGAAGAAGCTCTGCTTTTCGCCAGCTATTTCATTTTCTGAAACAGAAAAAGGGGGCCTTAGCCCCCTTTTTCCAAGCCTTTTTTCCTTGCAGTGTGCCTTTTTTGCATCAAGCAGGAGTTTTTCGTCGTCTGCCCTCTTTTGTGTTAAAACGCTTTAGTCGTCATATTCGCTGGAGTAGCCCACCACTTCGCCGGTGTTTGCGTCTACATCGCAGGAGTACTCCATCCAGCCCACACGCCACTCGAACTCGTACACCGCGCGTCCGTACTCATTATCGAAGCCCATTTCCATGCGCTGGGCATCCTGTGCGGAAACACCTGCGTGTGCCAAAGCAATGGCCTTTGCATCTTCTGCGCTGATCTGCGCACCCGGTGCGGTTTGGGGCGCTGCCGAAGCTGTGCCGTTGTAATATTCTGCATCGTAATCATAGGCCAAAACTTCGCCGGTCACCGCGTCAATGCTGTAATCATACTCGGTTCCCTGGTCGTAAAATTCCACCTCATACTCCCAGCGGCCGTTATCAAAGTCGAGTTTTGTGCGCACAAAGCTGACGTTCTGTGCACTTACGCCCGCGTGAGCCAGCGCAGCCTCTTGTGCAGCCTGCTCGCCGATATAATTTGCCTGCTGTGCAGCGCCCGACGCAGCCTGCGTATTTCCCGCGGTTTGATTTGCGGTTTTGGCTGTGCTTGTGCTGTTTTGTGCACTCGACTGTGCACTCGACTGTGCGCCCGTCTGTACGCCCGTCTGTGCGCCCGTCTGTGCGCCCGTCTGTACGCCCGTCTGTGCGCCCGTCTGTGCGCCCGTCTGTGCGCCCGTCTGTGCGGAATTGCTTGTGCCTGTGGTCTGGTTGGCCATACGGTAGTGGTCTGCCTCTTGGTCCACGCTTAAAATGACGCCGCTGACTGCGTCAATTTCGTAGTCATACTCAATGTTGTTCACCACAAATTCCACATCATAAACGGCTTTCCCGTCGTCGTAGTCCATTTTGCTCCAAAGATACTGCACCTGCTCAGCACTCACGCCTGCATCCTTAAAAGCAATCTCCTTTGCTGCGCTTTCGCCGATGTCGGTACTTTGCGTGTTTCCGGCAAGGCCGGTGGAACCGTTAGCGGAAGGGGAAGCAACCGGAGCAACACCGGATGCTCTGGGAGCGGAAGCGGCGGACGCCGTGCCGCAAGCGGTGAGAGAAACAGCTGCTGTCAAAGCCATCATTGCAATCCACATTTTTTTCATCATCAACATCTCCTCTTATCGTTGTTCCCTTTTGAAAGGGTTTTTGGTTTTCTATCTTGTCTATGAGGATACACGCTGAAGATTAAAGCCGCATTAAAAATTCTCTCATTTTTTATTTTTTTCTTTTTCTTCCTGAGAATCGGCGGTCAAGAGTGTGCGGCACTGCGCCAGCCCCCCTTTTTCTTCGTCGCTGAGTTCGGGAAATTCCGGGTTAATCTCATTCATGGTATTTACGAGAATTTCGCTGATGCAGTAACGCGCCAGCCATTTTTGATCGGCAGGAACCACGTACCAAGGCGTATCACGTTTCGCGGTAGCGTCAATCACGTCGCGGTAAACCTTTTGATAACTTTCAAAATGGGCGCGTTCTTTTAAATCGGCCTGTGAAAACTTCCAGTTTTTAGCGGGGTCGTCAATGCGCTCCAAAAACCGTTCTTTCTGGCGCTCTTTGGAAACGTTCAAGAAAATTTTTACCACACGGTAGCTGTTTTCATATAAATAACGTTCAAAATCCACAATTTGGCGATAGCGCTTTTCAAAAAAATCGTCGTCAATACAGCGCTCGGCCATGCGATAGGTTTTTTCTAAATGATGCACCTGAACCACCAGCACATCCTCATAATAAGAACGGTTAAAAATCGCAATTTTGCCTCTTGTCGGCAAAGCGCGTACCGCACGCCACAGATAGTCGTGTGCCAGCTCTTCTTTTGTCGGCTGCTTGAAACTGACGATGTCCACGCCCTGCGGATTGAGTGCGCCGATGACATGTTTGACGGCACTGTCTTTGCCTGCGGCGTCCATCGCTTGTAAAATTACGACAACCCCTTCTTTTCCGTCGGCATACAGTTTTTCCTGCATCACCGCCAGCTTCTGCAAATTCTGCTGGGTTCGCTGTTCATACAAGGCACGCTCTTGCTTTTTTACTCCGGCGTTTTTCGCCGAGGTGCATTCGTGCAGTACCTCAAATTCTCCGTCTTTTTTTACACAAAGACGCTCTACGTTCAGCATAGCTTTCCTCCGTTTCCGCGCACGTCGCTGCTGCGCACATTGTGTCGTTTAATCTGTTGAAGTTTTTGCTCAAGTAATAATCTGCACACTTCATTTCATTCGTGTTCTGATAACATAGTAACACAGCACTGCCCTTCCCACAAGTGTTCTTGTAAGCCTGCACCTCATTTTAAAAACAGCGTTTGCATTTCGAACAAACACGCCTTTGAAACAACTGTTTTTGCCTCTTTCAAAAAATTTTCCCGCACAGGATTCCTCTTATTCGAATCAACGCGATATTTTCCACACTTGTCCGCACTCCGGAAAGCGCCGCTGCAAACCACATCTTCTGCCCGCTGTCAATCACGTTTCAGCCGCCGCCCCCGTAAGCTTTGTTTATGAAGCTTACGAAGGAAAACAGCTAACCCCCGGCTTTGCCGGGGGTTAGCTGTTTCGTAAACCACAAAAACGGCACGCCTGCGTTTTTCCCTTTTGCCGCAAGCGTTATTGTGTAAATAAAGCGCCGATCATATCATTCACCGGCGTGTAATTGGGAGTGCTCGACAGATAATCCTGCACGCTGAGAAAGGCGTATCCTTTAAGGATGCTTTCACGCACGGAGAGTTCACCGTTTTCTTCTAAATACTCCATGTTAGCCAGCTCACTTTTGTTGATGACAAGCAAGCGCTCCCCAATCTGTGTCAGCACATAAATCGGACGCTCTGATCCATCGTACCATGTATAATTCAGCGTCGATTGCGTCAGTTCTCCTGTCTGTTTATTCAGCAGGTAACGCTGGCCTGATCCATCCGCAAATACGGTAAATGCAAGATATCCCGACGGCACAAATTCTTCGCCGCCGTTATCAATGTACGCATTTTCCGGAATGGTAAGATCAATTGCCCATTCGCGCGTCGTGCCGTCCGCAGACACTTCCTGCACTTTCTTTTCCTGCGGGTCGATGACATACACCTTATTGTCCCGCACAAAGCCCTGCACGGGGTTTTCGTAAAAGAAGGTTTCTTCGTTGGTGCTCAGAGAGTATACCGAACACTGATAGACATAACTGCCGTCTTTTTCTGTGCTGTATTCCAAAAGCAGCTTATCCTCGAACGCACCGCCGAGATAAGGCAGGTTGTTTTCAAAGGTTTTCAGCGTTGTCGCCGCGCCGTCCTGCAAGCTGACGCGCACCAATTCATACGCCTCGCTTCCCTTTTCCGTTTCGGGAATCACCACCGCAATGAAATAAAGGAATTTGCCGTCTGTTGCAAGCCCGCTGAACGGAGAAATACCAGGTGCAAGAGCGCAAAGCTCCTTGCGCTCGCTGCCATCCGTATTCATTTGATAAATGCGGCATTTGCGCTGGTCGTCGGGCAGCTTCGGGCTGGTTCCTCCGCGTTGAAAAATGCCGATTTTTCCGTTGAGAGGAAAAAGATACCCTCCGCCTGTTAAAACGCTGGTGCAGCTTTCATCGCGGTGGGTACATTCCGGGCGATTGCAAAGGAACACCCTCGTTCCCGTTTCAAAGTCGGTGTAGAGAATATTTTGCAAATTCGTTCCGGTGACCTCAAGCTCATAGTAACCTTGTTCCGTTGTCACACCGTCAGGCCCGTTACCGCCTTTGGAAATCAGCGTCAGCGCTCCGCCCGCCCACTGCTGTAGATCTGTTTCGGAACCGGCCGACGATGTACTTTCTGCGGGCACACTCTGGGCCGAGGGCGTGCCGCTGCACGCACAAAGCAGCACCGCCGCTGCTAACAGCATGGAAAAAACGGTTTTTCGTTTCATTGCAAATTCCTCCGCTTGTGTTTTTTCGTTGATTAGCTGATCCGCCGGATGGTTTGAAACTCTGCTTTATTTTCAAGGCAGCTTTGCACCGGCAGCATCGCAAAGGTATATTGCATAGACGGCATAAAACGCTCCTCGTCTGTTCCCGCGGAAAGATTTACCTCGCTGTAAGATAAGCCCTGCGCAGTCAAAAAGGTATTTTCGTCTATCTGCGCAAAAATTTTGATGGCTTTATTGGGCACATCATCGGGCGCGTCCATTTCCAGCGTAAGCGGGAACAATTCGCCGCTTTCCAGCGAAATGAGCGCGCGTGTTTCTGTGCCATCCGTTCCATAGAAATACACATTTGCATACGCCTGTAACGGCTCGCTCAGCCGCACCTGCTCAAAGCCCCCGATTTCTGTATTCAGCGGCAGACTTATGCTTGTCCCTTTTAAGAAATCCAGCTTGATGAGTTTATTTTGCTCTTTGTCCAGCCGGCACAGTTCATTTTGCACACAAACAGCACCCGCGCCAATCGTTCCTTCAAAAGCAAGCGGCTTGCTTTCGCCCGTGTCGACATCGTACACCATATACTGTGCGCTGGCCTCGGACAGCGTTTGCCCCACGTCGTAGGAAAGCAAAAGTAAGCTTCGTCCCGCCGCACCGACAATGTGCAAATCGGCCTGCTGCATGGCTTCACTTTTTTGAACCGTGCCATCTTGCAGATTCACGGCATAAATCTCCCGCGTGACGCGTATTTCTTCGCCTTGTTCCGTTTGCTCGACCGTCTGCACCGTCATATAAAGGGTATTTCCGTCTGCGGCGACGCCGCCTTCCAGCGTTTGGTGAGGCTCCAGCGCCATGAGCCGCTTTGTGCCGGAGCCGTCTTTCTCCGACTTTTCTATGCGCATTTTTGCAAGGTCACCGTACCGGGCAAAATCTCCCTCTTGCGCCGATCCGTAAAAGATGGTATACAGCGCATCTCCTATGGGAATGGCTCCGGCTTCACTGCCGCCGTAGGGACGCCATGCCGTACAGCTTTCATTGTCGTGGGTACATTCCGGCCGATTGCAGAGCACAACTTCACTGCGGGACGCATAATCCACATAGCGAATGTTGAAAGAACCATCTGCGCGCTGGCTCATGTAGTAATAGCCGTTTTCATCGCCATCCCCCAGCGGCGCGCCTTGCCCCAAAAAGGAAAGCGGCTCGCTGTCACCCTCATCGGCAGGGATATGCGCACTCTGCGCAGGTGCTGTGCTGTTGGGCTGCGGCATATCTGCCACGCCGCACCCAGCCATCATCCCCAATGCCAGCGCAGTGCCGAATACAGTTAGTATTATCTTTCTCATTTTACAACTTTTTGTATATCTTATAGTGTTTTCTATTGAAGCCGGCCCTATGACTGCTTAATGGCAGAATTGTCAATTTCGATATAGTTCGGCTGTCCGTTCCAGTAATCACTTTTAGAAATCAGGGAATAAATGAAGATCGTGCCCTCCGCCTCATACGGTGTGCCATCCGTTCCTGTCATGATGCTTTTCACCGTTTCTGTGCCGGAAATCACTACAAAAAACTCGTCGGCACCCGCGACAATTGGCACAAAATCCGTCACTTCTCCCATGGTATAAGTCAGCGGAAGATCGGTCATCTCTCCTGTTTTGCAGTCTACCGCATAATGGTAATGCTTAATTTTTTCCGGGTCGTTTTCGCGCGTGTCCGACGCGTGGATCACGATGCGGCCGTCCACAATGTTCTCAATTATTGTGGTATCACTGCCAAAGTAAGGCACCTCTTTGCACAGCGAAACCTTTTCGCCTGTTTTCATGTTGTATTTCAGCACCTCGGCTGTGCCGTCGGTGATGGGCTCCAGCAGATAGATGCTGTCACCCGATGGCTGTGAAATAGCGTTGATGTCATAGACAAACAGTGTCCTTGCTGTCTTCGTTTCGGGCGAATAGGCGTCGTACCGGTAGGATTTTCCGTCACTGGACAAGATCAGCAGTTCATTCTCAAATGCACCGACCAGCCACTCCATTTCTTGGTAGCTCATCAAGTCCTCTGTCTTTCCGGTTGGAATGTCTATTTGTTTCAGCGTTTTGTTGATCTTCCCTATTTCCTTGCCGGCCACTCCCGTTACAAAATACAACGAAGTACCGTCTGAAATAACCATGTCAACTAAGCTTTCATTGGGCGCGCAAGTGTACAGCTTTTCCCTGTTCTCTCCGTTTGCATCCATTTTCCAAATAACTTGCGTTTGCTCCTGTTCGCTGTTCACCCATCCCGCGCAGAACAGATGTTCCCCTTTCGCATCTAAAAAGAGATCTCCTCCCAGCAAGTCAAACCACGAAGGGCACGTTTCATCGTTGTGGCGGCACTCCGGGCGATTGCACAAGTATACCGTTGTCTTGGTGGAATAATCTGTGTAAATGATATTGCCGCCCGCTTGGGGGTTCGTCGAAAACCAATAAAAGCCCTCTTTCGCAGAGGCTTTGCTGCCTGAAACCCCAAAAGGCGTTACCGGTGTCAAAGATATTTGCTCTGCTGGCTCTGACTGACTGGCGGCCGGTTCTGATTCACTGGCGGCAGGCTCGGCCGGCGCACCGCAAGCGCACAGCAACAGGCCGAACAAGAAGCATAACATCGTCATTGCTTTGTATCGTTTCATGGTTGTCCCCCTTTATCAGCTGTTTGAAATACATCACACAAGGCGCAAAATTATCTTTTCCTTCTCGCGCAGAGAATGCGCCATGCATTTTAAACTTTTGGAGCGCTCTTTGCTTGGCATTATGTTAACAGCCCTTTGATTGGATTGCAACCCCCGAAACGTAAAATGCATGTTTCGTGGCGCAAACAGCAAAATTTGTCTGAAACTGCGCTGTCTTTTAAAAAAACAACACCGACATTCTCCATAAGCACACAGAAACAAAAGAATGTCGGTGTCGAAAGAGCGGGCATACCGTCCCGCTTCGTCGTAAGCGATCTGAATTTTTAGAGGATTTTTCAAAGTTGAAATTTTCAGAAAGCCCCTAATTGTTAAATGTAATCTTTTGAAAATTGGGAACGCTGTTCCAATAATCTTCCTTTGCAATGAGTGCAAAACAAGGCTGTACACTTTCACTTTGATCTAAAACGCCCGCCAGGTTAATGGATTGCTTCATCACAGTCTGTTTGTCATAACACACCAAAAAGTCGGTTTCTGTTTCCGCGTATATCTCAACGGGCCGCGCTTCCTGCTTCTCCGGGTCTTGATAAGTAAGTGTTACCGTTTTCCACTCTCCGGTTTCTAAATCAATGGCCGACAAGGTTTCATGCTCATAGTCCCAAAACATAAATTTTCCGTCGCGGCATTCCTCAAACCAAAGTTTTGCATCCTGGGTCGGCATGTGCTCTGCCAGCGAAAAGGTATTTTTCGTTTCTGCGGATTCGAGATCCTGCACAGTCAGCGTTTTAGACACTGCATCAGCCGTTACCAATGTGTCACCGTAAACCTTCACGGTCAGCATCTGTTCCTGCGGCCAAGATTTCACCACCGATAAGCTTTTCGTATCAAAGCGATATACGAAAATTTCGTGTGTCATCGTCGGGGCTGTCGTTTCACTGCCTGTTTCCGCGTAGATGCTGTGAAATACAAGGTAGTTTCCTGACGCACCAATCATCCAGGCACTATCTGTCAATTCCGTTAAGGTTTTCTTTTCACCTGTTTTCCGATTTACTTGAACCAGATAGCGCCGCTGTACCGGAACGTCATTTTCTGTTTGTGTATCAACACTCACCAAATACAAATTTTCATCATCCGCCGCTATGGTGGAAAGAAATGTCTCGCTTGCACTGCCAAGATACAGCTCTTGCCGTTCAGAACCATTTAAATTCATCGTAAATATGGCCGCCAGTGCTTCAGAGCCATAGTCATTGAGGTAATCCGGCGCACCGGAACGCACGAGATACAGGGTATCTCCCAAGGGAAACACTACGCCGCTTCCTGCCACAGATGCAACATAGCTTTCATCTTCCGGCGAGAAATGATCTCCTTCCGGCCGCGAAGAAAGAAAAATATCCTGCTTCGAGGCATAGTCAATATAACGCAGATTTGCAGCAATCCCGCCGCCTCTGTCTACGTAGTAATAGCCTTGCGCATTTCCGATGCTTCTTCCGGTAAACTCTTCGTCGTCCGTCACAAAAGAAATTTCGCCCGAAACCGTGCCTTGTGCAGCTGTGACGCCGGAATCCGGCTGTGAAGCGGCGCTGCTTGCTTGTGTGTCCGACGGCTTTGAAGAACATCCCGCCAAAGCAACCGTTAAAATGATGGAAATTGCAAACATCCATTTAGAACATTGTTTCATATCGTTTCCTCTTGATAAAGAGGGCACAATCTGTTTTTGAACGTTCAAAAACAGATTGTGCCTATTCTATCCTCTGTAAAAAGTTAGTAACTTATCCGGGAAGACTTAAATAATCAGTACCATTGCTAGTCCAGTAACACGCATATCCCGGCTGCAAAATTGAATTTGTAAGTTGATAACCCCAAGCAGAAAGCTGCAGCTTACTTCCATTCATATAAATATCACTATCACTTTTACCTTGCGTCATATTATTAACCGGATTAAAGAGCGTACATTTGTTCTGAGCATGATTAATATTCATCGCCAAATTTAAATTCAAAGAATGACGGAAATAGTATCCACCTGAGCCACCGTACCAGAGATTCCATTTCTGGTCACTCCCTGATGTATAGTTCCATATGATTACTGTGTCGTTTGCTGCGACTGAATTAGGGTGCGCACTATTATCGACATTCAAATAAAGAGGTTGCCCTGAAACCTTAAAATGTTGAACGCCTACAGAAGTTCTCGGCTGAATTCCCGCGTCAATCGGAGCATTTACAACTCCATTGCTAAACTCCACAGCAAACGTTGGAATAGAAGTTGTAGCGAATGCCAGCGTTGCTAACGCCAAAGATAAAACTTTAAACATACGTTTCATAAAAATCCCCTTTCTTTTAACACTACCTGTAATATTTGCTGAATTTCAACTAAGCGTCCTTAGCTCCCTTCAGCTTAGAAACATATGCACATATGTATCATTCCGTTTTAAATTTCATTCCATTCAATACGGTTCATATCCCCGGAAATCGGCGAAACCACGATTTACTGCCTGTGGATTCTGGGCTTGTCTTTTACTTTTTGAAAAAATAACCGCACCAATTTTAAGAAATTTCTCAAGAAGCAGCTCTATTCCCAAAAGGGAAGAACTCCGCCCCGTATAAATGAGTGCCTTATTATCGTCAAGCCCATTCTGAAAGTATTATCATGTTTCATTTTCAGCTTGGCGTAATCGTATCAAATGCCCTTTACAAATTCAACAAAAATGTAATGAAAAAGGGAAAATATGTATTAAAAAGGGGGGGTAACTGCATTTTTCTGATTTGTGATTGAAAGAACCGGCCGCCGACAAGTTTCCATTATTTGAAAATTTTGTCGATTCGTAGTATGATGTTTAACAAATAACATTCCTTGTAAAATTTTACTTTTTTCAAAAAAGCTCTGGAACTCCCGATAAAAAATCAGCTGAAAATTTAAAAAATGCATTGTATAGGAAACAAAGATGAATATTTTAATTTGTGATGATCATGCGCGTGACGTTCAAAAGATCGCGGAACGATTAAAGGAATATGCAAAAAAACTTGAGATATCCGCAGAGATTTACAGCTGCTGTGCGCCGCAAAAAATGGCCGCACTGCCTTTTGAAAAGTATGACATTGTTTTTCTGGATATTGATATGGGAACCGTAAGCGGGATTGAGCTTGCCAAAATTATTCGCATGCGCAGGCAGGACAGTGTTATTGTATTTATCACAAACTTCATTGAATATGCACCGGACGGATATGAAGTAAAGGCGTTTCGCTATCTGCTGAAAGCAAACATGGAGCAAAAACTGTTTGGAATTTTTTGTGAGGCCGCACAAGAATATCAAAGAAGGCGCCATATCATCTCCTTTTTAATAGAAGGAGAATACATTGATGTTGCCCTGAAAAATATTTTGTATTTTGAATCAGAGCAGCGCATGATCAAAATACATGTATTAAATGAAAGATGTTCGCTTTACAAATTTTACGGTAATATGGGCGACATCACCGAACAGCTTGCACCCGTCGGCTTTCTGCGGATTCAAAAAAGCTATCTTGTCAATATGGAACATATTGACGCATTGCAGTACAGCACCGTGCGCTTAAAAGGCGATATCACGTTGACAGTCAGCAAGAAAAACTATGCACAAATCAAACACGATTACATGGCGTGGAGGGCAGAAAACCGATGGGATATTTAGATGGACTCGGAATGTTTCTGACGGCCCTGTATATTGCAATTGAAGTTCTGGCATTTTTCTGGTTTATGGATGCCTTTGCCGAAAGGCGCTGTAAAGGCCTTGCCTTCGCCGAA
>LBJMC04202__coassemble_633_pt1 | contig 23379 bp, 22 predicted proteins | sample LBJMC04202__metabat2_low_PE_025 | metagenome-assembled genome bin LBJMC04202 | reverse complement strand
TGCTGCCGAACAATTCCCTAAAGACATTGCCGCCATGGAGCAGAGTCTGAAACGGCTGGAAGAACAGGAACAAAAATATTCCGCCGAGTTGGACGCTGCTCTGAACGAGTATGCCGGGCTTCGGGCGCAGGCCCAGGGCTTCGACCCAGTGCAGCTGTATGAAGCAAGACAGACAATACGCCCCGGCAAAGAACAGGAAGCGGAGAGCCGGGCACAGCAGGTTTGCGGCGAGAAGTACAGCCTGCTTTTGATGTCTGACAGCAAAAAGGCGGCGTCCCGGATGCTGGACGAGGATACAGAGCGGCAGGCGCAGAAGGAAGAGAAAATCTTTTGCCGAAAAAAAGCACAATGGGCAGGAACGATAATCCTCGTTTTTACCCTGTGGATTTGAATGACTAAAGATTGTTTGGAAAGTTTTTTCCCTCAACTTTTTTGTCGAAGGTTGCCACCGATATACACTTGGATCACAAAAAAGATTTTTATGAAGAGGAGGACCAAAAAGAGCGTACGGTATTTCATGTTTTCGTTATTTATGATATAATAAAAATAATCAGATTATGAAAACAAGGTGTTTTATGGATATATTTTGCTTGAAAGAACAAGCACAAAAATTGATGTTCCGTCTGCTGGACTGTTGCCAATTTAATTTTGTGATATGGCAATGAGGGATATTTTGCGGCCGTTTTATGTCCTGTGTTCGTCTGCCTATGGAGCAGTTTGCTACACAGGACTATTTTTATCATCATCAGAGCGCAAACGGATTTGGGATTTGAGGGAAAGCAGAACTTTGTTCCAGCATCAATGCAGCTTGTCTTTTGAAGAGGTGTGGTGTAATGACAAAGGCAAAACGATATGAATTTTTCATTTTGAGTGTCACAGCAGGAGCGACAGGCGCTGTGCTTTACGCCCTGGTCGGGGTCTGCATTCTGCTGGCGGGCGAAACCATCTGGGGGCTGTCTCCTCCGGCGGCGGTTATTCTACCGGCGCTTCTGGGAGGATACTGCCTGTTCAGTATAGTGTCCGGGATTCTGTTTGCCGCAAGATGGCTTGCGGCCAGACCGCTGAAAGTGAAGATCCTGCTGACCGTGTTCTTCTTTGTACCTGTATATCTTGCCATACTGGGGATTTTTTACAGCATCCCGTATGGGATCTATAACTTTGCCCGGTATCGAAACACGCCTGCCGATCAGCCTGCGGGCAAAAAGGAGCCGCCGTATGTTTGATATGGAAAAGCTGTATCAACGCCTTCAGAAAAACAGCCAATATGCTGTTACTTATCAAAATGGACAGATCACCGTGACTCTCTCCCGAGGCGAGGTGCGCATTCGGGAAAAATGGGCACAGATGCTGATTCAAGGCAGAGTATATGAAGAATGCGAATGGGACGAGCTGGATAGTGCAGACGATCTGGCGGCAATCGTGGACGAGTTTAACGCTTTTCTGGAGCGCATGGGCCGCGACCATAATGAGACTTATCAGACCGCCAACCGAGCAGCGACACGCTGGTGTGGCTGGGTTCCATTTTTTATGTTTGCAATGGCCATGGGCTGCCTGGCAATGATGGGGAGAACGGAGGACATTCGCTGGCTTGTGGCATTTTTAGCCTGTCCTCTTCTTACGATCGTGCTGCTGGGCGTCCTGCGCTGGGGAGTGTTCCGACGGTATTGGGCCTGCCCCCAGTGTCGTCAACCGCTACCGCTGGTCAAGGGCAAACTGCTGCCTCAAATGGAATATGCTGCCTGCTGCCCCCACTGTGGTCAGAAATTGGAACAGATTCCCCAAGTGGAACCGCTTCCCGACGAGGAGTACGATGAGCTGACCCCCGATCCTGCGCCGCCTGTGCCGGGCAGTCCCTGGCCTACCCGGATCTGCGGTGGGATGGGCGTACTGTTTGCCGCGCTTATGGCACTGGTCCTGGCGGTGTGCTGCTGGCCGGAAAATCCCGCCGGCCTTGTGATGGGGACGGTGCTGATGGCGCTTTGTCTGCTGATCAGCCTGCTGCCGTTTTTCTGCCGTGCTCCCGGTCTGCCGACATCCATCCAGCCAATCGTGGTGGTGCGGGAAAGCCGCGTGGTCGTCTGGCTTGGCATTCCCCTGTGGTTTTTGGGGCTGGTCTTTGCCTGCATCGGCGTGATACTGACTGCCCAGCCTCCGCTGGATGTACCCTATATTCTATTTATGGGAGCCTGTGGTTTGGGCGTCCAGCTTGCAAGCGCCTGGCTGTTGCTGGCTCGCCGCAATCGTGTCCTGTATATCTGGAAGGAACATACTGTTACTTACCTGGGCTACATCAATAGTTGGGGCCGTCTGCGCCGGTTTGAGGCCGGGCAGGTTGTCTCCACCAAGCTGACAGCCAATCAATCAGTCCTCCTGCTGAATCAGAATGGAAAAAAGCTGGCGGCGGTGGAACTCAATATGCCTGGTGCGGATCGGCTGCTGACCTGGCTGGCCATGCAGGATATGCAGCCCACCCTGACGCCGGCCATGAAGCGATATGCGGAACAAAAAGGGTTGGCCGAACCGGAAACCGTTTGCTGGCGGGAAGAATACCGCACACGCTGGCACAGCCATAGGAAAGCCATCCGGGTGGGGATGTGGGTTGTCGTGATCCTGTTGGGCGCCTGTGGTATCCTGCCGGTTGCGCTGTATCTGAAGAATATGCTTAAATTCACCGCTATAATCAGGCTGATGACCCTTGGCCCGCTGCTGTTTTTGGCGTTCTGCTTTGTATTCTCTCCGGTATTGGTGTATGGAGAGCGACCAAAGGGCGCCACCGATGAGTGGAACGCTATGCACATTAAGATGCCCCTTGGGTGGATCATCCTGATTTCCCTGGTGTATTGGTACCAGACTGGCTACATCTGGTCCAAGTGGGTATTTCAGGTAGCCGGAGGCGGCTTAAATTGGATCATCCAATCGGTGTTGTTGATTGTGGGATTGACCGCCCTGTTTGCGCTGGTCACGCCCCGTCGGCTTCGGAAATCATCGGTGCCTGCCCTGGGGCTGCTCGTGTTTTTCTTTTCCATGTCCATTGTTTATGGAATCAACCTGACTCTCAGCGGCCCGACCGTCCATACTCCGTTGGTGATCGTAGACAGTCATGTGGCAGACCCGGAAGACGATGAGGACGAATATACTCTGACCGTTCGGCTGGAGGACGGCAAGGAAGCTGAGTTGAATATGTCCGACACCAACTACGGAATTGCTCTGTCGGGGGAAGAACTGGTCGTTTGTCAAAAGAAAAGTCCACTGGGCATGACCTTCGTGCGTATTCATAGACCATAAAATATGTGGAGGTAAGTAGAATACAAGTGCCCATGGGCAACTTTGTCGATAAAGGAAGGTGATTTGCTTGAAATACATAAAAAAAGAAATTATGTGTGGGAGGACTTGCACTGATGATTGCTTTGTTCTGTTCCAGCTGTGCGTCGATACAAGATTTATGGAACGGCGTGAAAAACCATTGGAGCAGCACGCTCTCTGCCAGTGATGAGGAAACGATTTATTTGGAAGCTGCCCAACAGTTTTTCGCGGCAGTCGAAGCGGGAGATTCGGGTGCTGTACGGGATTGCTTTTCCATAAATGCGCAAAGAACAGACCCAGAGATGGAGAAACAAATCGAACGCTTAACGGTATTGTTGTCCGGCCCCATTACTTTGAAAAACGGTGAGCATCTTCTATTACATGGTAGCTACTCAAACGATCATGGTAAAAAGATTTCTTCCGTAGAGCATACGCTCATTATTACTTGCGGGGAGAACAGCTTTTGGTGCGATATGGGGTTGAACTATCGGGATGATACCGATAGGGATAATGTGGGAATCACCTACATCAATGTAAAAACAACTGCCTTTGAGTGCGCCTGGCGTTCCGATACCTGGCACTCCCAAAATGAATATGTGGAAATGTATGATGTTCAATCGCCCGGACTGCGGGTGCTGACTGAAGAACAGCTGAAAAGGCCCATTGAGGGGGAGATTCGTATTATCAACGGGGCACCTCGGGTTTACACTCCCGCAGTGGTGCTGAACGAATCGGAAGTTGTAGATTTTTTGCAACATGGGGCCTCGTACACTGATTTTACAAAGCAATTTGGATCTGGGTGTAGCGGGTGGAACCATGAGTATTATGAACTGCCGCCAATAGACGGAGCGCCGCGGTATCTGTGCCTGACCTGGGATGAAGAACAGAATGAGATTTATGCGGCTTCCGTCTGTGATGAATGGGATACCCTGCGCGTGGTTTGGACACAGGAAAAAGAATAAATCATGCTGGTCGAGAGGAAATGCCTTATGAAAAAAAGCTGGAAAATCAAAGTGGTTTTTATTCTTGCGCTATGTTTCTTGTGGCTGCCCGGCTGCGCCGCAGAGGGGGAAGCACAGACATATATCCTCCCAGATGTCTATGTAGATGCACAGGCCCTGATCGACGATAATAAGGGGAGCAATCGGTGTGAGGACATTTATCTGAATGAAGATGGCTCTTTGACCCTTGTACTGACTGAGCGACAGCGAAAATGGTGGGCCGACCCCGGTGACATGGAGCATACGATCCTTCCGGTTATGAAGATGATGGGGGTATCCATTGAGTATTCAGATGATTACACGGAAATGACCTGTTCAGCGCCCGATGGAGTTGCCGAGGCAGCTTCCCCGATGATTCGCAGCTTTGCATGGCAAGCAGAACTGATTCAAATTCTCGGGGGCTCAGAAACATGGTCCTTGGAAGTGACTGTTGTGAACAAGGATACCGGAGAAATCGAGCAAAAGGTCACGATGCCCGACGAAGAGCTGGACTGGAGCTTCCTTGAAGGATGACCGCAGACGGAAACTTAGAGGTATCTTCGATGACATTTTACAGGCAAATGATCCCGTCCATGTCTGCACTTCTGAAATCAGGAGAAATGTTGGCTGCATCCATTTATAGCACGCAGCTTCTAAAATGAGAGCATGGTGTTTCAAAGAAAAAGCACCCTTGACAAATCTCTTTCCACGATTAAATAGTACGGCCTTGCATAGCTCAAAATGAGATGATCCGCACCGGAAAGCCGCAGAATCGGCTCATGAAACAAAAGAGAAAAAAGGCCAACTCCGATGCCCAGCAAAATTCCCAACAAAATGGACTGAGACATACAGTGAGTCGTTTGAATTAAGTCTTTCTTCCCGTAGTTTCGTGAAACGAGAGCGGTCGTACCAATGCTGACTGCCGCAAAAAAAGAAATAAAAATATTCATCACGACATTGGGTAACGCTGATTCCGGAAATGGCGGCATCGGTTAACTGTCCCGCAAAATATGTGTCGGTTGTCCCTAAAAGAGTTTGCAGAACCGTTTCAATCATAATCGGCAGCGCCAAGAATAAAAGTTCAATGGTTTGACGTTTCAGCATCAAGATTCCCTCTCTTAGATGATTTTATCAATGGCTTTTTTCAGCGCCTCAATGGTTTCTTCGTCGTGCTGTTCAAGTGCTTGTACAATACAATGATCAATATGGTCTTTTAAGATGATTTTGCCGGTATTGTTTAGGGCAGATTTTACGGCCGCCAACTGAATCAGCACTTGCGCACAATCCTCATCATCAATTACCATTTGCTTTACAGCCTCTAAATGTCCGATGGCTCGCGACAAACGATTCAGTACGGCCTTTTTTGCGCGTTCATCATGCTTATGCTTCATTATAATACCCCTTTCATATCCCCCATGGGGGGATATGAAAGGGGTATCACACTTTTCTCTTTTTTTCTATATGACGCTCAAAAGAAATTTTTCTTAGTGAAATTATCCATGAAAAAAGGCCGCCTTCCGGCGACCTTCTTTCTTTTGCATGGCATTTTCTTTCTCATTTACGGACTGGAATTTTCATTTTTACAGAAAAGCGACTTCTATTTTTTACGATACACGCTTTCTTGCTGCCCTATTTTTAAATAAGCCTTTTAAAATAATTTCGACTGCCCGTGTTACTACGGCAAACAGTGCGGAAATAGAAAGATACTGTACCGCCTTCCAAATAATATTGCCGGCAGATTCACTTTCCTGCGGCCCGCCATGTTCGCGCTCTCCATTGGGTTTCTCAGGTCGTTCCGGCTCTTCACCTTCGGAATTTTCATCTAACAATTCCGGTTCTAAACTTTCTGCAGGAGGCGTTTGGCTCTCATCTGAGCTTCTTTCTGGGACTTTCCCTTCCTCAGTCACAAGCATTTTGTCCCCTCATAACACAAGATACTTATGAAAAATTTGTTAACACTGCGATTGTCATTATAAAATCGCAGTGTGTGAAGACGGTGGAAGGTATGTGAAAATTTATACAAAAAAACAAGCGGTTGTTTCATAATGAATGAAAATGGCCGCTTGTTTTTCATATTCAATTTTAAACTCACCGACGCGCTGAAATATTTGCAAAAATCAAAACGCATCAATGTTTTGAAAAGAAACGGACAGAGGCATGCCCCCGGGTAAAGAGCTCCGCAATTATTCGCCGATCAGCAGTTTGATGTCCTCTTCTACTGTTCCAATTCCGGCAATACCAAACGTTTCAACCAAGACTTTTGCAACATTCGGGCTTAAAAAAGCAGGCAGTGTGGGGCCTAAATGAATATTTTTTACACCCAAATAAAGCAAAGCCAGCAAAACAATCACAGCTTTTTGTTCGTACCATGCAATATTATAAACAATCGGCAGCTCATTAATGTCATTGAGGCCAAACACTTCTTTTAAGCGAAGCGCAATGACCGCAAGTGAGTAAGAATCGTTGCATTGGCCCGCATCAAGCACGCGGGGAATTCCCCCAATATCGCCCAAATCAAGTTTATTATATTTATATTTCGCACAGCCTGCCGTCAAAATCACGGTATCTTTAGGAAGTGCTTTTGCAAAATCTGTATAATAGCTTCGGCTCTTGGCTCGTCCGTCACAGCCTGCCATTACCACAAATTTTCTGATTGCTCCGGATTTCACGGCATCCACAATGCGGTCAGCCAAAGAAAGCACCTGTGCATGGGCAAATCCGCCAACCAAGGTTCCGCTTTCTAAGGGCTGCGGTGCAGCACAGCGTTTTGCATGTTCAATCAAGGCCGAAAAATCTTTTTTCTCGCCCGGTGCTCCGGGAATATGAACGCAACCCGGATAACCGGCTGCTCCCGTGGTATAAAGACGGTTGCGATAAGAATCCTTTGGGGGCACAATGCAGTTTGTCGTCATCAAAATCGGGCCTTGGAAGGCTTCAAATTCTTCTCGCTGCTTCCACCATGCGTTTCCATAGTTTCCAACAAGATGGCTGTACTTTTTAAAAGCGGGATAATAATGCGCCGGAAGCATCTCGCTATGGGTATAAACATCTACGCCTGTTCCCTGTGTTTGCTCCAAAAGCATTTCAAGGTCGCGCAGGTCATGGCCGGAAACCAAAATAGCCGGATTCTCCCGCACACCTAAATTAACGCTGGTAATTTCGGGGTTTCCATACGTCCCTGTGTTGGCTTCATCCAGCAAAGCCATCGCTTTCACACCATATTCACCGGCTTGCATATTCAAAGCAACCAAATCATCTGCACTAAGAGCATCATCCAGCGTTGCCGCCAATGCCTTTTGTAAAAAGGCATCGACCTGCTCATCTTGGTGCATCAGGGCATTGGCATGTTTTGTGTATGCGGCCAAACCTTTCAGCCCATAAGTGAGCAATTCCCTCAGGGAACGGATATCTTCATTTTCCGTTGACAAAACTCCTACCTGCTTTGCTTTTTCTTCCCAATCTCCGGTACCGTCCCAATGTGCCGCTTCGGGCAAAGAATCCATATTTTCTACACAAGTGCGCAGCGTCTTGGAAGCTTCCAGTGTCTTATGAATAGACTCTTTGAGCACTTCAGCATCAAAATTGGCATTGGTGATTGTTTCAAATAAGTTATTCACCACCAACAGATTGATTTCGCGTGAAATACTGCCGCCTTTGCTGCGGATGGCGGTTGTGAGTGATGACAGCCCCTTTGTCGCATAGACAAGCAAGTCTTGAATATTGGCTACTTCGGGAGTTTTTCCGCAAACGCCGGACTGCGTACATCCACTGCAATGCGCGGTTTCCTGACACTGATAGCAAAACATCTTTGTTTCCATATAAACTCTCCTTTTATGCTGTGGGAAATACAACGGTCAAAAGCATTTTAAAGTCACTTTTTGCATAGACGGCATGCGGAACTTCTGCGGGCATTACCAAACACTGTCCGGCGCCAACTTCGAATGTTTGTTCACCAACCGTAAAAACACCGACACCTTCCAGAACCTGAACCATAGCATCGCCGTGCGAAGTATGTGTGCTGATTTCTTCTTCGGCGGAAAAAGAAAACAAGGTCATTCCGACAAATTGATTCTGCACCAGTGTTTTGCTGATAATTTGTCCTTTGTGAACCGGAAGCTGTTCAGCAAGCACTAACACCTCTTCATGTGGAATATTCTTTAAATGCATAAATCCTCCTATGATAAAGCAAAATTTACCTGTTACATGAGCCAATAAAAAGCTCGTGAAAGCCTTACAAATTCATTATAGGAAGTTTCGCAAAAAAGATACGTTGTAAAAACAACAAAAGGAGTTCATTCATACTTTCTTTGCAAAAAAACAAAACCACTCAATTTCGAGTGGTTTTGCCCTGGATTATTTATTTTTATGCTGTCGCTTGAGAGTGCGCGAAAGAAGCATCAGTCATGACGAATGGCTTCCAATGCACTGATTTTCACAGCTCGATTCGCCGGTGCAATACCGGACAAAAGCCCAACAATTGTTGCAAAGAGCAGTGCCGCCAAAACGAGCCACGGTGGGATAATCGAAAGCTGAGTGCTTTCCATCCCCATTCCTCCGCCGATAGAACCTGCTGAATTCAAAAGTCCTCCCAAGCTTACAGACGATGCGTCAAATTGAATTCCCATAGACGCTAACGCCGTAGAAAGCAGCACCAGCCATTCGGACAGATGGTTTAAAACAAAACTCAGAAGCAAACTAAGCAGTACACCTACCACACCGCCGATAAACCCGATTGTTCCCGATTCAATCAAGAACATCTCGCGAATTTTACCAATGCGGCAGCCGAGCACCTTCATAACGCCGATTTCTTTGGTTCTTTCATAAATTGCCATCGTCATGGTGTTGGCGATATTGAGCGCCGCAACCAAGAGCGAAATTGCCGCCAACCCGCCGAGCATGAGCTGACTGGAAAAAACCTCTTTTTGTGCTTGCTTACGTGTTTCTGTCATCGAATATGTTTTGTAGCCGATTTTTTGAATGGCCGTTTCTACGGTTTCCACTTCGTCTACACTTTCGGTTTTCACAAACACCTGATTGTAACCGCCTGTTTTACTGCCGGAACCGCTTCCCCCCATAATGACGACACCACCGCCGCCACCGGAAGAACCACCGGATGCTTTTTTATATTCGCTTTCTAACCATTTCATGTCAGAAATGCTCATAATCATGGAACTGGAACCCTCTTTGGCGTAATCCTGTTTCAAAATACCCACGACATTCAGCTCATAATCCTTTGTTTTTGGATTACCCTGATCGTCATAACCGGTAACCATTTGCAAAACCAATTCGGTTTCTTCAATGTTAAAAAACGGATCGATCGTCGCATTTCCGTTTTCATCCGTTTCTTTCCAGCGATAACGCTTGGGGTTATTGTAGCTTTTTTTGGTATCTTCAAAACTGTAAGCGAAATCTTCGCCCACTAAAACGGGAATCTTCTTTGGCTTTCCGTTATGTTCCTGTAAATACTCACCGCTTTTGAGTTCATAACCCATCGGCTCAATGGCAGAGGGTTCCATGCCGATAATACCGCCGGCATAAGTGGTGTAACGCCCTTGAGAACCTGCTAAAATTCTTCCGTCAAAATTCTGAAAATTGTACATGGGCGTTGCCGCGATGACATACGGCATTTCCTTCAAACTTGCCACCATTTTATCATCCAATGCAGGGGTGTCCGCACTGTCTGAATATCCCATCACGGTAATCTGTGTCAAATCGCTCCAGGAGGCCAATGTTTCCTCTGTGCGTTTATTGGCCGCAATTCCGAGAGAGATCATCACGACAATAGCGCAAGTGCCCACCACTACGCCAATAACAGTCAAGGCGGTGCGCCCTTTGCGCCGTCGAAGATTATCCGTGCTGAGCTTCAGCAAATCAGATATCTTCATCGTCATCCTCCATCAGCTTTGCGGTGCGTTTTTTATCACGTTTCTTCTTGATAATAATCGCAACAGTTACTGCAATTGCAATCAATAATGCCCCAATAATGACCCATGCAAACACAGGCATTCCCTGTGAAGGCTCTTCCACCGGGATATCTACCATTCCCATATCCATACCGGGATCTGTGGGTGTCATTTCATCAACGGTAATGGTAAAATCTTTGGTGACAGTTTTGATATTAGCACTTTCATCTTCATAGCTTACAACTAACTGCATGCTGATGGTGCCGGTTTGCGTAGGCGTAATGGAAAAATCTTGTGTGCTCTGCGTACCGGAGTTAATGTTGCCGATAAACTTACTTGCACCTTCATCTACCGTAAAGCCCTCGCCTTCCAGCTTAGCTTCTACGTTATAGACCGAGCCTTTTCCTTTGTTGATCAAAGCAATATTTCCGTAAGACTCCTCACCCATCACCATGTTTTCCGGAATCTCCGCGCGCGAAATTTCAAAGCGATCAGGCTGAATAACCGGAACGGTTACGGGCATTTTGCCGCTTAATGCTGTGCCGTCGCTCTGCGCGTTGCCGGTTACATCAATCGAAATATTGTAGCTGCCTGCCTTTGCTACCGCGCTGGCTGTGAGCTGGAATTGAACATTGGCGGTTGTATTTGCTTTCATATTGCCGATAAACTGATAGGAAGAACCGCTTACAACCGTAATTTCTTCGGGCAACGTTAAGCTGACCGCTACATTTTCAGCACCGTTTTTATTGCCGGAGAGCAAAATTTCTGCACTCAGCGTAAACTGCTCACCGGCAGTAACCTGGCCCTGTCCATAGCTTGCCGATTTCACAATCAAGGCAGGCGCCTTTCCTGCATCTTGACCGGTACCTGTACCGCACTGACTGATGCCTTGGCTCAGCTTTACCAAAGGACGCTGAATATCATTATATGCCAAGTCGAGCACCAGTTCATTGCTGTTTCCGCCGAGATATGTAATATCGTTGAGCACAATCGAATATTGCAAACCGGAGGAAGTCATATTAAAGGTTGTCGTATAGATATCACCCAAAGACGGAGTAGCAAACGTATTGGTGGATACCACTTTGATATTGGCTTCCAGCGGGCGCCCGTCCGCCAAAACCAATTGACTTTCCGAAGTAATACGCGGATCTACAACAGCTACGATAATTCTGCACTTTTCACCTTCCGCAATGGTCTGCTTCTCATTTCCTGCGGCATCCGTGACGGTATAAGCGGTGATATAAGGCGAACCGAGAACATCCGGCGTGTTGTTCGGCGTACTTTCCGAAGTAGGCGTTGAAGTAGAATTTGAGGGCGGCGTAGAAGTAGATGCTGCAGTGGCAAATACATTGATTCCCGACAATAGCATGACAACCGCCATTGCACTTGCAGCTGCTTTTTGTACCGTGCCTTTTTTCAATCGAAACATGGTGTTCACTTCTCCTCTTTTACAGTGGTTTGCGGCTCTGCAACATCTTGGTCAGCCAACTCACCAAACAATTTTTTTCGGTTTACAGCTTTCTCTTCTTCCGTCAGCAGTTGATTAGAAAGCACTTTGCCGTCTTTAATCGTAATAATACGGTCGGCACAATCTGCCAACTCGTTTTCATGCGTTACCATAACAAAGGTGATTTGACTTTCCTTTGCCATTTGCAGCATGGAATATAGAACTTGCTGCGTTGTGACGGAATCTAAGTTTCCTGTCGGCTCATCTGCAAAAATAACCGCAGGTTTGGCGACAAACGCACGCGCAATGCCGACGCGCTGCTGCTGTCCGCCGGACATTTCTGTGGGTTTATGCCCGGCACGCGAAAGCAGGCCCATTTTTTTGAGCTCTTTTTTAGCCAGCTTTTCTCTTGTTGCCCGCGGAACGCCTTTAAACATCAACGGCAATGCCACATTTTCAAGTGCCGTCAGGGCGCCGAGCAAATTATAACTTTGGAAAATAAATCCCAGATGCTGCTGGCGAAAAATAGCCAGCTCATCCTCGCTCATTGCACTGATTTCATGCTTGCCTATCAGAACTTTGCCTCGTGTGGGTTTTTCCAACCCGGCAAGCTGATTTAAAAGCGTCGATTTGCCGCTTCCCGATGCGCCTACAATACAGCACATCTCACCTTTGCCTATTTCCAAATTTATATCGTTTAAGGCAATTACTTTTTCGTCACCAACGCGGTAAACTTTTCTCAGATGTTCCACCGTGATAATTGGTTTCAAGCGGCACATCCTCCCTTCCTGTGCTATCTCTCGTAGTATACCATGCTTCGCCATATTTTGACAAGTTGCACAAAAATATTTTTACAATTATAATGTAAATAGTTTTTAAAAATTAAATTTTCTGTTTGCAATCCTTGCAGGATGCAATTTAAAATTGGAGGTTTTTCATGAAAACGGCAATTTTTCTACTGTTAGCGATTCTATTTTCAGTTGACAGCGTTATGCGTTTACGCCAAGGTTATTTTGATTTGGGTGTTTTTTTAATCTACTGTGCCACAGGCCTTCTTTGGATTTACACTGTGTTTCACAAACAGATTGATGCATGGTGCTCTTTTGGCATCGGTAAAATTTTGAAACTGCTGTTTCTTTTCGGTATTTGTGTTATGATATGCTTAATGGCGTTTATTCATTTCAGCGGCCAGCGCACGCCTCCCGACGGTACGGAAAAGGCAATGATTGTACTGGGTGCTTCCGTGAGAAACGACACGCCCAGCCCATCGCTCAAATATCGTTTGGACGCTGCCTATGAATATGCTGTAAAACACCCGGACATTCCGGTTGTTGTTTCCGGGGGCCAGGGAGCGGACGAAAGCAGGCCCGAAGCCGATGTCATGGCTGAATATTTAATCAATAAGGGGCTTTCTGAAGAGCGCATTTGGAAAGAAGACAAAAGCCAATCTACGCAAGAAAACTTTCTTTTTTCCAAGGAACTTTTAGAAAAACACGGAATTACCGAGAAAGATCCGATTGTTTTTGTTACCAATCAGTTTCACTGCTACCGATCCGAGGGTTACGCCAAACGAGCCGGATTTGAAAAGGTTCACGCAATTCCCGCTGGCATGAGTTCTACATCCGTTCTGCCTGTCTATTTGCGTGAAGTCTTTGCTGTTTTGTACTTTTGGTGCTTTGCTTAATGTTCGGTTTATTTGGCGGGGGATGCAATTGAACCAGGAGCAATCGTGCAGCATGAGCTTTTGTATTTTTCAAACGCAGCAGATACCAAATGTTTGTGTATCAGTCTCCACGCTCTATTTATATTTCGCGTCACAACACAAAAGCGCTGATGAAAACAGGAATATCCTGTTTTCATCAGCGCTTTTTGCTTATTTGAGCGTATTGATAAAATGAAAAAAGTTATCGTCTAACACAGTGAACGAAGTTACTCAATCACCTTTACCTCAGACAGCACAATACCGGAAGCACCAATGCTGCCATCCTCTGCGGGCGTATTGACTAAATCGGCAGCTATTCCGCTGACATCATCGGCTAATGCAATCACTAAATTGTCGTATGCTTTTCTGGTAAAATTCTTTAAATGAGAATCATCCATCGTCAGCGCAATGCCGTTTTCTGCGGCTGTGCGCTGTACAGTGCTGCCGCCTGTCAATTCTTCATTATAGGACAGATCAATCAAATCCTGAACAGCTTGACTATAATGTTTCACAGCGCTGATAGCCACATTTTGAGAGGCATCCGACCAATTTACATCTGCGCCAATCACCTGTTTGCCAAACTCTTCAGCCGCAGCAATTACACCATTTGTCAATTCGTATCCAACGGTAAAGATTGCTTCTGTTCCGTTTTGAAACCACTCTTTTGCAACCGCCTGATTTTCGGGGGTATTCCCAGGCTTATCCGCGTAGGCATATCGAATTTCAACGCTTTGCGCAGGCATTTCCTTCGCTTTTGCATAAGCTTGCGCGCCTTGAACAAATCCGTAGCCGTAAAGGATAGATTGAGAATCCTTTTTTTCACTGAAAAAGCCAAGTTTCGTCCAACCGTTTTCTACTGCGGCATATCCGGCTAAAAATCCGGCCTGCACCTCGGAAAATGTTACACCCACAGCATTTTTCGGTGAACCTTCTGGAATTGAACAGTCCAAACCTAAAAATGTTACATCGGGAAATTCTTTTGCCGCTTGTACTAACGTATCTTGGAAAGACGCGCCGGAGCAGACAACCAGCATTGCACCGCGCTTTACGGCTAGGCTGACCGCATCCATACGCGCTGTCTGCGTATTTTCTGAAGCTTGAAAAGACTGATTGGAAATACCTTTTTCTTCACAATATTTTGCAATTCCCGCCCAAGCCTCTTGGTTAATCGTGCCATCGTCTATGGTTCCCTCTGCCATAACCAGCGCAATTTCCGCCATTTTGGGCTGACATGCCGTTAACAGAGAAACCCCAAGCAACAAGCACAGCAAACAGGCCAGTAATTTCTTCATAGACACTCTCCCTTGGTTTTCTTCACATATACGGAAGGCTGTCGCTCTCGTTTCACCCGCAGTATATGCGCCACAAGCAAAAAATATACAAAGTGCCGGTTCGCCCTAGCCAAACCGGCACTTTTCATTTTATGATTGGATGCTTCACAAAGCCGAAAGAAGAAAACTTCTTTAGAAAAACAGTGCTTTTCGAAACCATGCAAAGCTCGTCTTAAAATTTTAAAAGAGATCCATGCCATGCTGCATTTTTACAGCTTGGCAATTTCCTGTTCCATCATCTCGCGCAAAATTGCGGGGTTGCCCTGCCCTTTGCTTGCCTTCATGCATTGTCCAACAAGGAAGCCCAGCACGTTGGTTTTTCCGTTTTTGTAATCTTCTACCGCTTTTGTCTGGCTGGCCAGCACATCCTTTACAATAGCAGCCAATGCACCCGTATCGCTAACCTGTGCCAACCCTTTTTCTTCCACCACATCTTTGGGCTGGCAGTCGCGGGCAAACATTTCTTCAAGCACAGTCTTAGCAGCTGTATTAGAAATCGTTTTATTTTCAATCAACTCAACCATAGCTGTCAGCTTTTCAGGGGTTAAGTAGGTTTCGTCGATTTCAATGCGGCGCTCATTTAAAATGCGTGCAACATCGCCGATCATCCAGTTGGAAAGTGCCTTTTTATCACAGCGGTTGAACGCAACGCATGCGTCAAAGAAAGCACTTCTTTGTTTGCTGGAAGCAAGCAGCTCAGCATCAGCCTGATTCAACCCAAACTCTTTTACATAGCGCAGCGTCTTTGCCACGGGGAGCTCCGGCACGCTGTCTTTCAGCTTCTGCACATGCTCTTCGCTCAACACAAAGGTCAGCAGATCCGGTTCGGGGAAGTAGCGATAATCCTGCGCATCCTCTTTGGTACGCAATACAAAGTTCACGCCCTTCGCATCATCCCAGCGGCGTGTTTCCTGCTCAATCACGCCGCCTTTTTCCAGCTCCTCCATCTGACGGTTGGCCTCATACTGAATCGCACGATACACCGCGCCGAAGCTGTTGACGTTTTTCATTTCCGTTCGGGTGCCAAACTCCGCGCTGCCTTTCGGGCGAACCGAAACGTTTACGTCTGCGCGCACACTGCCTTCCTGCATTTTTGCATCGGAAATGCCAAGATAAAGCAGGATATTGGTGATTGCCTCCATGTATGCTTTTGCTTCTTCTGCGCTGCGCATATCCGGCTCGGAAACAATTTCAATCAAAGGCACGCCGCAGCGGTTAAAGTCTACGAGAGAACCGGCAAAGGAATCGTCATGAATCAATTTTCCTGCGTCTTCCTCAATGTGAATACGGGTAATACCGATGCGCTTCACTTCTCCGTTGACAAGAATATCGAGCGAACCGTTTTCACACAGCGGAACATCAAACTGACTGATTTGGTAAGCCTTCGGCAAGTCCGGATAATAATAGTTCTTTCGATCATTTTTCGACACGCGATTGATCGAGCAGCCCAGGGCATGGCCCATCGTCACGGCGTAATCCACCACTTGGCGGTTGAGCACCGGCAGCGTACCGGGCATACCCATACAAACCGGGCAGCACAAAGTATTTACTTCGGCGCCAAAGGCATTTTTGCAGCCGCAGAAGATTTTGGTTTTAGTGCTCAACTCGGCATGAATCTCCAAACCGACAATTACTTCATATTTTTCATTCAATGCACTCATTGCTTTACATCTCCTTTACCGCAAAGCCGCCTACGGCAGTTTCATAGCATTTTGCCACGCCCAGCAGCTTGGACTCGCTCCATTTCGGGCCGAGCAGCTGCATACCGATCGGCAGTCCTTGTGAGTCAAAGCCGCACGGCACGCTTACACCGGGCAGCCCCGCGATATTCGCAGTTGTTGTGCAAATATCCGAAGCATACATTGCAAGCGGATCGTTTGTTTTTTCACCCAAGCGGAAAGCCGTTGTCGGCGTTGTCGGCGTTACTAATACGTCACACTGTGCAAATGCTTTGTCAAATTCCTCGCCGATTAAGCGCTGAAGCATCTTTGCACGCTTGTAATAAGCGTCATAATATCCGCTCGAAAGCACATAAGTACCCAGCATAATGCGGCGCTTTACTTCCATGCCGAACCCTTCCGTTCTTGTTGAAAGGTACAAGTCATTCAAAGTACCGTCGCGTTTACCGGAATAGCCGTATTTTACACCGTCATAACGGGACAGGTTGGAAGATGCCTCCGCAGAGGAAATAATATAGTAAGCGCTCAGCGCATACGGTGTGCTCGGCAGAGATACCTCCACCACTTGTGCACCCAAGCCGCGCAGCTGCTCTACCGCTTTTAACACGGCCTCTTTGACATCCGCTGCCACACCTTCCCCGTAATATTCCTTCGGAATACCGACACGCAGACCGTTGAGGCTTTCCATTTTTCCTAAGCCGGAAAAGGTATAGGGCTTGCTGGTCGCATCGCGTCCTGCATCCTGTCCGCTGATCACGCTGAACAAAAGCGCAGTGTCATCCACTGTGCGCGCAAACGGGCCGATTTGATCCAAAGAAGACGCAAATGCCACTAAGCCGAAACGAGATACAGCACCATAAGTGGGCTTCAATCCAACAATACCGCAAAGGCCAGCCGGGCATCGCACAGACCCACCGGTATCAGAGCCCAGAGAAAGCGGCACTTCGCACGCCGCAACACAAGCCGCACTGCCGCCGGAAGAACCGCCGGGCACGCGCGCCAAGTCCCAAGGGTTTTTGGTTGCTTTAAATGCGGAATTTTCACACGAGCCGCCCATGGCAAACTCGTCCATGTTCACTTTGCCCGGAATCACCGCATCGGCAGCTGCCAGCTTTTCTACTACGGTTGCATCATAAGGCGGAACGAAATTCTCCAGCATTTTCGACGCACAAGTCGTGGCAGTTCCTTTTGTGCAGATATTGTCCTTTACCGCAACGGGAATACCCGCCAATGCGCCGATTGTTTCCCCGGCGGCGATTTTTGCATCTACCTTTTCTGCCTGCTGCAATGCATTTTCGGCATTGACAGATAAAAAGGCGTCAACAGAAGGCTCTGTCTGCTCAATGCGGGCAAGAACCGACTGCGTAATTTCTTTTGCAGATACTTCCTTTGCGCGCAGCATAGAGGCAAGCTCGCACGCACTTTTACGATACAATTCCATTGTCGGTTCCCTTCCTTTACTCTACAGTTTTCGGCACGACCACACAACCTGCAATCGCATGCGGCACGTTTTTCATCAGTTCATTGCGCGGCAAAGACGGCACAATTTCATCTTCACGCAATTCCATTGTATTGCTTTCGTCCAGCAACGTACCGGTACTGTCAAGCTCGGGCAGGTTTTCTACCATGCCTACAATCGACGCAAACTCTTTTTCAAAGGCCGCCGCCTCTTCATCTGTAAATTTCAGCATTGCCAGCTTTGCAATGCGCTGAACGTCAAATTCCATAAAAATCCTCCTAACTGCTCACTGAAGCATCTTTAAAAATTCTTCTTCATTGATAACAGGAATTCCAAGTGACTGGGCTTTTGTAAGCTTGGAACCGGCCGCTTCGCCCGCAAGCACATAGCTCGTCTTTTTTGAAACAGACGAAGAAGCCTTTCCCCCGTTTTGTACAATCATCTCTTCTGCTTGTGTCCGGCTCATTCCGGGAAGTGTTCCGGTGACGACAAACGTCATGCCCGCTAAGCGCTCCCCGCGCTCTTCGCCTTCATACTGCATGTTCACACCGTATGCTTCCAAGCGCGCCAGCAGATCTGCCGTCCCTTCTTTTGCAAAAAAGTCAAGAAGGCTTTGCACCATCACCCCGCCGAAGCCGTCCACTGCTTCGAGCTGTTCCTGCGAGGCTTCCCGCAGTGCCTGCATACTTTTAAATTTCTGTGCCAATTCTGCCGCAGCTTTCGCGCCGATGTTGCGAATGCCAAGGGCAAAAAGCAGCTTGTCCAAATTATTTTTTTTCGACGCTTCAATTGCATCCAAAAGATTTTGCGCCGACTTTTCTTTAAACTTATCCAGTGTCAGCAGCTGCTCAAACGAAAGGGTATACAGGTCAGCGGCGCTCTGCACATAACCTTTTTCCACCAGCTGAGCCGCAACTGCCTGCCCGAGGCCCTCAATATCCATCGCCGTGCGCGACGCAAAATGAATTAAGTTGCGCAGCGCCTGAGCCGGACATTCCGGGTTGGTACAGCGCAAAGCCGCCTCATCTTCTTGCCTGCTGACGGGTGCGCCGCAGGAAGGACATTGCGTCGGCATCGCAAACGGCGCCGCATTTTCTTCGTGACGCACCACACACACCACTTCGGGGATGATATCCCCTGCCTTTCGCACACGAATGGTGTCGCCAATGCGGATATCCATTTCTCTGATAAAGTCCTCATTGTGAAGAATCGCACGCGAAACGGTTGTTCCCGCCAATAAAATCGGCTCAAACACGGCCGTAGGAGTGAGAACCCCTGTTCGCCCGACGGAAACTTCAATTTCTTTCAAGACTGTATCTTTTTCTTCCGGCGGATATTTAAAGGCAACCGCCCATCGCGGATACTTCGCGGTGCTTCCAAGCAGCTGGCGCTGCTCAAAGTCATCGACTTTCACAACCGCACCGTCAATATCATACGGAAGTGTGCCGCGCAGAGTTCCAATTGCATCAATTTCTTTCAGAACATCTTCAATACTGTCAAAGCGTGTGTAACGGGGGGACACCGCAAAACCAAGCGCTTTCAGATAATCTAAGCTCTCCTGGTGACTTGATAGTGTAATCCCTTCGATTTGCTGAACATTAAACACAAAAATGGAAAGCCCACGTACTGCTGTAACAGCGGCATCCTTTTGGCGCAAAGAGCCCGCTGCCGCATTGCGGGGGTTTTTAAATACCTGGCGTCCGCTTTCCTCCTGCTCTTTCGCAAGGCGCTCAAAGGCATCACGCGGCATATACACTTCACCGCGCACCTCCAGAAAATCAGGCGCATTTTTTAGTGTTTTCGGAATATCGGCAATCGTTGCAAGGTTTTCCGTAACATCCTCGCCTACGACGCCGTCTCCGCGCGTCGAACCGCGCACGAAGGTTCCTGCGCGATATTCCAAGCTGACGGAAAGACCGTCAATTTTACATTCCACCACGTAAGAAGGAGAGATACCGGCCTCTCTCACACGTCGGTCAAAATCGCGCACCTCATCAAAATCAAATACATCCTGCAAGCTTTCCATTCGCACGGTATGCTGTACTTTGTCAAACTTTGCCGAAACAGTTCCGCCGATTTGCTGGGTGGGAGAATCGCTTGTTACCAATTCCGGAAACTCCTCTTCCAGCTGTTTTAACCGCTGCGTCAGAGCATCGTATTCATAATCGCTCAGTTCCGGAGCGTCTTGGTCGTAGTAAAGGTGGTTGTGACGGCGCACTTCTTTTACCAGCGCCTCATACTCCTGCCTTGCAGCTTCCAGGGTCAAACATCATCACCTCTTATGGTATCAATCTGATATAGTATACCACAAAAACCTCCGTTTGCCTATATGTATCTGTCGCTTTTTTATTCCGCAGGTTCAGAACTTTCCGGCTGTGTCGTGTTCTCCCCCTGTGCAACAGCGTACACTTGCGGCACTTGACCTACAATTAAAGTTTGCGCTGCACAAAAATCGTTCTGCACCAAAACAGAAACAGAGCATCCCGGTAAAATGGCGCTGACTTCCACTTGGAATGACAGCATTACCCGGTGCTGCGTTTGGTTGATCCCTGCGGTTTCAAATACGTCCGTCACACTGCTTTGCACGAATGAGGCAGGAATCAGCTTCAAAGGAATATCGGGCCCTCTGCCCGTTAAAAACTGCCAACCAAGCATCGTACCCAGAGGAATATCAACGCGCTGTTCTCCCATTGCCAGAAGTTCGTTTGAAATTGCTTGAGTGAGTTCTGCTTTTAATCGATTCAACGCAATCGCATCCATTTCCAGCGCAGCGATGCTCCCGTCAGGGTTATATTTTGTAGTGACAAGCTCCTTCGTACCCCATTGTGCTTTTTCCAGCTCTTCCTCAATTGCTTCATTCATTACTTCCAGCACAGCAACACGGCATTGATACCCGGCTACTTGCTCCACCAAGGGACGAAGACGCATATCGACTCCCCACAAAAGGACAAGTCCAAGCAAAATTGCAAGCAAAATTTGCAGTCGGTGTCGGGAACGGCGCGGTCGGCGGGGTGTGTAACGTTTTCCTTTCATGGAACTGCCTCCTTGTTCTGCATCCCTCTATTTTATGCAGCAAAAATGCGCCGTGTGCCAAAATGTATTACAAATCCGCTATTTCGCAACACGCTAACAAGCAAACAATTCTCATTTTATTTTGAAGAAATATAAAGGGAAAGGCAATAAAAATATTTCAAATTAGGGTAAAACAACAGAAAATAAGATTCAGAACAAATGATACCAAATTGATGAAACCTGATCTTCTCAATCTGCGTTGTCCGGCCAGATAAAATTACAGTTTCCCGCTTCCAGCCCATCGATCAAAATATTCTGCCCCGTGCAGAATCGATTGATAACGGAAATAAAGTAAACCCATTCAGCTGCCTCTTCCACGCACATCCATCGTTTCAAAGGCGTAAGCTTCATAATTTCATTCCACAAAGCAGGGTTTTCCATAACCGGCCGGTTCAGCTCCGTCATCACCCCTCCGAAATCCAAACTATTGCAGGTGGCCTGATATTTTGCAAGCCGCATCGCAACATTTTTGGTGTATGCAAGTACACCGCCCTTGCTGGCCGCATATTCCGGAAATTCCGATCCGGTGTGTCCGCTTGCAGAACCAATCATCACAATGGATCGAATGTCCGGATTCATACCGTAGTACTCTGTTATAGCAATGGTTCCTTTAAGATTGACATCAATGTCATCTTTGTTTTGTACGCCGGCATTATTGACAATGATATTCATATTGGGAAGTTCCGGATAAGCTGTCTTATTTCTAATATCCAGACAGAAATGCGTGTAATTTTCATCGGAAATTGCAAAATCGTTCCGGTCAAAACCATAAACACGATGACCCTTTTTCAGAAAATATTCCGCACAAGCTTTGCCAATTCCTGAACTTGTCCCGGTAATTAACACATTCATTTTCAAATCCTCTCTTTATTTTTTATGAATTGCTTGAATCAGCGCAGAAGCAAAATACAAACAAATCACACGGTCAATGTAATCCGTAACAAATTGCACCACGAAAGAGCTGCCAACCATTCCGAGCGGTGTTTTTGCAAGTAGCTGAACCAGAACAGCTGAGCCTGAGGAAGTAATGCCCCCGAACAGAAATGCCGTAATGCAGGCGCTTGCAATGGTAGCAGGAATGGTAATTACCGCTGCCGCAGCCAAAATCCACCATTTTTTCGGCCGATATTTTTGATAAACTAGCCCGGTTACAAAACCGAGAATCATTCCAACCGGTGCATAGTACAAAGAATAAACATCTACGGTCATTCCCATTAAAAGCCCACTCAAAACATTGGGAAGCATACCGTATACCGGCCCTAGGGTAATGGCGGTAAACACCGTTCCAATACTGTCTAAATAGATCGGAAGCTTTAAAAACAGTGCAATCTGACCTCCAATGAAGTTAATACAGATCGCAAAAGCAATAAAACAAAGATTGTGAACTGAAATTTTCCCGCTTTTCATATCAAATTTAAGTGCTCCTTACACAATATCTTCCAGCAGATCGAGTTTTTCGGCCTCAATTCCGAGTATTCTCGAAAGAAACAAAACAAAAAAGCTTTTGGCATCTGTTTTTGTCAAAACTCTGGCATTTGCTTTTCTTCGGTAAAAATTCATCGCATCTACCACAGTCTGCCCAATAGAGATCCCCTGCGTTTCCACCTGTACAAAAGCGTCAAAGCCTTCACAAATATTTCTGTCCAAAAAATACGCCACTGCAAGCGGATCATTGATGACACACCCGATAATATGTTCCCAGTTCCAGTGGAAATCAAAATAAAACTTCGTAATTTTTTGGATGAAGGCACCCATCTCTTCATCCAAGCGGCAGATGTACTCCAAGATCGTAGGTGTCAAAACAATCTCCCTTGTCACATCCAACCCGACCATGTGAATATGCTTTCCGGCTGCATACATAGTTTCATAAACCAGTGCTGCCGCGTCCGGGTCACACCAATAATTGTACTCGGCAACCGGCGAACAGTTTCCATGGCTTTTATAAGAGCCGCCCATCGAAATCAGCTCGTCAATTTGCAAAAACGCCTCTTTGTCTTTTTGAATCAGCTCGGCAAGGTTTGTCATAGGTCCCAGAGCAATAACAGACACTTTCTCCCGCTTTAATGTGCAGGCCAGAAACTCCACCGCACTCACTGTTTGTCGAGAGCCCGGCACTTGCGGAAGAAAGCTTTCTCCAAGCCCATCCGCACCATGTGTATCCAATGCGTTGACATATTCACGCTTTACCGGACGGTCTGCACCGATATAGACAGGAACATCTAAGCGCCCCATTTGCCACAGCACCTTTTTGGCATTTTCAAATCCCATTTCTACCGGAGAATTTCCACATACAATAGTGATCCCCATTACTTCTAACTCCGGAGAGCGCAGTGCCAGCATAATGGCAAGACTGTCATCGATACCGGGATCACAGTCAATAATTACTTTTCTTTTCTTCATTTTTCCTCCATAAAAAAATGCTTTTGTTTACTCTCCCAATAAACAAAAGCATCAGCAAACAGACCTGCTTTCGCAGATCTTGATATTTCATGATTTATTTTGC
>LBJMC04202__coassemble_453_pt1 | contig 30738 bp, 41 predicted proteins | sample LBJMC04202__metabat2_low_PE_025 | metagenome-assembled genome bin LBJMC04202 | reverse complement strand
TTTTACCACAGGAGGTCTTTTCTTTTACTATAAGATTTTTTATCTACCCCCAGTTGAACTGGGGGTTTTTTCTTGCCTATTCGGCGCCAATAAAATCAGATTATCATTTCGGTGGCATCACCAAAATGATTAAGCGTGCCGAACATTCGGACGCTGTACATGTGCCGCGTCAAGAATGGCAGCCTCCAGCAGACGGGAACTGTTCAGTCCTTTCTCCACGGCCAACTCTTTCACCCACGCAGGAATGGTCGCATTCATTTTGACACGGCGGTTATCAATTTCATCAGCAACCAATTCCGGATATACAGATATAGGGCTGACGAGATAGCCCGGCGCGGTATCCGGGTCGATTTCGGGCTTTTTAGAAGCGGGCGGCAACGCTTCGCCGTCTTTTTCCATTCCGTAAATATGCAGCCCCAGCGCGTCCTGCGCTTCAGAAACAGCAGTTTCAAAGTCCGCTCCCCAGCTGACACATCCGGGTAAATCCGGGAAATAGACAGAATATGCGCCATCTTCTGCGGGTTCAAATACTGCAAGGTAGGTGAGTTTTCGCATCATCGTTCCACTCCTTGGCTGACTTGGAGAAAAGCTTCTCTTTTCCGATTTAGACTGTATACGGATTCGGTTTACACAGAATAACAATCAAATCAACAAGCCAACCAATTCCGCAAAGTCCGGCAGTAAACAAGTAGACAATTCCCATCAAAACTTTGCCTTCATAGAATTTGTGAGCCCCAAACATTCCAAGAAAAAGGCAAAGAAAAAATGCCACCCACTTATTTTTCACGCGGATACCCATAGTTGATACGGTATTAACATTGCTGTTGGTGTTGTTGATAATCACCTGTGGCTGAACAGGTTGAGCAACTTGCACTGGTGCATTGACTGCTTGCCCACAGTTGGGACAAAACTTCCCTTCAAATTCAGTCCCACAACTCTTACAGGTATTTTTTTCTGCCACAACCGCTCTGCCACATTCCGGGCAAAACTTCCCTTCAAACTCATTTCCACACTTTTCACATCTCATTTTCGATTCCTCCCACAGTTTTTATCTAACAACACATTTCTGTGTCGCTTTTATTAATTTTATTTTCTCATCAACAAGCTTTGTCGATACTGTTCCGCAGGTGCAATATCAACAAATTCAACTGTCTTATCAAAATTTTGTTTAACTACAGCTTTGATTTCATCCAATGACACTTTGAAAAATTCTCGACGAGTATTGATAAAGTTAAGTTTTTTATCTGAAAATGCTTGATGTAGTGCCGCCTCCAACTTAGGTGCATCTTCTGTAAAAATCATTGCATGAACATCAAAATTAAACGGCACAGAGGCGTCCCCTAGTTCGTCAATGCGATCCATCGGTTCCAATCGTCTTGTCATACCAATTTTGTACACATTCTCTCCAAATGCGCCAATATTAGATATGATGTAAACATATCCCGCCTTTTGATTTGCCTGTCGATAATCGACCTCTTGGAGCGACTTTTCAATTTCGGAAAGCTGTTGAACAATTTCATTCTTCTTTTCATCTAAGTAGGCTCTTTGTTCTTCGCTAGCAGTTGCCAGCTGTGCCTCCAATTTTTAAGCGCATTGCAATAATGCTTTTGCTCCTTCTCAATTCCCTTTCTTGCCTCTTCCAATTCCTTTGCGAGCTTGGCCTCTTCACGCAAACGAGCCCGCGCTTCCTTTTGCGCCTCTTTATCCTCTTGCTTTTTCACTTGATATTCATAGGCTAAGTCCATTTCATCCAGCTTTAAGTTGTAATATCTTTCGCTGATTCTAATTTGCATCATCGTGCCAAGTTTGGAAATGGCCTCATAAGATTTTTGAATTCGTTTTCGGCTGGCCTCAATGTTACTGAATTTGACACGTTCAATAATATCGTCACATTCAGAGTTGAACGCACGCAGCAAAAGCTTTTTGGTATCAGAAACCATTTTTTCGCCTTGCTTTGCATTTCCGTTTACCGACCAGCTTTGTGACCCTAAAATCGCTTGGTCAGATTTCACAAGATCCTTTTGCTCTTGTCTAATCTGCATCAATTTTTCTTTATATTCGTCTAAGCTTGCAAATTCATACTGCGGCGCATATAACCCCAGGGACTGGAACAGCAATTCCTCGTTGGTTTGTACAATTTGCCCCTCCAGCTCCTTCAAAACTTCCTTGCCCTCTGTAATCCTCGCGTCAATATCACTCAGCAACTTCTGCTGTTCCGCTATTTTCTCATTGCTACGCTCGATTTGCTCTTGAATCTGAAATAACTGCATGTGCTCCGGTGTGAGGAGAGCCCGCAAACGTTCTGTTTCCTGTTTTTCTTGCGCAAGCATAGCCTGTAACTGGAAAATTTGCTCCTTCTCTTTCTGCCCAAACAAAGACATTTTGATTCCCCCAGCTTTTACAAACTCAACCTATTTTTGTGTCCTCTGAAAGAAGCGAATCACATTTTTTATATTGCGGAACATAGGTAAGATTTTCGGCGTACTCTGCTAAGTTATCTTTTCCCGCTTCGTTCAGTTCTTCATAGTTTTTAATAATTCCGTTAAGCCTTTCATCCCCTGCACTGTTTTTTTCAGATGCGGGGGACTTTTCTATCCCCAAAATGTAATCGGTGGTTACGTTAAATTTCTTAGCGATTTCAATAATATAGGCATGACCAGGCTCTCTTTCCCCTGTTTCGTACTTTGTAATAGTGGGATAAGGTCTATTTAACTCCTCAGCAAGCCTTTTCCTTGTGTATCCATTTCTTTCTCGTATTTCTACGAGTCTTTCTGATATCCCCATTGCTCAATCTTCCTTTCATTTCCATATTATAGTTACCTTTATTTTATCGAATATCTTGACCCCGCAAGCAGTGTGATTTTCAAGCGTTTGCCGGATTATCCGGGAAGCCGTTTTCGTGAAAGCGTCGAGGAAGTGCTGCGGCACGAGCACAAAGAAACGGATGGGCGCAAACCGAGCCGCCGGAGATTGAACCTGCGGGCAGCGATCTGTCGGACGTTGAGGAAGAAAAAGCAACCGAACGACACGGCACTATAACACCCGAAGGTGAATTTTTTGCAGACGGCGCGCCGTGCCGCAAGTCAGTTCTTTTTCGCGCACGGGTTGACGCCGGGCGAGCTCAAGCCATTCACGTGTGCAATGAACAGCCGAGAAACATCAAAATCTGGCTCAATGAACTTGAAAAGCCCGAAACGTGGGTAATGAACAAAAAAGGGATGGTTTGCGGAGAGTTCATTGACGTATGCCCCTACTGCCACGCAAATTTAAAAGAGGGGCGCGGTGATGTTTTGTTCGTTCCCCGCAGACTTTTAGAAAAGGAGGATAACACATGTCCGCGGCAATCTGCCCCGACTGGGGATGCTGTTGTGACCACAACAGAGAGTGCTGTGACCTTGCCTGCCAGCATGGAGGAAACTCTGACCACCTCGGAGAGCGCGGCGGATGCAAGCACATTGACGGGCCTGAACGAAAAGGAAATACCGGAAATGACTGCTGCCATTGCTGCGGACGCAGAACCTGCGGCCAGCCCGGCACCCTTGGCTTCGGACAGTATGACGGAGGCAACTGCTGCCGGCGACTGCGTAGCAACGGAGAATGTCGACGGCGTCACAGCTGTTTCATTGTCGCCGGATGGTAATGACATTGATATCCCTGCTGAGTTTGATTATTCCGGTTTGGACGCTCAGACTGTTGCTGACCTTCATTTGGCAGAGCGTGAATTTGCCGCCGGAAAACGACTGGCTGAAATGGGGTTGCGGCGAATGGCTGAAGGAGTGGCCATTGCACACGAAGCATTATGTGGGGAGTTGTCCCAAGTTGGGACAACTCAAAAACATGGAAATCGTGGAGAAGATACTTTCAAAAGCTGGTGTGAAAGTATCGGTGTCAGCAGAAGCGCTGCCTATCGAATGTTAAATGTCGTAAACCTTTTTGACGAAAGCACGCCTCGACAACAAAAAGTTTTAGATGCTCTTGCACCCTCTGTTCTCTATGAAGCGTCCCGGCCGTCCGCCGAACCTCAAGCCGTTGAAGCGCTGAAAAAAGGCGAAATTACCACTTTAAAGCAATTCAAAGAAATGGAAGCCCATCTGAAGGAAGCGCAGGAGCGTGCAGAGCGAGCCGAGCGGGAGGCACAGGAAGCGAAGGAAAAAGCCCACCGCTTGGAAACGCGCCCCGTCATGAGTGAGCTATACGACGCCAACCAGCGTATCAAAGAGTTGGAAAACCGCCCCATCGAAGTGGCAACGCAAGCCCCGACCGAGGAGCAAATCAACGAGGCGGCTAAGCCTGTCATTCAAGAAATGACGGCCATGTACAAGGTTCAACAGGAACAGCAGCGCGAACAAATCAGAGAGCTGAAAGCGATTGTCGCCGCTTCCCGCAATGCTATTCCGAACGCTTGCCGCGCGATTGCCGAAAGCTGTGCTGCAGCATTTGCGAGTGGCTTTGAAGAATTTCAAGCGATGGCACAGGATTTAAGCGACGATGAATACATGAACGCCGTCGAACCAATTTTCGAAGCTTGCCGAGAAATCCTTGACAGTTTGGAGGGTGCAGACTATGTCGAAGGATGAAAACGACCTGCAAAAGCGCTACTTAATGCGCAAAATCAAACGCTTGCGGCCTTTCTTTGACGGCCGTCTTTGTTACCACACGCACTGTCAATGGAAAATCGGCGGCCGCAATGCGTGCTGCCTGCCGCGGTGCTTGCGCGGTTTAAAGTATAAAGGGAGGGATGAATAAATGGAAGTAGGCTATCATGGCCAAGGGCCAATGCAGGGCGTATTTGTTCCAAAAGACGAAGCGCTGGATTACGCCTTGGAGCGGTGCGGCGTGAGCCTGACAAACCCCGACGCACCCGAACACGAGGAATTTAAAGCGATGCTCGAAGAATGGCTTTTCTCCGGCGATTGGAAGGAGTGGACCGAAGAAGATGAGTACGAAAGAGAAAGTTGTCTGCGTCAAGGATATTACGCATGACGAGTGGCTTGCGCTGCGGCACACAGGCATTGGCGGAAGTGACGCCGCAACCGTCGTCGGCCTGAACCCTTACAGCAGTCCTTACTACTTATTTTGTGACAAGCGCGGCGAGCTGGCCGAGAAAGAGGACACCGAAGCCATGCGCCAGGGGCGGGATTTGGAGCAATATGTGGCCGACCGCTGGATGGAGCGCACGGGCAAAAAGTGCAAGCGCAACAACTACATGTGGCGCAGTACCAAGTGGCCGTTTATGCTGGCGGACATTGACCGTGAAGTTGTGGGTGAAAATGCAGGGCTGGAATGCAAAACAACAAGCGTTTACAACAAGAACGACTTTGAAAACGGAAACATTCAAGACAGTTACTATGTGCAGTGCCAGCACTACATGGCCGTGATGGGCTACGACCGCATGTATCTGGCTGTCCTCGTGCTGAACAAGGGTTTTTACACTTATATAATCGAGCGCGACGAGGAGGACATTTCCCATCTCGCACAGGCCGAAGGCGACTTCTGGGACGCACTGCAAAGTGGACAAGCTCCGGATTTTGTGGGCGCAGACGCAGACTTCACGGCGCTTTCGCAAAAATATCCGGAAGGGACAGAAAGCCTTTGCGTGACGCTGGACGCGGCCCGCGACACCGAAGCGGCACAGTTTGCACGGCTTTCGGCAATGATTGGTGATTTGCAGGAACAATACAACGCCATCAAGGCAGACCTGATGGATTATATGGGTGACGCCGCGTTTGCCCAGGGCACAACCTGCGCTTTTTCATGGAAAACACAGACGCGCAACCGCTTGGACACAAAACGCTTGAAGGCGGAACACCCCGACCTTTACAAAGCTTATTGTCAATCATCCAAAATCCGCGTATTCAAAATGAAAAAAATCAAGGAGGAAACCGCATGACACAGACAACCTTAACCCCCGAAGCCGGAACAGCTCCGGCCAACACCAAAGGCTTAATCGGCCGCACGATGAACCGCGCACAGGCGGCGAAGCAGGAATCCAAAAAGAAAATGGATACGCTTTCAGCTCTCATCACCGCAAGGAAGGATGAAATTGCCAAGGCACTGCCCTCCGCAATGACCCCGGAACGCTTTACACGCATTGTTTTAACAGCTGTTTCCAAAACGCCCGCTTTGGCTGAGTGTACACCTGAAAGCTTCTTGGGCGCGATGATGACGGCCGCACAGCTGGGCCTTGAGCCGAACACCCCGCTCGGGCAAGCATATTTAATTCCGTACAAGAACAACCGAAAAGGTGTTGTGGAATGTCAATTTCAGCTTGGGTATGAAGGTATGATTCAGCTTGCCTATAAAAGCGATCAAATTACAAAGGTAGACGCTAAAGTCATCTATGAGAATGATGAGTTTTTCTGCGAATACGGCACCGGATCAAAATTATCTCATCAACCCGCACTGCGCGATCGCGGCCAAGTAATTGGTTACTATGCTCTTTTTGAAACCAAGGCGGGCGGGCATGTATTTGAGGTTTCCGGCGTCGATGAAATTCGAGAACACGCGCAGCGGTTTTCTCAAAGCTACGAAAAAGAAGATTCCCCGTGGCGCAAACATTTTGATGAGATGGCCAAGAAAACCATTCTCAAGCGTATTTTGAAGTATGCGCCACTTTCCAGCGATTTTGCGAAAGCAATCGCCAACGACGAAAGCGTGAGAGTGGATTTTTCTGCTGACATTCCAGTTACTGAAGAAATCCCCACCTATGGCAGCGTGATTGATGAAAGTACCGGCGAAATTTTAAGCGAAGCGGAACAGGAGGCGGCAGGCGATGATCTTTCCAACTAAAGCAGGTGTTATCGCTACCGGGACAGTTTCCAAAGAACCTGAACTGAAATATGTCGGCCAAAAGGAAACACCGCTTTTAAGGTTTTCTATCATTGGCAGACGAGATCCGCCCGAACAGCCCGGCGCCTCTCCGAAAGCGAAATTTTTGGACGTTGATATTTGGGGAAAGCTGGCCGAACGCTGGAGCGGCTATCTGATAAAGGGGGACAGCGTTTTTCTCACCGGAGAAATGCAGGAGCGCACCGACGAGAAAGGCCGTGTATGGAAAAGTCTTCGCTGTGATTATATTGACCGCAGCGACCCTGAAGGCGGCACGCTGGCAATGCCCCCCTTCCCCGCTCCTGCCTCTGCCGCGTCGGTTCCCGATACTGCGCAGGAGTTCCCGCCCATTGAAGCTGACGACGATTTACCCTTTGTTTAAAAACAGGAGGAAGCCACATGCAGAATTTAAAAAACGAACAAACCTTGTGCAATACCGCACTCAACAAACTGGAAGCCTTATGCCGGGAAAATCAGCTCACCTATTTATTTCAAAGTGACGCTTACCCCATTTCCTTAACGCTCCGGCCGGACACCTCTCTTGACGGTCAAATGAGCCTTTTGGAAGAGGACCGCCGCCCGCCGCACAAAAACACCTACATTCGGTACACCTTTAAAGGCGAAAAAGACCCGGATGTCCGATTTGAGGGCAGCATGGATTTAAGCAGCAAAACGCTCGCTGCCGCAAAAACACTGGCGTGTAATTTGCACTACGCCTTTTTGCAGTTCTACTGGGCCAGCGTCAAGCACGGATTTGCACCGCCGACCAACATGCCGCGGCTGACCGATTGAGAAAAGGAGGCGCGCTATGCCCGAACAAAAAGACGTTTGCGAAACGCCTTCCAAATACTTGCCGCTGTATTTTAACTATCTGAATCAATTTGCGCTGTTGACGGATGAGCAAGTCGGGCGGCTCATCCGTGCCCTTTTACTGCACGGCCGCGACGGCGCCGACCCCGACTTTGACAAAAACAGCAGCATCTATATGGCGTATTCGTTTATTCTCGATAACTCAGAGCGGGCGGCGGAACGGCTGCGCGAAAGCAAGGTGCGTGCCGGGCGTATTCGTGCCGCCGCAGCTGAAAAGGATGAAAAGGGGCGCTTTTTGCCCTCGAAGTCCAGCACAAGTCCAGCAGAAACCCAGCACAATCCAGCACAATCCAGCACATCCAGCAAAACCAGCTATAACAAATACAAAGACAAAGACAAGAACAAAGACAAAAACAAAGACAAAGAGAATATTATATATAACCATCGTCGCCGTACCGTCGTCGATGGTTATACAGCACACGACGACTGCGACGATTTGTCCGAGAGAGAAAAAGAAATATTGGATTATTGCCGGGACGTTGTGGGAGCAATGACAAAAAGCCAAAAGCAGGACATTCTTTCTGCCGCAAATGGCATGCAGGTGGACAGCGTGCTGGACGCTATTACAATCGCGTACGAAGAAGGTGCCAGGACACCCGATTACATCATCAAGACAATCAACAGCCAGCGGGAAAACCCTCACCGCCGCCCACGCTTTGCTTAACAAGGAGGATTTCATTTGGAAACACTTATTTTTCATGTGCCGGGCAAGCCGCAGAGCAAAGCCCGTCACCGTTCCTTTGCGAGAGCGGGAAAAATCTGCAACTACACCCCGGCACAGACCGAGCAGTATGAAAACTGGATCAAGCTTTGCTATCAAGGCGCGCATGGAACGGCGCGCCTTGTGCCGCCCATTGAAATGAGCATTACCGCCTACTTCTCCGTGCCGAAAAGCTACCCTAAAAAGAAAGCCGCCTTGTGCCGCGAAAACGTACTGCGCCCCACCTGCAAGCCCGATATGGACAATATTGCCAAAGCGGTGGCAGATGCTTTAAACGGCATTGCCTATCACGATGACAGCGGCGTTTCAGAACTGCATGTATCAAAGCAATACGGCGAGCGCGAGGGGCTTGTGGTGCGGCTTGTCGGGAATTTGGAGGAGGGACAGGATGCAGGCAAAAAAACAGCTGATGCGGTACAGCCGCTTAAAAAAAGAGAATGAGAACCGCGCGGAAACACTGGCGCGCATGAAAGCGGCGGCAGAGTTTTCCCCCAGCGTAGAGCCGGACGGCAGCCAGCACACTTCCGGCGACGGCCAGCGCATGGCAAGAGCCGTGGAAAATTACTTAGAGTATGAGGAACAGATGCGCCCGCTGATGGAGAAAAACCGCGCAGAGATGCTGCGCATTGAGCAAGCCGTGGCACAGCTTCCCGATCCGCTGGAGCGCGAGGTTCTGCGCCTTCGTTATCTCGACGGCGACGCCTGGCGTCTGCCTAAGTGGCGGGACGTCGCTATGAAAATTTACGGAGATGATGACGCAAAAGACCTTGTCGCCGTTCATCGCCTGCATGAACAGGCGCTTTCGCATTTCATTTGTTAGTAAATGTTACTAAATGTTAGTAAATGTTATGGAATGTTATTCTTTTCGTATGCTATCCTATAACCATCGAAAAGCGTGACAAGCGCCTTTCGGTGTGGCGTTCAGCGTCAAGATTCCTCCGAGAAAACAGCACTGCTTTGCGGCGGTGCTGTTTTTGTTTTGGAGAAAAAGAGAGGTGGTGAGCCGTGGCAGGACAGGAAAATTTGAAATTTATCAAAAGCACGGAAGAAGCGCGGGAAAAAGGCAGAGCCGGCGGCATCGCCTCCGGCAAGGCAAGGCGGCGCAAACGAGCGATGCGGGAAGCCGCCGACCTTTTCCTTTCCCTGCCCGTAACCGACCGCCGCAAGCTGAAAAAGCTAAAGGCAAAAGAGCTGGACGAAGAAGACATTGACCAGCAGATGGCCATGATTGCGGGGCTTGTGGAAGCGGCACAAAACGGCGACGCAGCATGTGCCAACGTGATTGTCAAATTGCTGGGCGAAGCCGCCCCCGTTACCGACAACACCGACGAACTGGAAAAGGCCGCGCAAATCTTAGGGGGCGTTGAAAGTGTTATCGAGTAAACAACGCGAGTATCTGGCAAATTGCAATCACCGCTGGAATTTTAAAATCGGTGCAACCGGCAGCGGAAAAAGCTGGCTTGATTATGCTGTCGTCATCCCCAAACGCCTGTTTGCCCTGCGAGGCGAAGGCGCGGCGGTCATGCTGGGCAATACCCAAGGCACACTCTCCCGCAACGTGCTGGACCCGATGCGCGAAATTTGGGGCAGCGTTCTTGTCGGAACCATCGGCAGTGACAACACCGCCCTCCTGTTCGGCAAAAAGGTGTACCTCCTCGGCGCAGACAATCGAAAGCACGTTGCAAGGCTGCAAGGCATGACGATTGAATATGCCTACGGCGACGAGGTGACGACCTGGCATGAAGAAGTGTTTCAAATGCTGAAAAGCCGCCTTCGCTGCCGCCACAGCTTTTTTGACGGAACGGCCAACCCGGAAAGCCCGTACCACTTTTTAAAAGCCTTTTTGGAAAGCACAGCGGATATATACTGCCAGACCTCCACGATTGACGACAACCCCTTTTTGCCGCCCGAATTTGTGGAAAATCTCAAGCAGGAATATGCAGGCACGGTATATTATGACCGCTTTGTGCTGGGGCGATGGGCGGCAGCAGGCGGGCTGGTGTATCCCTTTTTCAGCGCAGACGACCCGCGCTATGTGGTGGATGGCTTTGCCCCGAAGCACGGCAGCGGCGGGCGCTACTTTGTGTCGATTGACTACGGCACCTATAACCCGTGCAGTATGGGGCTTTGGTGCGTGGCCGGGGGCGTGGCAACGCGCTTTCGGGAAAGTTACTACGACGGCCGAAAAAACGGCCGCCAGCGAACTGATGAAGAGCACTATGCCGAGCTGGAACGCCTGACAAGCGGCGTTCCCGTTGACAGCATCATCATTGACCCGTCGGCGGCAAGCTTCATTGAAACGATCCGCCGCCACGGACGCTACCGCGTGCGCCAGGCAGAAAACGACGTGCTCAACGGCATCCGCGTGACGGCGTGCCTGCTTTCTGCCGGAAAGATGCAGATTGACCGCTCGTGCAAGGATTCTCTGCGCGAGTTCGGCAGTTATCGCTGGGACGAAAAAAAGCACTACGACGCCGTTTTAAAAGAGCACGACCACGCCATGGACGACACGCGCTATTTTGCGGCGACGGTTTTATCGAAACAGCTTCGCTGGGTTCCTTGGGAGCGTCAGCGGCAGTGACAAAAGAAAGGCAGAGGTGAAATGTTTACAAAAATCTTATCCTGGGTCAAAGCGGCACTCTCCCGCCTTGCGCCGTCCGCGGCGGCTTCGGAGCTGGTTGTTTCGCCGCAGATGCAAACGCTGATTGAGGAATGGGCGCGGGTATACGAGTGCCGCTGCTCCCCTTCCTGCCCGTCCTTGGGGCTTGCGGCTGGGATTGCCGCCGAGTTTGCGCGGCTGGCGGTTCTGGAGAGCAAATTCACCCTCACCGGTGCGCGCGGCGAGTGGATGGACACGCAGCTTCTTTCCTTTCGCCGGAATTTGCGCTCGAATGTAGAATACGCCTGTGCGCTGGGCGGCATGGTGTTTAAGCCCTATGTATCGGGCGGCGGCATTCGCGTGGACTGCGTACAAGCCGACAGCTTTTTCCCCACGGCGTTTGATTCGTCGGGCAACTTAACAGGCGCGGTGTTTGTCGAACAAGTGACGCGCGGCGGCAAAATCTTCACAAGGCTGGAAAGCCACGAATTTGTTGCCGGAAAAGAAACGATTCGCAACCGCGCCTTTTCCTCCGGCTCGAATGCGGCGCTCGGCGGCGAAATCGCGCTTTCCGAGGTGGCCGAGTGGGCAGAGATTTCCCCCGAAGTTACGGTAGAAGGCTTGGAGCGCCCGCTGTTTGCTTATTTTAAAATCCCGCTGGCAAACAACAAAGACCGCCGCAGTCCGCTGGGCGTTTCCGTGTTTGCCGGAGCGGTAGAGCTGATGCGCCAGGCGGATGCACAGCTTGCGCGGCTGCTTTGGGAATACGAGGGCGGCCAGCTTGCCATTGACGTGGACGAACAAGCCGTGCGCCGCGCAGAGGACGGCACCGTGACGTTAGACCAAACGCAGCAGCGCCTTTACCGCCGCAATCTGAACGCCGGGCCGGACTTTTACAAAGCCTTCACGCCCGCTTTGCGCGACAGCTCCTATCTCGTCGGGCTGGAAAAGCTGCTCAAGCAGATTGAATTTGTGTGCAATCTTTCGTATGGCACGCTTTCCGACCCTCAGGCCACGGAAAAAAGCGCCACCGAGGTGAAAATGGCAAAACAGCGCAGTTATGCAGCAGTGTGTGATATTCAAAGCTCCCTGCAAAGCGCACTGGAACACCTGTTTTATGCCATCGACCAGCTGGGCGCGCTGTACAGCCTCGGCACACCCGGCCCATGGCAGGCAAGCTTTACCTGGCACGACAGCGTGCTGACCGACGAAGAAACCGAGCGCCAGCTTGACCGCGAGGATGCTTTGAGCGGCTTTATCCCAAAGTGGCAATATAACGCCGATTGGCGCGGCATGACCGAGCACGAGGCAAAAGCAGCGGTGCAGGAAGCAAGCGGCAGTATGCCGAGTTTGTTCCCGCTGGAATAAAGGCGGTGACGCGGTATGCTCTCCCCTGAATTTCTTGCCGCTTTGCCGGAAAGCGTTGTCGCACTATTCCTGCAAGTCGAAGAAGATCTGCTCGAGGACATCGCACGGCGCATTGCAAAAATGGACGGCATCACCGACACGGCAAAGTGGCAGGCATGGCGATATGAACAGGTGAAGCTGTTTTCTTCAAACGCCTTGCAGACACTGGCCACAGCGACCGGGAAAAGCAAAGCGGAGCTTGTGCAGATCTTCCGCGAAGCGGCATTGGAAACACTGGCGGCAGACAACGACATCTACACCGCCGCAGGGCTGACGGTGCCCGAAACGCTTTCCCCCACTTTGCAGAACATTCTGCAAAGCGGCTATCTGCAAACCGGGCAGATGATGGAAAACTTCACCGCCACAACAGCCAACACCGTGACGCGGCAGTTTGAGAACGCGCTGGACCGTGCGTGGCTTCAAATCAACACAGGCAGCTTTACTTATCAGCAAGCCATCCGAAAAGCCATTCAAACGCTGGCACAGGACGGGCTTTCCGCCATCGTCTACCCCAGCGGCCACCGCGACACCATCGAAACGGCAGTGCGCCGCGCCGTGCTGACAGGCGTCAACCAAACGGCAGCCAAACTCCAAATCGCACGCATGGAAGAAATGGGCTGTGAATTCGTGGAAGTAACCGCCCATCCCGGCGCGCGCCCCGAGCACGCCGTGTGGCAGGGCAAGGTGTTTCACATCGGCGGCGCGGTAACAGTAGACGGGGTGTATTATCCCGACTTTGTCACCGCGACTGGATACGGCACGGGCGCAGGGCTGGGCGGCTGGAACTGCCGGCACAATTTCTTCCCGTTCTTCCCCGGCCTTTCCAAGCGCGCCTACACCAACGAGATGCTGGCACAGCTCGACGCGAAAGAGATTTCCTATCAGGGCAAGGACTACACCCGCTATGAAGCAAGCCAAATGCAGCGCGCCTTAGAGCGCAAAATCCGCAAGGCAAAGCGGGAGTATCTCAGCTTAGACGCCGCCGGGCAGGACACCGCAGAAAGCGCGGTAAAGCTGCGCCGCGCCCGCACGCAGCTGAACGATTTTCTCACAGAAACCGGCTTGCGGCAGGATAATTTCCGCGAACAGGTGGCAGGCTTTGGCCGAAGTGCGGCGGGTAAGGCAAGCTGGGCGGCTCGGCTTCAGCAAAGACTGGATGACGTAAATCAGGAATTGCAGTCGCTGCGCGAAGATGGTAAAATTAAGCTGACAGGAAAATTTGTGACCGCACCCAAGCTTGAAAAAAAGCTTGAATTTAATGAGCACACCTTGGAGCGCATGGCAGAAAGAGGCATTACACCGGAGGATGCACAGAATATTGTCAAAAATGCCTTGTTTGCCATCGAACAGCGTAACGGCACTCAACACGCATATTATTCGGACAAGGGATTTATTGCTGTCAAAGCTGACGGAACTACTTCTAGCGTAGGATGGCACGACGAAGGGGCAAAAATTGTATTGGAGGTGGCTAAAAAGTATGGATTTTATCGTAAATAACAACAATATCCGCATGGTAGATTGCCCTATTTTTCACAGAGAAATTGACGAAGGTCTTTGCTGGGAAATCTCTAATATTGGTGACGATAGCTTGAAGCTGCCGCCGCATGAAGTCCCGCCGTGCGGATGGGACGAAGCCTATCGAATTTGCCAAGGCTGCCCACACTATGCCGAGTGGGAATAAAAAGCAGGAGGTTTCTCATGGACGACTTTCGGATTATCTACCGCATTTTGAAGCATCTGCGTGACGCAATGGATTTTGAAGAGTTCGACAGCGAGGGGTTCACCGCTCAGCGGTTCGGCACGAATGAAAACCGCTTTCATGCCCTGCTCACCCGGCTTCAGGAGTCCGGATATATCGACAATCTCAAGGTTGTGCGCTACACGCGTACGCCGCAGCAGATTCAACCGCCCATTGCGCCGCGCATTACCTTGAAGGGGCTGGAATATCTCAGTGAGAACAGCATGATGAAAAAAGCCGCCGACATCGCAAAAGGCGTCTTAGAGGTCATCACTTAAAACCCCATCAAATTTGCGTTTTAAGGCGTTTCACCTCTGAGCAATACAGAGATATTCCCTCACATCAAAAACGCGCACACAAGCGCACACAGCCCCAAAACTGAACACACAAACAAAAAGCGCATTGCCACCACGGCAACGCGCTTTTTTCATGCCCATTTCCCCCGCACGAGGAGGAAACGGGCTTTTTTATTCCCCTAAATCACAGAAAGGAGAACTTTATGGACGAGAAAGAATTGGAAAAGCTGGGCCTTTCCGCCGAGCAGGTCAAAGCAGTGTGTGAGCTGCATGCCGCCGAGATGCAAAAGCAATCTCAGACCATCTCTACGCTGGAAGCGGAAAAGGGCCAGCTGGAGCAACAGCTCGGCGAGGCAAACAAGACCTTGCAGGGCTATGACCCCGAATGGAAGGCAAAGGCAGAGCAAGCGCAAAAGGACGCAGAAAGCAAAGTGAACGCCCTGCGCCGCGACTTTGCGGCAAAAGAATGTGCGGCCGCGCTGCATTTTTCCAGCGAGAGCGCAAAACGTGCGTTCCTCGCCGATTTTGCAGCAAAAGAACTGCCCTTGCAGGACGGAAAATTCCTCGGCTTTGACGACTATGTGAAAGCCTACCGGGAAAGTGACCCCGCCGCCTTCCGGCAAGAGGAAGACAAAACCCCTCCCCCGCGCTTTTCCGCAGCTACGCCGGGCGCATCGGGCGGAGCGACCGACCGCGACCGCGCCAACGCCGCCATCCGCGCCGCATTCGGCGCAACCACATAACAAAAAGGAGTTGTAATTTATGGCAGTAAACGCAATTTTAAGACATGACGCCGAAGCCACCATCAATCAGCAGGTCGTCAAAGAAATCATGCAGGACACGCCGAAAAACTCGGTAGTGATGCAGCTGGGCAGACGCTTGCCCAATATGACCAGCAACCAGACGCGCGTTCCTGTTCTGTCCATGCTGCCGATGGCGTACTGGGTAAACGGCGACACCGGCTACAAGCAGACCAGCCAACAGGCATGGGAAAACGTGTATATTGACGCCGGGGAACTGGCGGTCATCGTGCCCATTCCCGAAGCCGTTGTCAATGACGCAGATTTTGACATCATCGGTGAGGTGACCCCGCGCGTGAGCGAAGCCATCGGAGAGGCCGTAGACAAGGCCGTCATTTTCGGCATCAACCGTCCCTCGGTTTGGCAAAGCGACCTTGTGACACTGGCTCGACAGGCGGGCAACAATGTCACGGGCGGCATTGGCTACAACACACTTTTGGGTGCGGAGGGTATTTTTGGAAAAGTTGAAGCAGCAGGCTACACCGTGGACGGTGTTGTTTCCGCTATGACCGGACGTGCGGCGATGCGCGGCATCAAGGACGATGCAGGCCGCCCGATTTTCGCCACTGATATGCAGGGGGCGACGCGCTATGCGCTGGACGGTGCGCCCATGTACTTCCCTGAAAACGGCTCTTTCGATGTGTCCGTTGCGCAGATGGTGGCGGGCAACTGGAAGCAACTCGTTTTTGCCATCCGTCAGGATATTCAGACGAAGATTCTTACCGAAGGTGTCATCCAAGACCCGGAGAGCAAGGCAATCGTCTACAACCTGGCACAGCAGGACATGATTGCGCTGCGCGTTACCTTCCGCATGGGCTGGGCACTGCCGAACCCGGCCACCCGCTTGAACCCCGACCGCGCAAACGTCCCGTTTGCTTACATCGAGGCGGGTACACCCGTCACCGACTACGCCGCCACCTTCACCGTGCAGGACAGCGAAAGCACCGCAGTCAAGGGCGCAACCGTGAACGTCAACGGCGCCATTTTGAAAACGAACGAGAGCGGCAAAGCGGTATTCCACCTGCGCAACGGTGTATACCCGTACAACGTCAAGGCGAGCGGCTACCGCACCATGACGGGCGAGGTGGAAATCTCCGGCAGCACCAAGGACGTGACAGTGAAGTTTCCCGCCAAAGCGGAATAAGGGGGCGTGACGCATGACGATTTCACAGGCTTTGCAAAAGCTGTACAAAAAAATCACCACGCATGACAGCACCGAAACGAACATTGCCGCCCTCATTGCCGACCTTGCACAGAACTATCCCGAAAGCGGCGGCGGTGCGTCTGTTTCCATCGACAAAACGCTGACGCAGGAAGGCCAGGCGGCCGACGCCAAAACCGTGGGCGATAAGCTCGCGGAAAAGCTGGACAAAAGCGCCGCTTTAACCGTAGATGCAACCCTTGCGCAAGCAGGAAAGGCAGCCGACGCACAGGCAGTAGGCACAAAGCTTTCCGAGAAAGTGGACAAAACCACCGCCGCCACCAAAGAGGCGCTGGGGCTTGTCAAACAGGCGGCGGCCGTTGCCGATGCCGCGGGCGAACAGCCCACCAAGGCGGAGTTTGACGCCCTGCTTGCGGCTCTGCGCGCGGCGGGCGTGCTGGCGGCGTCTTAACCGAAGGGAGGGCGGCGCTTTGTACGCAGATTACAACTTTTATCGCACAGAATACGGCGGCACGCTGATCGAGGACGAAGCACTTTACCGCCGTTTTTCTTTTGGCGCAGATGCGCTGATTGACAAGCTGACGCACTGCCGCCTGCACAATGGCTGGCCCGTGACCCACGCCGTCAAAATGGCGGCGTGTGCCGTGGCCGAGGAGTTTTTCAAGGACAGCCAAAGCAGTGAGCTTGCCGCCGTGCAAAGCGGTATCAAAAGCGAAAATACGGACGGGCATACCGTCACCTATGCCGATGCCGCAGCAATGGAAGCGGCACGAGAACGGCGGCTTTGTGACGCGGCGGGGGTGTATCTGCCCCCCTGCGACCCCATCCGGTATGCGGGATGCTACGGGAGAGGAGGGCGCTCATGCTGAATGCAGACAAAACCGTGACGGTCATTCACCACGAAAAAACAGCGGACGGCGACGCTTATTTCTGCCATGTGCTGCGCGGTGTTTCCTGGCACACACAAAACCGCTACACCGTGGAAACCACCGGGCAAAAGCCCAGCCGGACGCACAAAATCCGCATTCCCTTTTCCCTGCTCGGCAGCTATCTTGACCCCGACGCGTTCCGCGAACTGCCCGACAAAGCGGGCTTTTGGACGCTGGCGCACGAGGACAAAATTGCCCTTGGGGAACACGAAAGTATCACGGGTGCGGAATTTGCCGCGCTCTCCCGCTCGCCCGATGCCTGTACCGTGCTGGACATTCACAAAAACTTTTATGGCCACAGCCGCCATATTTACGCAGAGGGGGGCTGAACAATGGCACAAGCGACCATCCGCACCCCCGGCACGGTCACGGTGCGGCAAAACGGCGTCACTATGGAAATTGCATGGGAGCCGGACTTTGGGCGGCGGTGGAATGAGCGATACGAAAAAGGACAGTTCCGGTACGATGAGGAAGTGCTGCGCATGGTGACGCCCTATGTCCCCGTTGACACCACGATGCTTCGCGATTCCGCGATTGTGGCAAGTGATATCGGCGGCGGCTTGCTTGAATGGGCGACCCCTTATGCCGCCAAGCAGTATTATGACACTGCCGACTCGCGCGGCTATGCGCCGCTTGCGGGCGGCCATTGGGGGGAACGGTGCAAGGCGGACAACCTTGCCCACTTTGAAAGCTTTGCAAGAAAGGTTGTGACACTTTGATTGAACAAATCCGAGAATGGCTACTCACCTGCCCCCTGCTTTCCGGGCAGCGGCTGAACATCAACCATCTTTCGGGGGACGCGCTGGAGTTTTCCATTTTGGAAAGCCCCACCACCCCGGTTTTAAAGCGATACATGGACGGCAGCACCATGCGGCAGAAAGCCGTGAGCCTGACGGCCACGAAAGACCAAACGCCCGATATTTTGCAAAACCTTGCACAAAGCGGCTTTTGGGAAGATTTCAGCGAATGGGTGGAAGCGCAGAACAAAAAGCGCAGCTTCCCCGCTTTGCCCGGTGACTGCCGGGTGCAGAGTGTGGCCGTGACTTCCACCCACTACCTCATGGCGGCAACCGCCGCCACCGCACGCTGGCAGATCCAGCTTTCCATTACTTATTTCAAGAAGGGAGAACGATAATATGAAAGTTTCCGAGCTGATGTCAAAGCACCCGCTTAACCCGGACTTTGCAGGCGTTACCACCAACGATGATTGGGTGCTTGCTGTTAAGACCAGCCCTGAGCAAGCAAGTGAAAAAGATTACATCGTGATTCAAAGCGGCGTCACTTCGCACGCGGCCAGCATCAACAGCGAGAGCGCCGACAGCCAGTATGTGCGCACGGGCAAAAACACCATCCGCACCAGCGCACAGCGTCAGTTTTCCGTCACGGGCGACCGCATGATTGCCGACCCGGCGCAGGAGTATCTGCTTTCGCGTAAGATTGCCTTTGGCACCGGTGAGGCCGTTGTTGTGAATTACGTCTATTTCAACATTTTCACCGGCAAGGGTGAAAAGGGCAAGCTTTCCGTGGATGTCACCGAGGACGCGGGCGGCGATGCCGGCAGCAATACCACGTTTGCCATTGACATGAAAAGTACCGCCGTACCGGAAGAATACACCTATGTTTCCGGAGAATAAGGGGGGGCTGAATGATGACACTGAACGACATTGAATTTGATTTTGACTTTACGGACGCAGACGACTTAGAGCGTTTTGAAAACGCCTATGAAGCACTGCAAAAGGCACAGGAGAACGCCGAAACACAAAACGAAAAGGCAAGCGCCATTGTGCGCAGCCAGTGCCTTGCGGTAAAGGCGTTTTTTGACGAGGTTCTGGGCGAGGGCGCTTATCCGCAGCTTGTGCAAAAGCCGTCTTCCATGGAGCAGAACAACGACGCGATTTTTGACTTTGTGGAGGCTTACACAAAAGCCATGCAGGACGTTAACGCCAAAACCAAAAAACGTTTGGAAAGCTTCACAAAGTTCACTGCGCCGAAGCGCCGCCGCACATGAACCCGCTGGTAGATGACTTCCCGCGGGAACTGTGCGGCGTTCCGATTGACACCGATTATCGGCGCATGGTGCAGTTTGAACTTCTTTTGCGTGAGGAAAACGTGCCGGAAGCCGACAAAATCCAGCTGGCGCTTTCCCTGCTTTATAAACAGCCTGTCCCTGACCCTGTGCGGGCGTGGGACAGGCTGCTTTGGTATTACAGCTGCGGACAAAGCGGCGAACAGGCGCAGGGCGACGGCAAAGCTGCTCCCCCGCGCCTGTATGACTTTGAAACGGACGCCCAGCGCATTTACACGGCTTTTCTGCAATGCTACCGCATTGACCTGCAAAAAGAGCCGCTGCACTGGTGGAAGTTTCACGCGCTGCTTTTGTATCTGCCCGACACCTGCGTGATGGGCAAAGCAATGTATTACCGCGGCTTAGACGTATCAACGCTGAAGGGCGCAGAACGCAAACACGCCATGCGCATGAAGGCATTGTTCACACTGGACAAGCCCAAGGCAAGCACACAAGCCGAGCGCGACCGGGAATTTTTAGCGCGCATTGAAAAACGTCGGCGCTATCTCGAATCACAGCTTGCCAAACAGAAACGAGGTGAGGCATAAATGGGAGCTGATTTTCATATCCGCGGCGACACGAAGCTGGATTCCTCCGGCTTTTCCAAAGGAATTGATAAGCTGGGGAGTGTGGCGAAAAAAGGCGCAGCGACAATGCAAAGCTCTTTTCAGGGTGCGATTAGTGTCCTAGATAAGGTTAAGTCCAAATTTTCTTCCGCTTCGTCTGAAGCAGATAAATTTCAAAAAAAGACCAAAGAAACCGATCCGTATCTTGAAAAGCTGAAAAGCACCTTGAAAGAAACGGATCAGGAACTCGATAAACTCACAAAAGCTTATCGAGAAGCCGTTGTGGAAAAAGGACGATACAGCAAAGAAGCACAGGAACTGGCCAACAAAATAAAAGAAGCCGAGCGCAAACAGTCTGAATTACGCAGCGAAATTGAAAAATCATCTGATTCTTTCGAGGATGCGGCAAAGGATGTTAAAAAATATGGCTCCAGTCTTTCTGATTTAAAAGGAAAAGTCCTTAGCGGCCTTGGAAACGCCGCTAAGGTAGGGTTCAGTACACTTGTCACTGCTGGCGCCGCAGCTGTCGGCGCACTGGGAGCGGCGGGGGTGGCCGCTATTAAAGTAGGTTCTGATTTTGAAGCCGCCATGAGTGAGGTACAAGCCATCAGCGGCGCGACAGGAAGTGACCTTGAAAAACTGAGTGATGCGGCAAAAGAAATGGGTGCTACCACAAAATTCAGCGCTTCGGAAAGTGCAGAGGCCCTCAAATACATGGCGATGGCCGGATGGGACACCGAAGAAATGTTAAACGGCCTTCCTGGTGTCATTAACCTTGCCGCCGCATCCGGTGAGGCTTTGGGCACTGTTTCCGATATTGTGACGGATGCCATGACCGCCTTTGGCCTTTCCACCGAGGAAACCAGCCGCTTTGTTGATGTGTTGGCGCAAACAGCAAATAAATCAAATACAAATGTGGCGATGCTTGGTGAATCCTTCCAGTATGTGGCACCCGTTGCAGGTGCATTAGGCTTTTCTATCGAGGATACTGCCGTTGCTCTTGGCTTGATGGCGAATAGCGGCATTAAGGCAAGTCAAGCCGGAACATCCTTGCGCACTTTATTCACCAACTTAACAAACCCCGTTGGGCAATCGGCAAAAGCGATTGAAGCTCTCGGCATTAGCATCCAAAATTCCGATGGCAGCATGAAATCCTTTTCGAAAATTATGGGCGACCTCCGGGGAGAGTTTAGCAAAATGACCGAAGCCGAAAAAGCCCAATACGCCGCCATGCTTGCCGGACAGGAGGGCATGTCTGGATTGCTTGCGATTGTCAACGCCAGCGATTCCGATTTTCAAGACCTAGCCGCTTCCATTGCGCAGTCGAACGGCGCAGCTGAAGAAATGGCGCAGACAATGCAGAATAATTTGCAGGGCAGTATTACAAGTTTTCGTTCTGCGGCAGAAGGGCTGGGTATCGCTATCTATGAAGGTATCAAAGACAAGGTAAAAAATACCGTTGACATTGGCACGGATATGCTTCGGCAGCTCCGAGAGGGCTTTGAGCAAGGCGGTGTAGAAGGGCTGATTTCCGCCGCCACAAACGTGGTGGGGCAGTTGCTTAATGGTTTTGTGAACTCTGCACCCAGCTTGATTGATGCCGGTGTGCAAATTTTGATGATGGTGCTCAACGGCATTGCTACGCTCATTCCCACCCTGCCCCAGCAATCACAAACCATTATCACGGCACTCTCAGATGGGATTTTCACGCTGTTGCCGACATTGATTGTCCTTGGCACTCAAATTCTTTTCTCCTTGATTCAAGGCTTTGTTTCTGCCTTTCCCGGTATGGTGGAAAGCGGCACAAATGCCGTGCTGACTTTGGGCGACACCATCGCCAACAATCTGCCCCAAATATTAGAAAGCGGCACACAGCTGCTGCTCTCACTGATTCAGGGAATTGCTTCTTCTCTGCCAAGGCTGACTCTCATGGGCTTTGAGCTGATTTTCAAGCTTTCCTTTGCCATTCTCCAAAATCTTCCGCAAATTTTAGATTGCGGCGTTCAAATTTTGGCCGAGTTGATTGCCGGTTTTCTTTCGATGATGGGGCAGTGGATTACACTCGGTTCCGACCTTGTTCAGGAGATATGGAATACCATCACCGGAACGGATTGGCTTTCCCTGGGCGCAAACATCGTATCCGGCATTGCAAACGGCATTGTAAACGGCGCAGGGGCGATTGTAAGTGCCGCACAAGACGCAGCCTCCAGAGCCTTAAATGCCGCAAAAAACTTCCTCGGGATTCATTCCCCCTCGCGCGTGTTCCGCGACGAGGTAGGCAAAATGATTCCGCAAGGCATGGCAGTCGGTGTAGAAACAGAAACAGATAAGGCAGTGAGAGTGACACGTCAGAGCGCTTTTGAAATGCTGAATGCCGCTAAGAACACCATGATTTCAAACCAATCCCGCTCCCCTGTTCTTGCCACAGCGGGCGCACCTGCCGTACCCCGGCAGACGGCCGCAACCGTGCAAACCCAGCACACGACGGTGATTGAAATGGACGGCCGCACCGTAGCGAAGGTCATCACGCCGTTTGTCGATCAATTCTTATTTTAAGGGAGGTGCTTCATGCAGCCTGATTTCTATGTTGATACGCACATGTCAAGCGAATATTCCTGCCGGCTGCTTTCTTCCTGGAGCGCGGAAGACGCAGAGTTTTCCCCCACCTTTCAGCAAGGTAAAAACGCGACAGCCTTCACCGCCCTGCGCGGCTCGGTCGGTTTGAAAACGCTCACTCTCCCCCTGCACTTTTTCGGCAAGACCGCCGCCGAAGCTGTCGAGCAGAAAAGCCGCTTTCTCGCCGTCCTTTTGAACGGCATCCATGCGTTACAAATGCCGGACGGCTTTTTATACCGTGCCGCGCTGGAAAGCTTCGGCAAAGCGGAAGCAATCACGCCGGACGGCACGATTTTGTCATGTGAATTTACCCTACAAGGCCAGCGCTGCCGCCACCTGCAAGCACACACCCTGCCCGCAGGCGGCGGCACACTTTACATTGAGGGCACACACCCCTCGATGGACTGCCGCCTTACTGTGCGCGTGAGCAAAGCGGCATCCAACTACAACATGGCCGGAACGCTTTGGACAGCGGTGAATGCAGGCGATGTACTAGTGCTGGACGGGCTGAATAAGCTCATGACGAAGAACGGCGCAAACGCCGTACTTGCCAACGACGCCACGGGCTGGCCGAAATTACACCCCGGCGCGAATGTTTTAAGCGCACCGGATGCGCTGACCGTGGAATATTATCCCGTATTTCTGTAAAGGAGGAATGTCTTTGCTTGCCTATTTAAAGAACGGCGCATCTGTTGCGCTGGATTTTGACGACTATTACATTCAGGAAGAATGGTTCGGCGCGGATGATGCACTTGCTTTCACCCTGCCCGCCAGCCACCCCCAGCTGCCCGATATGATGTGTCAATTAAGCCTGACCGACAAAGAGAGCGGACAGGCTTTTTTGATTACGAACATCGACGAGGGCGATGTGAAAGCCAAAATTGACCTTGATGAGTTTCGGGAACAAATGTTCCTCTCCTACACGAACGGCAGTGCCACCGCAATGGCCACCGCACAGCAGGTGCTGCCGTCCGGATGGAGCGTACAGGACTTTTCCGGCAGCACTGCACGGCGCACCATCGAGGCCGAGGGCGCAACCGCTTTGGAGATTTTGCAAAAGCTTCCCGACACTTACGGCATCGCCGTGCGCTTCGACCGCAAAACAAAGCGTGTGATTTTGAGAAACCCCGATACGATGGCACCGTCCGGCACCTATTTAACCGAGGAGCTGAACCTCCGAAAACGTCCTGTCCGCAGCCAAACGAGCGAAGGTTTCGCCACACGGCTTTATGCTGTCGGCAAAGACGGCGTGACCTTCGCTTCTATTAACGGCGGGAAAAACTATGTGGAAAACCACGAGTATTCCGACCGCGTGATTTCCGCCTACTGGAAGGACGAGCGCTACACCGACCCGCAAAGCCTGCTCGATGACGCCAAAAAGAAACTTTCGGACATGGCAAAACCCGCACAAAGCTATGAGTGCGATGTGGCCGACCTTGCCAAAATTGACCCAGCACGTTTTGGACATTTAAGTATGGAGATGTATCAGGCCGTCACGCTCCTAGACGCCGAACGCGGCACACGCCTTGCGCACCGCGTGGTGCAGTATAAGCGCTATCCGCACTATCCGGAAAAAAACGTGGTAACACTCTCCACCCTGCCCGGCACCATCAGCGGCAAAGTAGAACAAAGCTATCAGGCGGTCACGAACCAGAACAGCAGCTTTCAGCAGCAGCTCGCCGCGAATTTGCAGGGTGTAGCACAGACGATTGTCGGCGCAAAAGGCGGCAGTGTGAAATTTATTCAAGATGAAAAAGGCAAGCCAACAGGCGTTTTGTTCATGGACACCGAAGACGAAGCCACGGCGAAAAACATTCTGCGCATCAACCATATGGGGCTGGCCTTTTCCAACAACGGCAGCTCCGGCCCATGGACGCAGGCGATCACCATTGACGGCGGCCTTGCGAACCAATGGATTGAAACATGGCAGCTCACGGCAAGCATCATCGTTGCCGGGATTCTTCAAAGCCGCGATGGCAAAAGCTTTTGGAACTTGGATACGGGAGAGCTTAACTTAAACGGCGTTTTCACCAGCTTAAAAGGACGCATGAAGGCGGTGTTAGACGGAGGTTCTCTGAGTTATTACATTGACGATGCTTTAGCGCTTGACCTTGACATTGGGGACGATCCGCTCAGTAAAGTTCTTTTGCGACTGAATGGAGATCGGACAAAGTGTCAGTTACAGGCAAACGGAGTTTATCTTGTCACTCAGGACGGAAAAGTTCTGGGCAGAATGGGCGTCTCAGAGGATCTCGGCGGTAACGGACTGACAGGCTATCTTTCTATCAGCCGTGACGGAGAAGAAGGTCATGGAATTGAATTGATTTCTAACTCAGCCTTTACCAGCATTTATGTGAATGGCTATCCTGTTGCTTTATCAGCCGGAGACGGAAAGCCAAGCATCACATGTGGTGGAATCCAATTTGATGAGTACAAGGATAAAAAAGTAAGCGTCGAATATAACGCCACTATCGGAAAAAACATTTTTGTTTTAGAGTGAAAGGAGGTTTTCTATGCAAATTCCTGCAAATTCCATTCGATTTCTGCGAACGGCTGCCGTAGACGGCGGAGCCCCGTGTGAAGCCATTCGGCTTGCTCAGTATGACAAATCCATGCCTGTCGTGGCAGTAACGCTGACGGAAAACGGCGTAAAATACACCCCGCCCGAAGGTGCATTGCTCAAAGTGCGTATGAAAAAGCCGGACGGCCACAGCGTCTACAACAACGCGCTTGGCCTTTGGAATAACGGTGAAGTGTTGTTCCTGTTTACTCAGCAAATGACTGCCGCTTTCGGAGAAGCCTTTTTAAACGTAGAAATTACGCTGCCCGATACCGGTGCGGTGAAATGCTCTGACCCTATTCCTGTTTTTATTTCCGAAAACGCCGTACAGCAAAAAGACATTGAAAGCTCGGATGAATTCTTAACACTCGTTGAAATCTTGGAGCTGTGCAAAAAGCTGGCCGCGGCTGCACAGAAATCGGCAGAAAATGCCGCCGAAAGTGAAGCATCAGCCGAAAGCAGCGCAACGCTTTCGGAAAGCTGGGCAGTGGGCGGAACAGGCACACGCGAGGGCGAAGACACCGACAACAGCAAATATTATGCCGGAGAGGCAGAACGGTTCCGCGATGAAGCGCAGAAGATCAAGGACAGCACCGAAATTCAATACGACGTAGATGGCGACCGTGTAGGATTCAAGCGCGCCGATGAAGACGCGTTCACGTATACCGACCACCTCACTGGACCACAAGGTCCGAAAGGAGAACAAGGCGCGACAGGTGCAACAGGACCAATGGGGCCGCAAGGAGTACAAGGACCTCCCGGCGAAAAAGGCGACCCCGGCGATAACGGTGTAATCTCTAAAATTGACCTTGGCTTTTTTGCGATGGTGATTAAGTCTGACGGAAATCTTTATATCGTAACAAACGAAAATCAAGAGCCGCCGCCGTTTTCTATCAACGAGAACGGCGATTTAATTTATTCAACAGGAGCGTGATAAAATGGCAGAAATCAATTTAGGGCGCGTCGTCGGCCCGCGAGGGCCGCAAGGTGAACAAGGCGAAACAGGGCCGCAAGGTCCGGCAGGAGCGGACGGTGCTAAGGGCGATCCGGGGCCGAATCAAGTATCTGCTTCAACAAAGACAGAAGGCTTTGAGGACGGACAAACACTGTACAGCGAAGGCGGCTTTGTAAGGGCCAAAACCCTGACAGCTTCTGATGTCGGTGCACTTTCCCCCACCGGAAACGCCAGCAATGTGACAACAGAGTTTACGCAGGCAAGCACGCGCGCCAATTTGAGCACAGGTGAAAAGCTGGCCGTGTCGTTGGGCAAGCTGATGAAATGGTTTGCCGACTTGAAGACGGTGGCATTTAGCGGGTCTTACAACGACCTGACAGACAAGCCGACAGCATCTTCGATCGGCGCATTTGCGAAAACAGACGTTATTCCCGTTGCCAATGGGGGAACGGGTGCAAACAACGCAAAAGAAGGCTTGAAAAAGCTGGGGCTTCGCAGAAAATCTTATGTCGTGACAACAACCGAGGCCGGAGGTTTTTCTTTACCTCTTTCTGATTTCGGTCAATCAAACCTTTTGGGTCTTGTGGGGGTAGTCTATAACAAAAAAGCTGTAATTTATTGGAATGAGCCCACCGCAAATGGAGCAAATGGAAGTTTGTATGATCTTTCCGGAAACCCAATTAAAAATACATCGGTGAGAATTCATGTGATATTTTCGCCCTTAACCGATTGGAGTTGAATGAAATGAATGTTTTTGGACGAATCGAGAAAGAAAAAATTGTTTTTCTTGCCTTGGCGTGTGAGTTGGACGAAGAGGAAAAGAAAAACGGCTGGCACGCGCTGGGCAAAGTGCAGGAAGCGGACTATGCCGCCGTGCTAAGCGGCACATGGCTGGGCAAGCCTTTGTTTGATGAAAACGGCATCGCCAACTACAAGTTTTCCGACGGTTCAGCCGTGGAGCGCACGGAGAAAGAAAAACAAGAAGAACTTGCCGCGCGTCCCTCTCCGCTGCCGAGCCTTGAAGAGCAGGTAAAAGCGAACTCGGCCGCAATTTTGGCATTGGCGAAAGGAGTGGCAAAGAATGTTTGAGTTTTTACGCCAGCAGGCTGTACTCGGCGCATTATCGCTGGATGAACTGAAAGGCTTTGTCGGTAGCTTTATTACCGAGGAAGAATATACAAAAATTGAAAGTGAGGTAAAACACAATGGATGAGAACATGCAGAACTATGACATGGAAGCAGGTGCTGGGGCGGATATCCCTCCCGAAGCTATCACAAAGGAGGAAGACGTTTAAATGAAAGGCTGTTCGTTTATCACAAAAGAGGTCCCGGCGTATGTCGGGAATTACACCAAGAACCGCGCGCGGTACGGCAAAATTTCTGAAATCACCGTACACCATGCCGCAGGTATCGTCAGCGTAGACGCGCTGGGCCAGCTTTGGCAAAAGAAAGGACGAGCAGGCAGCTCCCATTATGGCGTTAGCGGCGCTCAGATTGGCCAATATGTTTCCGAGGATGATATCGCCTGGACAAATTCGAACTGGAGCGCGAATTGCCGCGCAGTCACCATCGAGGTATCGAACAGCTCCGGCGCACCGAATTGGGAGGTATCGGATACCAGCCTTCAAACGCTTGTGAAACTGGTGGCAGATATCGCGCGCCGAAACGGGCTTTTTCCGCTGGTTGTCGGCAAGACGCTTACTTATCACAGCATGTACACCGCTACCGCCTGCCCCGGGCCGTATCTGAAAAGCAAATTGCAATGGCTTTGCGACGAAGCGAATAAGCTGGCCAATATGCCCGAGGACGGTACAAGCTCGGACAAGCTCACTACGCTGCGCATCGGGCCAGCGTCCGCCGGAGATGTGCTGACGCTCAAACAAATGGCAGAGGATTTATCTGTTCCCTTTGCAGAAGCAGACGGCCTTATGACGATCGGCGGCATGAGTGCCGGTGACGTCGTTCTGTTTATCCAAAAAGCGGACGAGCTGGGTCTTCCCGTGCAGACAGCCGCAGAAATGTATGTTGTGCAGGCAGGCTTTTTTGAAAAAGAAGACAACGCCAACGCCTTTTACGTTGAACTGAGCAAGAAAGGCGTGGAAAGTGTCGTTGTACCTGTCGATGGCGGCTTTCGTGTTCAGTGCGGCGCGTTTACCAAAAAAGAAAACGCACAAGCTATGGTGCAGCAGCTTGCCGCCAAAGGCGTACAAACTGTGCTGAAGGAGGTTTAAGATTATGACAGCAAAAACAATTTACTATACTGTCTTGGGCGGTGCAAGCGCCGCGGGGGCGGTCATCGCCAATGCGCTGGGCGGCTGGGACACCGGCCTGCAAACACTGGTGATTCTCATGACGGTAGATTATGTCACCGGTGTACTGTGCGCGCTGGTATGGAAGAAAAGCCCCAAAAGTACAGACGGCGCGTTTGAAAGCAACGCCAGCTTTCAAGGGCTTTTGCGCAAAATGGCCATTCTTCTCTGCGTGCTGATTGCGTGCCGGGTGGATGTCTACACCGGAACGGAGTTGGCGCGCGACGCCGTTATCCTGTTCTTTATTGCAAACGACGGTTTGAGCATCGTCGAAAACCTCGGCATTATGGGCGTACCCATCCCCCCGGCCATTCAAAACGCCTTTGCCGCGCTGAAAGGCAAGGCGGAAACTACTCCGGAAAATAAAAAGAATCCGTAAACAACTTGAGCCTTGGCACAATCGCCAAGGCTCTTTTTTCGTGCAATCCTCTAATTTTGTTTCAAACAGACGCAGCATCTTATTCCCTATCGCCTTCAAATTATCCAGCGTTCTCCCAACTGAAGATTAAAACATCCATCTCATACTGCAAAATAAATCTCGACACTCAACTTGGTGGGAGTGTAATTATAGGACTTGGAAAAATCTAGTCATATCAATGGTTTACAAGCAGCAAGCAAGGCTGCGGTTCCCCTTTACCAGTTTTGCGAACCTGCGATTTCATTACGTTCATCTTCAACTAATGCAACTAAGTCATTAAGCGCCGGAAGTAGTTTTTCATGCTTGCCATCTGAATTGTCATATTTGATTACTTTCAAATTACAGTTTTTGAGAAGACTTTGTTCTAAATCCGGGTTCATCGCTGTGTCTGCTGCTACAAAATAATGAGGTTTACATCCAGGAAATCCGAAATTGTAATTTTCTAAAGTTAATCTTATATCGGGATCATTCAAGCCACAACCTATAAAAACATAAGTATGAGTTAAAGCCAAGGAATCTAATAATTTATAAAATCCTGAGTACTTATACCTAGCTTCATTGTATTGGTACTTTGAGAAAATCATTTCGTTAGAGGCATCGATTGATCCGTGAGCTTTTAGGATAACACGATCTGTAGAACGTATAAAATTAGATATGTCATGTTCAGTTTGCTTTTTTACGACGACAGTTCCACGAGAAGTCGCTTGTGCATATTGCTCGTATATCTTGTCCACATTTGGAGTTATTACTAATCTCGCATCTAAGTTATATATGGTCTCGTGAATTGAAGCAGGCTTAAATCCAGGACGCCGGAAAGCGTCTTGCGCTACATTGTTAAATTCAGTAGTGCCAATTTTGTCGATAATAACTTCACATGCAGACAACAAGTCCTTTTGGCTGAGTAATTGTTCAATATAAGCACAATCGACCTTATTTATTTTTGTAAGGCAGGAACGCAAAAATGTTTCCCATGTTGGGGGTGAGATTCCATCCGCAGAACGGGAATTCGCTGAAACACCAGCTCCTATGTATAGCACACATGTTCTGCGTGCTATATCCGAAACTAAATCATTAGGCCAATCAAACACCGTTTAACACCTCAATATTGTGCAGGGTTTTTTTCGAAATATCTTCCATGATTTGCTTAAAGCTCGAAACCTTAGAAAAGTGTGATCCCACAACACCGTCTTTTGATGACAAGGTAAAGATAGGTTTGTGTGCGCTCTGAGACATGGGGATGACACTATTAAAAGTTGGAATGGCACCTAATGAGTAGTCTAAAGCTATATTAACCCCATTGATAGGGTCGATAATATTTTTTTGGATCGCACTAGGGATATTGTCGATAATTGTTTCATATGCTTTAACAGGCATTTTTTGGCCTTCAACAGTTTTGGATGTGTACTGTTGAGTAACATAACCTATAAATTTGATTTGGAAGTTTTCTTTTAACCCATCAATTGCATACGGGTCAACTCGTTTTAATTTCTTTATTCCAGTATCGAACTGTTCAGTCCATTGGGCAATACTTGTTCCAATATTTTCAAGAGCTAACACGCTAAAAATATCTGGTGACATCGGGGTAATAAAATAGTCACTAGCTAAAAGTATCGCTCTATTAATGGCACCTAATGATGGACCCATGTCAAAAAACACATAGTCGTACTGATCAAAATGAGAAAGGGCTTGACTAAAAACTAAAGAAGTTCGAGTCCCTCTGGCCTTCCCGCTTTCAACATCACTCCAGTCTGAAGCCAGCAAATCCTCCATTGTAGCTAACCTAGGGTTTCCAATAAGCAAATCCACTCCGAAAAAAGAATTGGTGTTGATTATAACCTTATCAGAAAATCCCTCACCTCTATACAACGGTAACAATAAATCATAAATTGTAAATTCTTT
>LBJMC04202__coassemble_448_pt1 | contig 30971 bp, 29 predicted proteins | sample LBJMC04202__metabat2_low_PE_025 | metagenome-assembled genome bin LBJMC04202 | reverse complement strand
GTGAAGCCTTGAAAAATCAATGGTTTTTGAGGATTAGATAGTTAAATATGAATTTTATGAGGAAGTATGATTGTATGTTTCTTGTACTGGGTACCCTGGCCATCGTGACCGCGATTGGCACTGTAATTTTGGGATTGAACGGTAAAAATCCGGAGGTTCTCCGTTTTATCAGTGTTTCTCTGACGGCCCTCACGGTTTGCGCTTTTTACCAGCTGGACGCACAGTATGTTGCAAGAGAAGATTGGTCTGCGCTGATGGATGTAACTCCCACCGGAGTTACCTTGTGTTGGATCGGAACCGTGGTTTCCATTTTGATCAATGGCATCAGTTTCTTTATTAAGAAGAAAAAGCGGTAAAATACAGTTTGCCGGACTGTATATCTTCATGAGTGCAGCTTCCATAAAAATATCTTTTTGCCTTGATACAAACTGATATCAATTTGTATCAGAATGTACTATGCAATCACCGATTACAAGCTGTATTTGAACGTTTCAACTTGTTTGAGTCAAACGCCTGTTTTATAATAAAGCTAGAATATATCGGTGCAAGACCCATTTTAACACTTTCTGTAGGGGGATGCCGCCCGAACAGAGAAAAGTGTACCCCTTGTTCTAATAAAGCCACTGCCGTCTGGAGGATGTTGCCATGAGCGCTGCAAGACTGATTCATATACTTGCTATCCTGCAGCAAGAAACAAATGCCAACAAAGCGCTGACTTTGCATCAGATCCACGACAAGTTGCTCTTACTGCATCCGGAAGAGCGGTGTTCCGAACAACGGGTGCGTGAGGATCTTTCGGTGCTGCAAGTACTTAGTGAAGAGGGAGCCCTGGCGGTGTGGGTGGAATCGTCGGCCGGTGCGCACAACCAGCGCCGCTATAAAGCCTACCACCCGAACTTTGGATTGAACGAAGCCCGGATGGTCTTTGATTCCATCTCCATCAGCCGCTTTTTGAGTCCCCGACAGAAAAGCGCCCTGATTTCTCAACTGGAGGGATATCTCTCCGATCAGGAAGTACGCCGGCTCCAGCAGCGGGTACAGACCAGAATTTGCCTGATGCAGAATGAGAAGCTGCCCCAGACCCTGCAGGTACTTTACCAGGCACTGGACAGCCACCGCTGTCTTGATTTTACCTATTGCAGATTTGATCTGGATGGACGGCAGAAACCGCTGAAACAATACCACCGAATTCTACCGCTAAAAGTTGTATGGGAAAAAGAGCACTACTATTTGATCGCGCTGAATCCGGCCCACCCGGAAGGCCAACAGCAGCGAAACTACCGGGTGGACCGCATGGAGAATCTCTCGCTATCGGTTCCCTTTTGGTGCAAAATACCCGCCGTTCCGCTGCATTACGGTCAGTTTGACATGTTTCCCGCCCAGGAAAAAGCGCGGGTGACCTTCCGGCTGCGACGGGAGCTGCTGGACTTTGCTTTTGAAACCTTCGGTACCGGTATACGGCCTGTAGCGGATGAAGAAAAAAACGGTTGGGTCCGCTTTACGGCGGAAGCCGAACTTTCTATAGGATTTGCCCGATGGGTGTTGGGCCAGGCGGAAAAGATCGAGGTCCTGGGACCGCCTGCCGTTCGTGCCCGGCTGCGACAGTTGGTTGATACCATATATACCTACTACCGCGATTGAGCGGTAGTTTTTTTCTGCTTTTTTGCATAGATTTTTATTTTACAAAAAACTGGTTCGTTATACTTGGATTATACTAACCGCATTCCATCTTGATACCCTTGTAAAGGAGAATTTATGCAAAGTGAGTTGCTCAACTATTTTCGGAACGACCATGCCGGGCCGGGGCTGCTGCTGGCAGAAGCCCCTACCGGCTATGGCAAGACCTACCAGACCGTACAGGCGATTTACGCCTACCTGAAAGAAGGCGGCACCAGGCGGGTATTGTTTGTGACCACTCTTTTGAAAAATCTGCCGACGGAGGATCTGCGCCGAGCCTATGAGCAGGACGGACGCGGCGATCAGTTCGCCAAAGAAGTGCTGGCCCTTCGTTCCCCTGCGGATACTGTGCTGGATGCCATAGGACAGTATGAAGTCCCGGCAGCCTTCCAGAGTGACACCTACCTGGCGCTGGAAGCAGCCTGCCGGAAGTATCGCCACTATCGCGCCCAGACCGGGGATGCCGCCGTGGAATTGGCCAAGGGATTGTATGATTCCATCCGCACCGAGCTGGAACCGGCTTTTCGCCGGGAACTGGAATCCCGGTTGCGCAAGAAGTTTCCGGAAGGGGCGCAGGCCCGGCGTATCGCCATCCGCAACCGGAAGGAATACCAGTGGATCGCAGCTTTCTACCCGGCCGTCTTTTGGTCGGAATACAAGGTGCTGCTGCTCTCGGTCAAAAAGCTGATGGCCCGCAACATAACCATCGTGGAGCCAAGTTTTGACTGTCTTTCCGACCGGATGCTGGAGGGAAGCATCCTCTGCCTTGATGAATTTGATGCCACTCGAACTGACATTCTGGACAGTCTGATTGAACGATCCATGAACCTGCGGGCCGACTATCTGCAGCTGTTTGTTCAGGTATATAAGGGCATCCGGATGCACAAAGCCAGCCGGGAACTGACGGTTTTGCGAAAAAAATACGAAGCCGGGCGTACCACGACCTGGCAGGATCTTTTGGATCAGGCTGAGGCGATCTATCAGGACGGTGCCCTGCAATATAGTATGAAAACCGTGGGCGATGCCCTGGCGCAGGGACGGAACTTTTTGTTCCATGACATCTCCTACCTGACAGTTCTGGATGCCGGACGGACCCACATTCGCGCGGTGCGCAACGACGACCAGGCCCAGGTGCAGGTGTATTTCGACACCGCCGAGGGGTACCAGGCCCACAAAGACGAACCGCGGTTGGTTCTACAGACGATCTTGCGGCGTATCCATGTGTTTCTGTTGCGGTTCCAGCGCTATGTCTACGGTTGGGCCGATGCGTATGCCCATCAGGTCAATGCCGGCAAGCGTCGGGAAGAGGACCTCTATCCGGTAACTGCCGCGGCAGAGAGCATCTTTCGGGAATACGGCCTGACCCCCGAGCAGATACGCCTGATGACCGCCGAGCTGAAAGAGAGTACCGGTACGCCACATACCCTGATGGCACCGGATCTTTCCTTCTACGAAACCGGATTCCGGCTGTTTGAGTTCATCGACGATGACCGTCACCGTACCCAGACCCACCTGAACTACTTACAGCTGCAGAACACCCCCGAAAAAGTTCTTTTGTATCTCTGCCGCCGTGCCAAAGTCGTGGGCTTGTCGGCGACCGGCGGTCTGCCCACCGTGCTGGGGAACTACGATCTGCGCTACCTGAGAGAACAGCTGGGTGACCGGTTCAAGGTTCTGTCCGGGGATACCCAAGAAAAGATTCGCCGGGAAATGGAAAGCCTCTGGGTACCGTACCACGATGGTTGGATCCAGGTCGACCTGACAGTGGTAGACCGGCAAGCCCTACCGTGGCAGCAGCGGTTGCAGGAGATCTTCGGGGCGGGAGCCGATGCGCGGCTGTATGAGCAGCGTTTTACGATGATGGGGCTTCCGGAATATCAAAGCCAGCGTTACTGCAACCTTTTTGCCGCCATCAAGGCGTTCTGGCAACACAGTGAGATCCGGGCGTTTCTCTGCCTGAATCAACTGCTGCCGACCCCCGGCAAGCGGGATCTGGACGAAAAATTGCTGTGCGATGCTTTGGAGACACTGCGCGTGCTTTTTGCACCCGAAGACCAGGGAAAGCTGGTCGTGCTGCGCAGCGGGGAACATTTTGACCAGGCCAAAGGCGAGCTGATGCAAAGCCTGGCGGCCGGAGAACGCCGGTTCATCTTCTCCAGTTACCAAACTCTGGGCGCCGGGCAGAACCTGCAATATCCTGTAAATGGACGTACAGGGCTTCTCTGTCTGGACGAAGGGGCCGCCCCGTCCGACAGCCGTATGACCCACAAGGATGTGGACGCCCTGTATCTGGGCGATATTACCCATGTGACGGTCAATCTTCAGGAAGCCGACCATTGGCAGGGCACGGATCTGATGCGGTACTGTTTCCAGATGGAGTGCCTGTACCAGAATGACGAAATTTCCCGCCGGACCATGCAGACCCTGTTGAAAAATGGCATCGGGCATTTTTCCGGAAAGCGGGAGATCGATGCGGCGGCCCAGGCGCAGCTGAAACGGTGCCCGAGCTTCTCCGGCCGGGTCACCCGGGAGGTAGTCCAGGCCGTGGGACGGATGAGCCGCACTTTCCTCAAGCGACCGGTTGTGTACCTATTTACCACAACGCAGGTGCTGCAGAATCTGGACCTTGACTGCCTGCATCAACGGCTTCTCGCCCCGGAGATGGAAGCACTGGTCCGTGCAGGACGTGCGCTGCAAACGGCGGGCCATCCCACCGACAGACGCCATCTGGAAGCAGAACGGATCGCCACCTGCGGCAACGCCTACCTGATGCGGATGCTCAGTGCATCCTGGACGGCGGAAAGCATCGCCCTGTGGAAACAGCTGCGCCAGACGGTGCTCTGCCATCCCCGGGCCGATGAATCTTTGCGCAGAACCGATCCAGTGATCCGCAGCTACTATCTCCCCATCCCTCCTGCTCAAGCCGGCTATTTTTACGCACAAAAGGGGGATTTTTCCGAGGTGCGGCTGGCGTGTGGCGCGGATAAGGCAGGCTTTGCAGCGGTTCTGCGCAGAGAGCACTTTTCCGGTGAGCCATCCGAGGTGAGCCTGGAGGAGTCCCGTTTACCGATCCTGTTGCGCTATCCCGGTTTGCGCGAGCATTTTGAAGAACAGGGATGGGCCACTGATTTTGGCGATGGCCCCTACATGATGAGCCCTGTTCTTTTCCAGAATATCTACAAGGGTGCCCTGGGTGAAGTAGCTGGAGCCTATATCCTGCGCAAAGAACTGGGGCTGGAATTGCAGGAAATTGAGGACCCTGCCAGCTTTGAACAGTTTGACTTTGCCGGTCCGAACGGGCTTTGGTTCGATTTTAAGCATTGGAAAAGCAGGACCCGGCAGGACGAGGACGCTATACGCCGCAAAACACTGGACAAGTTGGATGGTGTGGGCGGCCGCCGGGCATTTTTGATCAATTTGATTGCAGAACCGACATTCCAACCATCTTGCACCAGGGACGAACGGCTGGTGGAAATTCCGGGGTTGCTCCTGCCAGACGGCACGGTAAACCGGCAGGCGATGCAATATCTGGGGAGGTACCTGTAATGATTCCTACAAACCAACTGCAAATCACCTTTGACCGCGCCGCCATCGAAAAGAAATTCGTGATTCTGGAAGCCAAGCGGGACAACGGGAACTACCAGCACAGCCTGATACCGGATCTGGCCTTGCAGGCAGCGCACGCACTGGCCGTGGTGTACGAATCCGGTACCTGCTGCTATATCCTGTACGCCCGGGAAAATCTGGACTATAAAAACCTGAAAAAGGTGCTGGAAAGGGAAACGGATGATATTTGTCTGCGGGAGATTCCCTCCACCGAACTGAAAGACCATCTGCTGGCCCAGCTCCTGTGTAACGCCATGCCGGCATTGGGGGCCGACGGGCGGATGTACCACAACCTCACCGGCAAACTGTACTACCAGCACGCCGCCTGGCGGCAGGGCCGGGACGTAGTCCCCCGCAGTTTTTGGACACTGCGCATCCGGCTGACCTGGGACCGCTGCGTGAAACTTTCGGTGGTGACCTTTTGCCAGGCGGAACGCAAACGAGGTGCACCAGCCGAGGCGCAATATCTGTTTGACACAAAAAGCGGATTTCTGCGCCGCCTGGTGCGGGAAGACCCGGACAGGAACTCTCCCCGGTTTGTGATCGGCAGCCTGGACCCCGCCCATAAACATACCGTTTCTTTTCTGGAATTCGGATCCTTGGAAGATTTCCAGCGCTGCCGGGTGGGCGTGCTGCATCGGTTTCTGCAGGATGTAAAGGAGCTGCTGGCCCCCTATCTGATCTTACACGTTTTGTCCCTGCCGGAGGATCTGCGTCTGGGGGACAAGGAACTGGATCCCCGCTCAGAAAACATCAAGGCCCGGCTGCGGGAGGTTTCTCTTTACCTGGAAGATACGGTTGGCGATGCCTCTTCCGCCGCTTTGGCAGACCTGCTGTGCCGGGAACTGGAACAATACAGCGGGATTACGGTTCCGGATGGAACCCCCAAACCCGGGGAGGCCTTGTTCCGCATCGTACACAACAAGGAAACCTACGCGGACTGTCCGGAACGGGATCCCTACCCAAAAGCACCCCGGCACTGCGCGGTACAACACCTGACGGTGGAAGATTTCCAGCTCAGTGGCCTGGACCGTGCCGGAGCGAAGCCGAAGGAAGACGCATCCTTGCGCAAGGTATTGCAGGAGATGGCGGTCAAACTGGATGTCCTGCACGGACAGATCACCTGCTACGACTGGGCAGCACTGGGATATGAGGCAGCCGTCAACTTTGTGGTCATCGATGAGGAAAGCAGCGGACGGGACAAGCCGCTTTCTTATCGCCGGCTGCAGGTGTTCCCGGATGGCGCATTACAGTTCAGCCGGTGGCAGGATCAGATGTTGTGGGAGGACGCCGAACAGGAAAAGATTGCGGCTGCCTTTCATAACAAATTTGGCAGCCGGGATTTCGATGTGGATGGGATTGTCTATGAAAACCCGGATGACATCCATATCATCCGCCAGACCGAGCGGTTCACCTTGCCGCAGGCGGATCATCTGAATGAGCTGCTCGCTTCCACCCGGGACGAGGAATGGCTGGATGTTGCCCCGTTGTTGTCTGTGGTACAGAGCCTTGTGACAGACGCCGAGGAGAAAGACCGTCAGAACCTGGAAATCCTTTGCAGCGATTTGGCCGAATTGGCGCCCCAGGCCCCCCGCCGGCAGTTGCGTGCCTGTCTGAAACTTAAAACCTCGCTGGGAAAGTATGTCAACAAGGAAATCTATGCCCGCACGGGGGTGCGTATAGGCAGCGGAATCAAAGGGAAGGATGTGCTGGAAGAATTGATGGGCGGCGCGCTGGGAATCCGCCAGTTTACCCAGGGAAACGCCCAGTACTACTATGGTGGGCGACTTCCTAAATCTTTACAGCATTCATTACCCCATGCCTGCCGTATTCGCAAGGTCACTTCTACTAGTGGAACGCCGCATTTTGAACGCTACCTGCCCCTGATGGAAGTGGAATTTGTACGCGCCGGCGCCTGGACGGTTCTGCCGTTTCCCTTCAAATATCTGCGGGAATGGAAACCCGTATAAAGCGTAGATCAAAAGGAAGGACGCATATCAGAGAACAGCTTCTCCGGTATGCGCCCCTTCTTTTGGTATGCTTAGTTTATTTGTTTGTGTTTTCCGTATCCATTTTCAAGGTGAAAGGTAACAGTTTAATGTTGTAACTGATTCCATGAAAGGCTATACTAAAAATATACCGTGTGACAATGTTGAAAATCAGCAGATTCCAAAAAGCGTCTTCAAAAGAAAAAACAATCACTGTTTCGTTAAATTTTTAATTCTCAAAAAAGTACTTCTTGCTTAATTTTATATACTATATCGCACTTTTCCCTTTGAGATATCCCATGAACTGCGACACACTATATTTCGGCGGTATGCTTACCAGAATATGTATATGATCTGGCATCATGTGTCCCTCTATAATTTCTACACCTTTCCATTTGCACAAATCTTTTATGATTTCCTGGATATCCTTTCTCAATTCTTTATAGATTATTTTCCGTCGGTATTTTGGTGTAAATACGATGTGATACTTGCACACCCATTTTGTATGTGCTAAACTATTTGCCATAAGAAACATCCTTCCTTGGTTTTTTAGAGGCTTGAACACTCTCTATCTTACCAGCAAGGATGTTTCTTTGCTTAAGCCTTAACCCACCCGCATAGCGGGTGGTTGTTCAAGTTTCGCATATTTGCGAAACTTCTTGCTAAAGCACTAACGCAAAACCCCCAAACGCTGATGCGTTTGGGGGTTGGTGCGCCCGAAGGGATTCGAACCCCCGGCACCTGGCGTCGGAGGCCAGTGCTCTATCCAGCTGAGCTACGGACGCAGAAATCTTATACCCTAACATTATATCATAAAAGATTTTGATTGCAAGCAAAAAATATCGAGCTGCCGCGAAGTACCCTTTTGATTCCCATCGGCTCGAAATTTGCGAAACGCTGTACATTTTCACTGCTTTGGTGTATAATGTAGCTGTATTTCTATCAATTCATCTGGCGTTTCACGCCGATTGGAAAAGGAGTGGAGCTGTTTTGATTAAGTTCTACAACCCTCTGGGCAAGGTATGCATGACGAATGACTTTTTCGCCGAGCTGGTGAGCGCAGCCGTACAAAATTGCTACGGCGTTTCCGGAATGGCAACGAAAAACCGCAGCGACAGCGCTAAAGCGCTGGTTTTAGGCGCCGATTTTCCCGAGAAGGGCGTGCGCGTTACGGAGGACGACGGTCAGCTGGTAATTGAACTGCACATTAAAGTAACATACGGTGTCAACATTGCAGCGATTGTTCGCAGCATCACTCACAAAGTGCGTTATGCCGTGGAGGATGCAACCGGTTTGAATGTGCGCCGCATTGATGTGTGTGTTGACGACATTGTCGGATAACCAATGCCCTGCGAATGACATGAAGGAGAATTATACGATATGATGACTGGCAAATTGCTGAGAGATGCTATTTTATCCGGCGCGCACAGCTTGGAAAACCAACGTGCGCGCGTTGACGAGCTGAACGTCTTCCCCGTTCCGGACGGAGACACCGGCACAAACATGAGCATGACAATTGGCGCCGCTGTCGCTGAGCTGGAGGCTCTGCCCGATGACTGCACCGTAGAGGATGCCGCAAAAGCCGCTGCTTCCGCTATGCTGCGCGGCGCCCGCGGAAACTCCGGCGTCATTTCCAGCCTGTTGTTCCGCGGCTTCTACAAAGCCTTGCAGGGCAAACGCACCGCAGATGCACACGATATCGTGTCCGCACTGCAAAAAGGCGTTGATGCGGCTTACAAAGCCGTGATGAAGCCCACAGAGGGCACGATGCTCACCGTGGCACGTGTTTCCGCGGAGGAAGCGGCCGCTGCAAATTGTGAAGACGTCACCGCTTTGTGGCAGGTCGTCTGTGATGCAGCCCAAAAGGCGCTTGACCACACGCCCGAACAGCTCCCGGTTTTGAAAAAAGCAGGCGTTGTCGACGCCGGCGGACAGGGTCTTGTGATTATTTTTAACGGTATGCTGAGCGTACTGCGCGACGGTGTGATGATTCAGCTGTCCGAAACCGCGCCCAAAAGCGCGAAGCTGAACAGCGACGCTGCCGGAAAAGGCGTTTACACAGACGACTTAATGACCGTAGAGGATATTGTAAACGGCTACTGCACCCAGTTCCTCGTAAACAAAAATGAAAACGCTTCCAGCGAGAAACTGCGCGCATTTTTAGAGTCGAACGGCGATTCCGTTGTTGTGATTGAGGACGACGATGTCATCAACTGCCATGTGCACACACAAGATCCCGGTAAAGTGGTTTCTCATGCACTGCAATACGGCTATTTAACCAATTTTAAAATTGAAAATATGCATGAGCAGTTTTTGGCGCGCCAAAAACAAGGCGAGGGCCTGAAAAAGCAGGCAGAGGCGGAGCACGCCGGCGTGGGCGAATTCCCGTACGCCGCAGTAGACCCTGAGCGCACCTACGGCTTTGTTTCCGTTGCGGCGGGCGACGGACTGCGCGCTGTCTTTGAGGATTTGGGCGTAGATGCCGTTGTGTCCGGCGGCCAAACCATGAACCCCTCCACCGCCGATATTGTTGCAGCGGTGCAGAGCGTTCCGGCGCAGACTGTATTTGTGCTGCCCAACAACAAAAACATCATTATGGCGGCAGAACAGGCAAAGAAAATTGCCGACCGCACGATTGTCGTGCTTCCCACGCGCACCATTCCGCAGGGTATTACCGCCATGCTGAGCTTTGACGGCGATGCCAGCGCCGATGAGAATGCGGTTGCCATGATGCAGGCAGCTGACCATGTTGCCACCGGTTTAATTACATTTGCCGCGCGTGACAGCGACTTTGACGGAAAGAAGATCAAAAAAGGCGAAATTCTGGCTTTGGAAAACGGCAAACTGGTTGCCACCGGTACGGATATTACCAAAACCACTTATCGTCTGGCACGCAGCATGTGCAAAAAAGACACCAGCTTTATCACCGTGATTTCCGGCTGTGATGTATCCGAGGAGGACGCGCAGCGCACAGCTGATATGGTTCAGGCAAAATGCCCTGCCGGGATTGAAGTAACCCATATCACCGGCGGCCAGCCTGTTTACTACTACATGCTGAGTGTCGAATAATTTTCCGCATCATTTCACTAGGTACTTTCTAATCCCTTATCGGTTTGTCCCTTTGCACCATGAGCGCTTTTGGCTAAACATTCGCCCGGCGTTCAAAGACGATTTCTGTGCTGTTCGGGCCGCCGTTTGTGTTCAGAACTAACCTATTGTTAAAAACCAGCGCCCGGCGGAAAGCCGGGCGCTTTTTATTACAAGGAGCTTTTTTCTATGCAAACCAATGTTCTTACTTCCCGGCTGCGCATGTCCGGCGGAGGTTTAAAGCTTTTGGCGGTCATCATTATGCTGATCGACCACACGGGAGCCGTTTTTTTAGCGCCGCTCGTCTCCGAAGCACCCGATATTTCTACCGCGTGGAAAATCTACTATCTTATGTTTGCGTGCCGCTGTATCGGACGCGTTGCATTTCCTATTTTTTGTTTTCTGCTCACGGAAGGCGCAAGATATACTCATAGTATATCTAAATATACTTTTCGTTTATTTGTTTTTGCACTTGTTTCGGAAATCCCGTTTAACTTGGGAATGAACGCTGCGGCCCGTCACTTCAGCTTTTTTAATTTGCAGTATCAAAGCGTATTCTGCACCCTGCTGCTTGGCATTTTAGCCATCTGGTGCGCACAGAGCATTCGCCAGGCCATTTCTCTGCGTTGGCTGGGCATTGCTCTTGCCGTTTTGTCGTCGCTGGTATTTCTTGCCTTGGGCGCAATTCTGAAAACTGACTACGGTGCTTACGGTGTTTTTCTTATTTTATTATTCTATTATGTTCCTGTTCGATATCGTGCAATTGTGGGCATTTGCAGCGCACTGGTTTTTCTGCCGCTGGAAGGCTTTATTGCCTTTTTCACTGCTTTCAGCGCAATTCCTCTCGCGCTCTATGACGGCACGCGCGGAAAAATGGGCAAGTATTGGTTTTACGTTTTTTATCCGGCACACTTGCTTATTTTGGCAGTCATTACGTTCCTTCTTATCCCTCCGCTGTCCATGTTCTAAAGCAGTGTACCTGACAGGAATTTTTGAAAAAGGAGATCGCGCATGGATATTCGCTATTTAAAAGGAATCGGTGAAAAACGCGCACAGATGCTCGCAAAGCTGAATATCCACACTGCGGAGGATTTGTTATCGTTTTACCCGCGTGATTATGTCGACTATTCAGCCCCTTATCCTGTTGCGCAAGCTCCGCACGAAGTAAAATGTGTGGTACGTGCCACCGTCTACGAGGTGGGTGCCCCAACGCGCGTGAGAAGCGGCAAAAAGCTGACGCGCGTTGCGGCGGGCGACGATACTGGAAGTCTGGCGCTTTCTTATTTCAACAATCCGTATATTTCTTCCAAATTAAACTCAGGGGAAACTTATCTTTTTTTCGGAAAGGTCGGGGGAAGCTTTTTGCACCGCGAAATGGTGAACCCGGTTGTGCTCACCCAAAAACAGGCACAGCAAACACCGCTTGTTGCTGTTTATCCGCAAACCGAGGGTGTGAACAGCGCATTCTTATCCAAATGTGTTCAAAACGCGCTGGAACATCTGGAAATGGACGAACCTTTGCCGCACTCTTTGCTTACCAAATATCGCCTTTGCGAAAAACAAGAAGCTATTGTTAAAATTCATTTCCCCAAACAGCGCGCCGATATCCAAGCTGCGCGCCGAAGGCTGATTTATGAAGAACTCCTCACGCTCCAGCTGGGGCTTTTGATGATGCGCAGCCGCGGCAAAACACTGACAAGCGCACGCATGAAGCCTGTCGCGCTGACGCCTCTTTGGGATTCACTTCCCTTTGCGCCCACGGGAGCACAGCAGCGCGCCGCCGCAGAAATTATGGAGGATTTGCAAAAGCCGCAGCCGATGAACCGCCTGCTGCAAGGCGATGTGGGAAGCGGAAAAACCTTGGTGGCCGCCGCCGCCATCTATTGCGCCGTGCAAAACGGATATCAGGCAGCCTTGATGGCTCCCACGGAAATTCTTGCCGTACAGCACGCCGGTTCTTTAGAACGCATGCTCGCACCGTTTGGCATTTGTGTGGTACTGCTGACCGGCAGTATGAAGCAAAGCGCAAAAAAATTGGCGCTCAAAGCCATTGCCGAGCACCGTGCCGGCCTTGTTGTCGGCACACATGCCGTGCTTTCCGAGAAAGTGCAGTTTGCAAACCTCGGCCTTGTGATTACAGACGAACAGCATCGCTTCGGAGTGCGTCAGCGCACGCTTTTGGCCGGGAAGGCAAAGCATCCGCACACGCTGGTGATGAGCGCCACGCCGATTCCCCGCACCTTAGGGCTTTTGATGTTCGGCGATTTAGACATTTCCATTTTGGACGAGCTGCCGCCCGGCCGCATTCCGATAAAAACATATGCCGTCACGGGCAAAAAGCGCGCTGATTTATTCGGGTTCTTGTCGCGCCAGCTGGACGCGGGGCGTCAGGCGTATATTGTCTGCCCGCTGATTGAAGAAAGCGAAAGCGAGCTGCTTGCCGCACAAACATACTGCGAAGAAATTGCACGTCCGCTCTTGCCGGGGCGGCGTGTCGGCCTGATGCACGGGCGGCTGAAAGCGGCGGAAAAAGCCGCTGTCATGGAGCAGTTTCAAAAAGGCGAGCTCGACGTGCTTGTTTCCACAACCGTGATTGAAGTGGGCGTCGACGTGCCGAACGCCAACTGCATCGTAATTGAAAACGCCGAACGCTACGGCCTGTCCGCACTGCATCAGCTGCGCGGGCGAGTGGGACGCGGCGGCGGTGAGGCATACTGCATTCTCGTGAGCGACCATGTGAGCGAGTCGGTAAAAAAACGGCTTTCATTTTTATGCCACACAACAGACGGGTTTGAAATTGCGAAATTCGACTTGGAAACACGCGGCCCGGGCGACTTTTTCGGCAGCCGTCAGCACGGTCTGCCCAGCCTGCGGATTGCGGATTTAATGGCCGACAGCCGCATTTTATACGCCGCTCAGCAAGACGCACTTGCAATCTGCGCGGATGACCCCACGCTTTCCAAAACCGTGCACAAGGGTCTTGCCCATTTGGTGGAGCAGCTCTTTTCGGGAGAAACGGTATTAAACTGAATGCTTTGACAAACGTGAAAATTTGACTTCTTACTCATTTCATGTATATTTCGCATCTGCGGATGGACTCTCGGACACCGTTTAAAAAACTTTAGGGGCATTGCAAAAAAATTTGCAATGCCCCTAAATTCAATTTTTACGGCGCAGAGCGTTCCACGCAGTAATCTTTTTTCCCACATTCCGTACATGTTAAGCAGCACGCTTTAGGCGTATGCTTCGCAAAGAAAAGCTCGCGAAAACGCGGGCGGAATACCGCGTGGCAATGCGGACAGGCATAGGAAACACGCCGATGGTAAAACAGCGTCATCCAAATGCCCATGGCAATGACAAACGGCATTCCCACGGCAAACGGAAGCCAAACGCCTTTTGCAATCCAAAGCGCAAGCAATACCAGCTGAATGACATCCATCGCAATGCCGACGGCCAGCATCATGCCGTGCGTGGTACGAAGTTGCTTTTTGTCTTTCATAATTTCCTCTATGTCGCAAAGAGAGTGCGCCGGAATTTCCCCGTCGTTTTTCAGCGTTTGACATAGAAATCGAATCGAGGCAAGCTGATTTTCGCGCTGCTGTAATTCTGTGCAGATGCGCTTTTCCTGCTGCTGCAAAAGCAAAAGCAGAATTTCGTTCTTCTGCTCGCTTTGCAGAATTTCTTTGATGGAATCCAGCGAAAGGCCCAGCGTTTTGAGCATGCAGATAAAGCGCAGCTGTTCCACATCGGCTTTGCTGTAAAGCCTTCTGCCGCCTTCGCTGATTTCCGATGGGGGCAAAAGCCCTTTTCCATCATAAAATTGAACTGTTCTGACAGAAACGCCGCACAAGCGCGCAATTTCACCGGTGCTGTAAACGGACATAGACTTCACCTCCTTGCCCTTATATTATCTGATGACGCTGCGTCACATGCAAGCCCTCACGCAGCGTTACATTGCAAAAAAGATGATTTTTGGGCACTTGCACACGCTTTTTCACCACTCTTTTATCTCTGTTCAAATTTTTTCTGAAAAAGCTGGACAAAGAAAAGAAGATATGCTATAATAACCACTGTTACGGAGATTTAGCTCAGCTGGTTAGAGCGTTCGGTTCACATCCGAGAGGTCATGGGTTCGAGTCCCTTAATCTCCACCACACTAAAACCGAGCCTGTCTTTCAGGTTCGGTTTTTTTCGCCCCTTTGCAAAATGTTTTGCGGCTTATTTGCAATTGGTGCTTTTGTATTTTCGGACACTGGTTGAAAGTGTGAATTTACATTTTTGACAGGGAAATCTTTATCTCTCATCTGCAAAATGGTTTTGGGGAAGGTTGTGTAAAACAATACAGGTGTATCGTCAGGATTCTATTCACGGGATTCACAAAGTAGTTTTGTTGATTGAAAGCATTACCGATCAATCAAAATTCAAAGCAGTGCAGCAGGAATTAAGGGAAATGATTCGCTGTGTTGTAGAGCTTCTTTCCGCAGCGTACCATCGGATGACCGCTCTTAAAATGACAGATACGCTCGCTTTGGAGCAGAAAGAATTTTTATTTTCCTTTCTTTATTTAAAGCACAGCTGGACGAAAACCCCGATCTGATGCCGATTTATTACGAGGCTTCCGGCAGCATTTACCAAACCCGCTTTCCCACAAAATTTGGCAAGCCCGGCGTTTACTGGGCCGATTTTGCACATACCCCGAACAACGGTAAGTACAGAGCGATATCGCCCCCCGCGAATACTACGATATTGATTTAAAATGCGCCGATGTGCGCGGCTCTCTGCTCCGTTTGGAAGATTTTATCAGTGTTTTCATTGAAAAAGGAGAACATGGCACATCAAGCGAAATGGACATCGGCGTTTTAACTTATTAAACACTGCTCCCATCGAAGAAAAAGCAATGCTTACCCTGCACTGAAAAGCGGCAGCTTCTGCGTGGATAACACGCGGAAAGCTGCCGCTTATTTCTTTTCGCTCAAGTTGGTGCGCCGTTGGCCTTTGATTGATACATTGCCGCTAAATCTATGCAATGTGCAGCAAAGGCGTTCGCCACCGCAACAGGCGCCTCAATTTTTGCCAGCGTCCCAAGGCCCGCCATCCATCCCATAAACTGCGGGCTGACCACAATATCCTGGGTGACTGCAAATTTGCCTTCGCTGCGCGGTAAAAACATAACCTCTTTTCCGAAACGGTCAATCACAACACCGGCAAGGCTCGCGTCAAAGCAAATTGTCACACTTGTGGTTTTTCCGCCGAACATGCCAAAAGTCGTGTTCGTATAGGCCGCAAGGTTCAGCTTCTTAAATTCCTCTAAACCTTCGCGCGGGGTTTCCTCCAAGCGGCACAGTTCTTCCATTTTATCCACGCGGTAGTGGCGAAGCCCCTGCGCGGCGCTGTCGTAAGCCAAGAGATAGTAGCACTCATCTTGCCAAATGAGGGCATAGGGCGAAACAACATAGCGCTCTTGCCTGCGGCGGCGCAGCGTCTTTTGTGCTGTCCACTCCATGTAGAAAAATGATACCTGTGCGCCCCCGCTCATCGCCTCATGGAGCACGTCAATGGTTTCATAAATGGATTTGTTCATGCTCTTCGGGCGATTTGCCACATAGACCTGGCGCTGAAGCACATGCGCTTGACGGCGGCTGCAAAGAGTTTCGAGCTTTTCAATCAAACGGCTGGTTTGATCTGCCGGGAGAAATCGGCTTGACTGCACAGCGTCGACCAAGATTTTCAGCTCTGCCAGTTCAAACAAACGACTCGCCAAATAATAGCGGCACTCTGTCCCTTTGCGCTGAAGGCGAATGTCATAGCCAAGGCTGCGCAGCGTTTCAATGTCATTGTAAATGCTTTTTCTCTCGGAGCCGATTCCGTACTCTAAAAGTGCGCTCATCAGTTCCGCGGTTGTCATGCCTGTCTGCAAGTCGGTTCGCTCTTGCAAAATTCTTGCAAGCACAATCAGTTTTTTCTTTTGTCCTTGATGTTTGGGCATAAACAGCCTTTTTCTCCTTTCCCTCGTTTTGGCGATTTTTCTTTTTATTCGTTTTGAATCCGCTTTGGCACCACAATCGGCTCGCGCACAATTTTTCCCCAGTCAAATACGGCGGCTAATTCCTGCGGCGTTTTCGCATACGGCTTTTGCTGCAAGCCGCACAGCGCCGCCAGTTCTCCGAGCAGCTCCGAAGGCGCATACCGTTTGCGCAGTTCCTGCATATCCAAGCTTTTTTCACGTTTGGAAAGGCGCACCCCCTGCTCATTCACAAGCAAGGGAATGTGATAATAAGAGGGCGTCTTTACGCCTAACAGGCGCTGCAAATAAATTTGCCGGGGTGTGCTGGAAAGCAAGTCCTGTCCGCGCACCACTTCCGTGATGCCCATGCATGCGTCATCCGCAACCACAGCCAGCTGATAAGCAAAAACGCCGTCGGAACGGCGCAAAATAAAATCCCCGCACTCTCGCTTTAAATTTTGGCACACAGCTCCCAAATGCCCGTCTGTAAAGCAAATGTCCTCATCCGGAACGGCAATCCGCAGCGCACCGGGGCGTTTTTTGTTTTTCTCAGCCTGCTCACTTGCTGTAAGCCCGCGGCATGTATTTTGATAAAGCACTGTGCCGTCCGATAAATGGGGCGCATTGGCGGCGTGAAGGTCCGCACGGGAGCAAAAGCACGGATAAATCATCGCCTTTTCTCTGAGCCTGTCCAAAGTATTTTCATAAATTTCCGTTCGCTCACTTTGAAAATAGGGCGCATCCGGCTCGTTTTTCCCCGGCCCTTCTTCCCATGTCAGGCCCAGCCAGCGCAAATCATCCATCAGCTGCCGGGCGTACTCTTTTTTACAGCGAGCGGTGTCTAAGTCCTCAATGCGCAGCATCAGCGTACCGCCCTTGCTTTTTACCGAAAGCCATGCCAAGAGCGCGCACATGACATTTCCCAAATGCATGCGCCCTGAAGGGCTCGGCGCAAAGCGTCCCTTATCCACGGTCATGCACCATATTCGCCGCGCGTGTTAAAATCCGCTGCACCAATTTCGGGTCAAGCTCTTCCAGCGCAAGCGGGCGGCGAGGACGGTCCGGCAGATCGCAAATCATCATGCTGTAATAACAAAGGTCGAGCCATTTGCCCTGCTTATACCCCGCCTTAGGCAAAAGTGCCGCCTGCGTAAAGCCCATCGTTTCGTGGAAGCGTTCGCTTCTTTGGTTCGGGTGCGTCACCAGCGCATAACAGTTGCAATAGCCTTGTTTGGCAAGCAAAGTCAAAAGCGCGGCATAAAGCGCTTTTCCGATCCCCTTTCCGCACTCGTCCGCCGAAAGATAAATCGAGATTTCCGCATCCCAGTCAAACCCGCGGCGCTCTCCCATGCGTCCTGCATAGGCATATCCCAGAATTCCCTGATCATCCTCTGCAACCAGCCAAGGAAACCCCTGCGCAAGATGTGTTTCAATACGCTTTGCCATTTCTAAACGCGACGGAACCGTATATTCCCATGTAATGGTTGACTCGAGGACATAAGGAGCATACACGGCAAGCAGCCTTCCTGCATCCTGTGGCATCGCAAGGCGCAGCCTTATTTTCTCCATGCTTCCACCTCTCTTAACCCACTGTATTTTCCCCAAAAAACTATGTATATGGTATTATTATATTCTACGTAAAAATTCCACGCAATACAAAAAAACAATTTTTTTGTCGAGTTTTAACTGAATTATCACATTTAGAAGGAAAAAAACACGCCCTGCGGCTGTACAAAAGTTTGTTTTTGCGGTATAGTTATACAGGGTCTTTTTACCCGTTTTACCATTTCATTCAAACAAAGGAAGTGTTTCCATGGCCTTGGTTCGCACCATTGTCTGGTTTTGTTATTTCTTCGGTGCGCTGATCGCCTTTCTTCCCGCGATGTTCCGCGCAAAAAAAATGCGGCTCGCGAATGATCCGAACGCTTCGAAATATATTCAAAAATGCGTCGAAATGTGGGCCGGCACTCTCATGAAAATTGCGGGCGTCACCGTAACGGTAGAGGGCCGCGAAAATATCCCTAAGGACACCGCAGTCATGTTCACGCCGAATCACCAAGGCAATTACGACATTCCTTTGATGCTGCTGTATCTTGATCGTCCTCACGGGCTTGTGGCAAAAGCGGAAACGAAAAAAATTCCTTTTGTCAATACATGGATGACACTGCTGAACTGCGTATTTTTAGACCGCTCAAACCCGCGCAAAGCCATGGAGGCCATGCGCGACGCCGAAGCGCTGCTAAAACACGGTGAAAGCATGGTGGTATTCCCTGAAGGGACACGCTCACGCGGCGATCATATGAACGAATTTAAATCCGGCGCCTTTAAAATGGCCTGCAAAGCCAAGGTTCCGGTGGTTCCCGTTGCCATCGACGGCAGTTACCGTGTGATGGAAGCCAACGGCGGTCTGATGAAGCCGGCACATATTCGGCTGATTATTTTGCCGCCGATTGAAACCGCTTCGCTTGATCGTGCCGGGCAGCGAGCTTTGCCCGAGCTCGTGGCACAGCAAATTGCAAAGGCGAAAGCAAAAGCATAAAAGTGAGGTTGCTATGGCAAGCTATCGTTATACAAGAGATTTTAAAAACGAAGAAGGCGGGCCGCAAAAAACACCACAGCCCATGACGGCAAAGCAAAAACGTGAAAATTTTTGGTTTTACTACAAATGGCACGTGCTGGTGGGTGTGATCGTTGTCGCGGTTGCAGCGTTTACCATTTTCGATGTGATGAATCGCGTCACGCCCGATTACACCATCGGCGTGATTACCTTCAAAGCATCGTCTACGGATGCATTTGAAGCGCTGCAAGAACCCTTTTCCGCTTTTGGTGAAGACTTAAACGGCGACGGTTCCGTGGTGGTTGATGTTGCGCAATATGATTTTGCCTCCGAAGACCCGCAGGTAATCATGGCGACAAGCGCGCGCCTGATGGGCGATTTCCAAACCAATCAAAGTATTTTCTTTTTCACCGATGATGTGCAGAAGGCACAAGAGCAGCTGGCCGCGTTTGTTTATAACGACGGCAGTGTTCCTGCGGACGGCGAAAAGGTAGATTATTCGCGCATGGGAATTCCTTGGACAGACTGCCCCGTTTTAACCGGTTTAGAGCTCGGCAGCGTCGTATCCATCACAGGAGATACCGACTGGCCCATGCAGGATTTGCTCAGCGGTTTTTCGCTTGTGCGCCGTGTTGCGCCCGAAATCAAAGAAAAGGACGAAGAACTCACCGCTTACTGGAGTGCAGGCGAAGCTTTTTATGAAAAAATTACGGAGGGAGCGGCTTAAATCCCTTCCGATATGCTGAATTTTTTCACTGATGCGTCATGACTGTATTTTCATGATCCGCAAAGGCGCATGCGCTTTTTCCCTTCGTGAAAAAAACGGCATTTCAGGTTTAAAAAAACGTTTTTTGAATGCCGGACGTTTTGAAAAGCATTTCAATTTCAACCGGCACTGTTCCAACAGAAAAGGAGGATCATCTCATGGCCACCAATCTTCTTTGGGTATTGCTTTTTATTCTCAGCGCTGCCATGATTGTACTTGGCGTTTTAATTTTTGCGGCCATTCGCGCCAGCCGTTCCGGGCAAAAGGCAAGCGCCACCCAGCAGACACAGAATCCTTACCGTAAATTTTACGGTGACACGCAAAAACCATTTCATAAGTGAGGTAGTACAACAGTGGGTATCTTTTCTCAAAACTTTAATCGTCCCGGCCCCGGAGTGCCGAAAAACGCACCGAAGAAAAAGGGCATTGCCCGTTATTTTGAAATGCTCTTCCGAGATTTCTCCACGCTTTGGAAGGCCTCCATGCTGTTAAGCATCTGCATGATTCCGATGCTCGTTGTCATTTTTTTATTATTTGCTCCTCTGTTTGATTATTTTGTCAGCGGAAATGTTGCTTCACTGCTTCCCCTTTCGATGATTTTAATTTTCATTCTGTTAATCGGCGTATCGGGTATGCTGCTTGGCCCCGCGCTTTGTGCCTGCCACAGCGTTATTTTAAAAATTGTACGCGACGAGCCCGGCTTTTTTTGGCATGACTTTAAAAAAGCATGGCGTTCGTGCTGGAAGCAAAGCTATTTAATCAGCGCGGTATTTTCTATGCTGATTGCACTTGACTTTGTTTCTCTTTGCTTGTTCTTCGGCGGTTCGCATCAAAATGCAACCGACGGTCTAACCAGTACATTATTGCTCGGCTGCATTGTGCTGAGCCTTGTCATTTTCTTTGGCGTTTGGTTTATCTCATGCCTGCAGATTGTTTTTATGAACATTCCCACCGCAGGTGTGCTGAAAAACAGCTTACTGCTCTTGTTTGGGCGTCTGCCGCGCATGGTTCCGGCCACACTGATCCATATCGTTTTTCTGCTGGCCTGCTTTTTGTGGATGCCCCTTGCCCCGATCATTCTTCTCATTGGCGTACCGGGGCTGATTATGCTGTGGACCGACATGCTGGCATGGCCGCCCATGGACGAAGTATTTAAGCTGGAAGAACAATTAAAAGAGCTTCGTGAAAAAGAGCTTTCCGGAGAGAAAAGTTCTATCTCTGACTGAGGCGTTTATCAATAAACATAAAAAAGGCAGCTGCCGAAGAGCAAAAGCTTTTCGGCAGCTGTCTTTTATCGTTTCATCCAAAGAACCGGGTGCGGACCGCCAAGTGAATCAAATTCGCTTCGGCCTACAACACAAAACTCAAATTTTTCATAAAAGCGGCGTGCAGCGTCATTTTCCTCATTGACAGTGAGCGTATCAGCCCCCTGCGAGAGCGCCCAGCGCATCAGCTCACAGCCAACCCCCCTGCCCATCCAAACCGGGTCAACAAAGAGCATATCCAGCTCCCGCCCGCACAGACAAGCAAATCCGGCATACACTGCGCCGCAGCGGCACACGGCCAACACCGGAACCCGCGCCAATAAAGACGGCAAGGTGGCGCACATGTGCGCCACCTCGTCATCCCTTAGAAAATCATGCGTCTTTCTCACAGAGCGCTCCCAAAGGCGCGTAAGCACCTCTGTATAGGCACCTCTGCGCTCCTTAGAAACGATTTCCACTTCGCAGGTGATTTTCCCTTTGCTCATGAAGAAGCCTTTTCCTGCGCGCGTAAGATGGCAATTGCATGCACCGGGCAAACCTCTTCGCACTTGCCGCAGCCTGTGCACTTGTCATAATCCACACGCGCCACGTTGTTGCTGACGTGAATTGCGTCCGCAGGGCAGTTCTTCTCACACTTCATACAGCCGATGCATCCCGCACTGCATGCTTTTCGGGTGAGAGCGCCGCGGTCATGGTTCGCACACATAACAATGGGCTTTTCCCCTTCCGGACGAATCCAAATAATCTTTTTGGGACATGCCTGCTCGCATGCACCGCAGCCTGTACATTTTGTCTGGTCGACGTGCGCCAAGCCGTTTTCCACGGTAATGGCATCGAAAGCGCACGCTTTCACACAATCGCCATATCCCAAACAGCCGTACTCACACGCTGCGCGGCCCGCATACAAAGCCGCACTCGCTGAACAACTTTCAATGCCTTCATAGTCGTATTTATCCTGGGTATTCGAGTAGTTGCCTTGGCATGCGACAATCGCTTTTCGCGTGACCACCGTACCTGCTTCTACTCCCATAATCTGAGCAGCTTCCTGTGCTGTTTTCGCGCCGCCCGGCACGCATTTGTTCACCGGCGCCCCCTCTACAATCGCCTTTGCATAGTCGGCGCAGCCCGCATAGCCGCATGCGCCGCAGTTTGCACCGGGCAAACAAGCCTGTACCAAACCGACGCGCTCATCCTCAGGCACATGAAGAAAATGCGCCGCCAGTACCAGAATGACTGCACCCAAAACGCCAATCGCCAGCAAAGCGACGGCTGCAAGTCCAATACTCATAAACTGACTCCTCTCGCGTTGCGGTTATACACCGAAAATGTGTTCAATGATGCCGCCGAAGCCCATGAAAGACAGGCTCACAATTGCCGCGGACACCAAAGTAATCGGCAAGCCCTCAAAGCACTTAGGCGGTTTTGCGTCCTCTACGCGCTTGCGCACGCCGGAAAAAAGCACCATTGCCAGCATAAAGCCTGCGCCCGCACCTACCGCACACACCATGCTCTGTGCAAAGTTGTAACCGTTGTCGATGACGGAAATCGTCACGCCCAAAACAGCGCAGTTCGTAGTAATCAAAGGCAGATACACACCAAGCGCCTGATGCAAAGGCGGAACAAAGCGTTTCAAAATAATTTCCACCAGCTGCACGAGCACGGCAATAATCAAAATATAAACAATCGTTTGCAGATATTCCATGCCGTTGGGCAAAAGCAAATAGGTGTACAGCGGCCAAGTTACAGCCGTAGCAAGCGCCATAACGAAGATAACGGCGCAGGACATACCAAATGCACTGTTCAGCTTTTTCGATACGCCCAAAAACGGGCAAATGCCCAAAAACTGCACCAAAACATAGTTGTTCACTAAAATCATGCTAAAGAAAATGACGGCAAGCTCTTTCATTCTGCTTTGCCTCCTTCCTGCTGCGGCGCACAGCCGCCCGCACACGCGCCATGCGCCGGGCAGCCCTCACAGCCTACACTGCGCTTAACGCGCTGATTGGTTTTGGTTTCCACCCAGATGACAAGCGCCATCAAACAGCCGAACACGAAAAAGCCGCCCGGAGGGGTGATAAACACCGTCATGGGGTCAATGGAGGAAGGCACTACCTGAACCCCGAACAATGTTCCGGCGCCAAGCACCTCACGCACAGTGCCCATTAAAACAAGCGCCAGCGTAAAGCCAAGGCCCATGCCGATGCCGTCCAGCGCAGAGGCCAAAACACCGTTTTTAGACGCGAACATTTCCGCACGTCCTAAAATGATGCAGTTAACGACGATGAGCGGAAGGAAAATACCCAAAGCCGTGTCGAGACTCGGCAAGTAAGCCTTTACCAGCATTTGCAGCACCGTCACAAAAGTTGCAATAATCGTGATGTATGCCGGAAGGCGCACTTTATCGGGAATCACTTTGCGCAGTGCCGAAATAACAACGTTGGAGCAAATTAAAACAAATGTTGCCGCTAGGCCCATGCCTAAGCCGTTTACCGCCAGCGTTGTGACTGCCAGCGTGGGACAAGTGCCCAGCACAAGGCGCAAAGACGGATTTTCTTTAATCAGGCCGTTGGTTAAAATTTTCAATTTTTCTTTCATGATTACGCCCCCTTAACCGCCTGATAGGCATCGAGTGCCATCTGAATGGTTTGCTTCATCAATTCAGAAGAAACCGTCGCCCCGGCTACACCGTCCACCCCGGACAAGTCGGTGCTGCCCACAGCGCCTGCGCCAAAGTCAAAACCGGTCAGCGCTTCGCGCACAGGTTCGCCCTCGTTCATACCGTTGGTCCAAACGCCGGTAATCACACCGTCTGCATCAAAACCAACAATTGCAGTCATAGGCTTTTCGCTGTATCCTTTTCCTTCTACATGAATCACCGTGCCGCCGTTCTGCGCCTGATAAGCAGCTTTCACGCCGGCAGCATCCGTTTCTACGGGTGTCAGTGCACCGCCCTCCGGCAGCACAGCCGCCAGCACTTCCTCTTCCGTCAGCTCGACAGACTGTTCTGCGCCGTTTAAAATACCGTATGCCTCAATGGCATAGTTCACCGCATTTGTCGCAGCACGGCTCGAAATTGTGACGCCCGCGATGGCTGTAATATCCGTTCCGAGCGTGAGTTCCGAAGCCGGTTTCCCTGTAAATTGCGAAGAGAACGCTCCTTCCTTCACCTTTTGTCCAAGGCCCGGCGTTTCGTTGTTGTCTAAAAACTTTACTGCAGAAATATTGCCCTCGGCGTTAAAGGCCACCATGACGGGAACCGGGCCGCCGTAACCGCCCGCTTCTGCTGTGATAACCACACCGGAACCGTTGTCCGCCACATAAATTTCTGTTACGCCGTCTACGGCAACAGACGTATTCTCTGTAAAGGTATCCGCTTCGGGCAAAAGCTCAGCGCGAGCTGCATTCGCCGTTGCAATGGCGTTTGCGTCAATAATGGGCTGCGTCACACCGTGCGTTGCCGCCAGCAAAGCGCCCGTCAGAACGCAGATGCCGCCAAGCACCACAACGGGTTTTGCAAAATCATTCCATACGTTCATTTTGCTTTTGCACCTCCCAGCGGTTTTTGACGGGTTAAGTCGTTGATATAGGGCACCACAAGGTTCATCAGCAAAATGGCAAAGCTGACGCCCTCATTCATATTGCCGTAAAAGCGAATGGCGCAGGTAATCAGCCCCAGGCCGATGCCGAACACAATCTTTCCTTTCAGCGTAAAGGGACTTGTCACATAATCGGTCGCCATAAAGAACGCGCCAAGCAGCAAGCCGCCCGACAGCAGATGCAGCACCACGTCCTGCCCCAGCAGCAAACACATCACGGCAACGGTTGCAAGATACGTCACCGGAATGGCAGGGCTGATGGTTTTCGTGGCAATCAGATAGATGCCGCCCAAAATCAGCGCAATGGCGCACGTTTCACCCAGCATACCCGGATGCGTTCCCAGCAAAAGATCTTTCAGCATTGCAATGCCGCTTTGAGTTTTCGCTAAAGCCAAGGGCGTCGCACTTGCCAAACCGTCCAGCGCACCTTCGGGCGGCGTGTAGTTTGTCATGCGTGCGGCAAAGCCGATAAACAGCGCAATGCGGCCCACCAGGGCAGGGTTTGCAAAGTTCATGCCCAAGCCGCCGAAGAGCTGTTTTGTGACAACAATGGCCGCAAAAGCACCCACAACGGCAATCCACAAGGGAATGGAGGCCGGCAGGTTGAACGCCAGAATAATGCCTGTGACAATGGCAGAGCAATCACTGATTGTCTGCGGCTTTTTCATGAGCATATTGTACAGCGCTTCAAAGACGACACAAGCAATCACCGTAACCGCGCTGACCGCAAGGGCGCGCAGGCCAAAAATGAGCACCGAGGCAATCCACGCGGGAATCAGCGCGATAATCACATGAATCATCAGCCCCTTGCTCGAGGATCCATCCGTCAAATGCGGCGAAGCAGTGACGAGTAACTTTTTTGATTCCATAGATTACTTGCCTCCCTTTTTCTGCATAAGCTTTGCCTGATTCATCGTCTGCGCCACCGGACGCTTCGCCGGGCACACAAAGGTGCAGCACCCGCAGCTCATGCAGAGATCCACCATCATGGCATTGAGCGCATCTACATCCCCACGGTTATAAGCACCCGCAATTTCCACGGGAGAAAGGCCGATGGGGCAAGCGTCGATACAGCGGCCGCATCGAATACAGGCCGAGGGTTTCGGCAAATGCGCCTTTTTATCGGAAAAAGCCAAAACAGCATTATTTTGTTTGAGCACCGGCAAATCGGTACTGGGCACAGCAATGCCCATCATCGGGCCGCCCATCAGCACTTTTGCGGCGTCTTCGCGCAAACCGCCGCAAAAATCGAGCACCTCTCGAATCGGCGTTCCAATAATTACTTCTACGTTTTTCGGGGTATTGACAGCGTCGCCGTCTACGGTAAGACGCTTTGTCGTAAGGGGCATACCCGTTTCCAAAAATTTACCCAGCGCCGAAACGGTGGTGACGTTCATCACAATCACGCCGACATCGGAGGGCAAACCGCCGCGGGGCACTTCACGTCCCGTTGTCTTTTCAATCAGCACCTTTTCCGCGCCCTGCGGGTAGCGGCTTTCCAAGGGCTTCACTTGATAGGAGCTGTCGCCCTGCGTTAAGCTGAACATCAAATCAATCGCTTCCGGTTTATTCCGCTCGATGCCGAAAATCACCTTTTTGATGCCGAGATGCTCTTTTACAGCTTTTACGCCGCGCATAATGGTATCGCTGCATTCCAAAAATTCACGGTTGTCCGCTGTAATATAAGGCTCGCATTCCGCGCCGTTGATGATAAGCGTGTCGATTTCCTCGAGATTTTTCGGGGAAAGCTTTACGGATGTCGGAAAGCCTGCGCCGCCAAGGCCGACAAGGCCGCAGTCACGGGCCGCCTGTGCCAAGCTTTTGGCGTCCGTCACTTCGGGCGCAGCACAAGCCGGGTCAGGCGTTTGCTGCCCATCCGGAATAATTACAACCGCCTGTACTTTCACGCCATTGGACATTAAAACGGTGTCGATGGCCTCCACAGTACCCGACACCCCTGAATGGATGTCCGCACTGACAAAACTTTCTGCTTTTCCTACAACAGTGCCTACCATCACCGTGTCCCCTTTTTTCACCGCCGGGGTGCAGGGTGCGCCGATATGCTGCTGCATGGGCAGCACAATACGGGACGGCAACGGCATTTTTTCTGTCGGAGAATTCGCTGTGCGTTTTGCATGCGGCACCCGCGCGCCTTCGGCGGCGCGTTTGAGCTTTGCAAACATAACAAATCCCTCTCTTTTCCTTGGGCATTTTCTCAAAACACAGAAATGGGCAATTTTTTCTCGGAAGCGCAAGAAGCTGCAAGGTAAAAAACACCAAAATCCTGAGTGGATTCTAACGATTTTTTACACAGCAGCCTTCATATCTCCGAGAAAAAATCAAACCTTCCAATTTTCAGAAACGCCCTAATCACGCGTTCGTTGGAACACGTCAAAAATTGCCGTATTCCATACTTTCTTATTTTAACATTTTATGAACATCCATGCAATAAAAATATTTCTTTCACAAACCGGAAGTGCGCGTACAGATTCATTTTTTCCTCTATACAGCAAGAATAAACTGTGCTATACTATACCATATCGAGAATGCCATATTAAGGGGGCTGGATATGCCTTTTTTAATTACGGACAGCGCCGCACCCATTGCGCCTGAAGCTTTGCCGGCTTTGAAGCTGACGGAGTTTTGCGGCCGGCCGGCGCGCGGCTGCATTTATTCTTATTTAAAATGCTATCTGCATCACGGCGATTTTTTCTATCATATCACCGTGTTCGACGAAACACCGCCGTCCACGCAATATGCAGCGGTTGCCCTTTCGGGTGATGTTTCTGCGTCAGCGTGGCTTTCGCTTCGGGTCGGGTTTCATTCACCCGCTTGTCTTGAAATTCACATGCCCGCCTCTGACGGCTCGGCAGAGGTTGTAAAAAGTCTTCCCTGCGAAGATGCCTCGCGTTTTTCCGGCGGAGATGAACAAGGGCTTTACTGGGGCGCGCAAGGGATCATCCCTGCATCGGTGTTTCAGCAGGTGTTCGGCGATGTGCTGCATGCGGGCAGCGTTTTGATGGGCAATGTCTTTTTGTACGACACGAGGGAACGTGCCTTTGGCGCCGCATTTTCTGTTCCGGCCGACACTGCGGTTCCTACAAATGAGGGGATGCAGCCTTTGGTGATTGTACCCTACTGAGGATTTTGTGCATGTGCCGATACCGTTTCTAAAGCCTACGTTTTATTCTTTCTTTTTAAAAAGCACCTGAAAAGGCAGTTCAGATATTTTAATACGCAATGAAAACGGCACTTTTTCCGGGTGAATGATTTTGAGGGAGGTTTTTTTTATGTTGAAATTCTTTGTAAAGTTAGCGGCCATCTGTGCCGGTGCGATTGCCGTGCTTGCAGCTTTGGCTTATTTTGACAAATCCACTACACCGGAGTACGTGGAAATCTACGATGACGACGATGTTGAGTTTTAAATTTTGAGCTTGCTTGCATCGAGTTGAGAATATCCATTCCGGTAAAAATCTCCGTGCTTTTATGCACGGAGATTTAGTTTGTCGAAAAAGCTTCGCTTTTTCACAAACTGTGTCCCTATCTCAAATGGAAAAGAGGGCTAGCCCCCTTTTCCAAGCCTTTTTCCCCTTGCAGCCCAGGTTCTTTCTGAATCAGGCGGCAGTTTTTCGACAGTCTTAATCTCCGTGCTTTCATGCACGGAGATTTTCTTTTGCAGATATTTTTTATTGATTTGATAGACGGAAATCTTCTCATAAGCCCTCATAAATGTTTATAAAACCATGAGAAAATGGCTTAAAATCAAGGTTTTCCGCATATCCTCATTTTTCTTGTCATATCTCCGCATAAGGTGTTTTTGTAAGGCAGGGCACCATTTTAGCACCACAGAATTAAGGAGGACGACATGAAAAACGAGCTTTTAGATAAGGGTATTATACTCCCGTCCGGCGAAATCAACAAGGACAAGATAAACCTTGTCGCCGGGGCAATCACGCAGCCATTCGCGGAAATGGTATGGGTAACGACGGGCGGCGACATGGAAACCGTAAACCGCCTTACCGATATACTTGTAACCATGAACACACCCGCCGACCGGGAAAAGCTGTTCAAAATCTTAAAAATGCTCTACGGGCTTATGGGCTTGCCCTTTTCGGAAGAAGCCGAGCCTATGGGCGCAGACCCCGCCGTTTTGGAATACTTCCTTTTTTCCTTTACGGCTGACTTTGGCGAAGTCATACAGGACATTATCGCAGACGAAACAGAATAAGACCCGCACAAGCGGCGTTTCTTACTCCCTACGGGGAAACAGGAACGCCGCTGTTTTTTTACCCTCATGTTACGCAGTAGGGGCGAAAAAAGCCTTGATTTACAGGGCTTGCAGGACGCAAAACAGGCGAAGCAAGGGAAAGATACCTTTTCCCTCAAAATCCATGTTCTACCGCGTAACAAATCCACAGCAAAGGAGCTGATGAAGCTATGGCAGTTTTCAGAGTGGAACGGAACAAAGGTTACACCGTAATGAGTAACCACCATTTACGCAACAAGGAGCTTATCTTCGTCAATTTCCTCTTTTACCGTTCCGTCCGGCTGACGCTTCTTTATCGTAGCAAGGCGGTTGATTTCGCCGCCGTAGCAATCAAGCACCTTTTCCAACGCCCATTTTTCGCCCGCAACAGCGGCGCGTATCGTTTCATAGTCCGGCATTTCCTGTTCCATTCTTTGACACTTCCTTTAATTTGATAAACTGGGAATTATTTTTCGCTATTAGATTAAAAATCAGCAGTCATTTAATTTTTGTATTTCTTTACAAAAAAGAGAAAAAATGCTCATGGTAAAACCACAAATTCCCGTACATAAAAACATTACAGCCATGCCACCGCCCGCACCAGTTCCTACAATCTTTTCCAATAAAGTCACAACATCTGAATTTGAACGCATGAAAGGCTCAAATACATAATCAGATAAGTAACCGCCTAAAAGAATACCGAAAGGAATGGTACTGTATTGAACAGCATTTTTTACAGCAAATATCCGCCCTTGAATATTGTCGGGTATTTTTTTGTACAGTATCAAATTTTGTCCCGCCATAATGAATGGAAGTGGTAAACTTGCAGCAAGAGCAGCAAATGACCAAAAAAATACATTCCTGCCAACAGCCATTGTTAAATCTCCTAAAAGAAAAGATAGTGCAGCAGAAACATAAATCATATTTGCTTTTTTCCTGCTTTCTCTTTTCATGGATACAAGCAAACCGCCCACAATTCCGCCAATTCCCATACAGGCATTTACAATTCCCAAGACAAGATTGTTTTCGGAGCTTCTTGCTAAAATCATCGGCGATAATATATTTTCATAAGTCAACCTTGAAAAGAAATTGATTACGGCCATTGTAAGCATGATGTATAAAATTCCCTTTTCTGTTTTCAGAAAATGAAATCCAACCAGGATTTCTGCAAAAGGAGACTTGAATTTTTCCTTTGTAAGCCGTTCCGGTATGCGAATTAAAAATAGCAGTACGAAAAAAGCAATCGCAAAGCTAAATAAATCAAATAACAAAATCAGCGGTAAGCCACCGATAGAAAAAATCACAGCCGCCAACATGGGACTAAATACAATAACTAAATTACTGGAAAAAGAGTTCATACCACTTACATTAGACAGCTTATCCTTTGGCACTATTTTCGCTATTGCAACAGAAGATGCTGGCTGCTGAAATGCCGTACTAACTCCCACTATTATATTGATGATGTAAATATGCCATACGGAAAGATTTCCAGCCATTAAAAAGCCCAAAGCAAATAACGAAGCTATTGCGGCAACACAATCTGATACAAGCATAACCGATTTTTTTCGATGACTGTCTACAAAAATGCCAACAAATATGCTTGTCAAAATATACGGCACATAATTGCAAAAAGATATAATCGAAATGGAAAGTGCGGAATGTGTTTGTTCATATATCCATAAAACAAATGAAAACGCCGTCATAGAACTTCCCAACTGCGATATACTTTGACTTAGCCATAAAACTATATATTTTTTGAAATTTTCCATTGAATTTTCTCCAATCTAATCTTTATTTTTTTGTGGGATTAAATTGTACAAAATCCAATGTTAGGCGAAAATTACCTCTGTACAAATATCGCCTTATCATCAGATTTTGTACAGAGTTGATTGCTTAAGTCAATTATTCTATAACATAACATTTTCCCACCTCTTTCATGCTATTCAAATTTTCTCATGCCCTGTATGAAAAAATTTGACAACTTCCAATTTGTCGTACTCTTAAACTTCATTGATATGAACTATTATATCATACAAGCATGAACAACGCTACTCCCCGCGCTCTTTTCTTTTTTCCCGTTCCGGCTCTTTTTCCTGCCGCAAAATGCTGTCTATATTTTGTTTAATATCCCCGCGTGGGATTTGGGCACCATTTAGGCACCATTGGAAGAAAAAGCACC
>LBJMC04202__coassemble_351_pt1 | contig 36076 bp, 36 predicted proteins | sample LBJMC04202__metabat2_low_PE_025 | metagenome-assembled genome bin LBJMC04202 | reverse complement strand
GCGGCGCATTTCCCGCGGGCCGATTTTAACGCTGAAATCCTTGGAAAACGCCGACGAGCGCGCCGTGTGCAACGACGTGCTGTGCCGCCTGTTTTCCCAAAAGGAGGAAGATGATGACCTATAAAATTGCAACGCGCGGCTCAAAGCTGGCGCTGGCACAAGCCCAGCAGGTGGCGGATGCCTTGGCAGGGGCCTACCCCGAACACACTTTTGAGCTGTGCATTATTAAAACACAGGGCGATTTAAACCAGCATGCGCCGCTGCATCAAATCGGCGGAAAAGGCGTGTTTGTGCGCGAAATTGAACAGGCGCTTTTAAACGGCAGTGCCGACCTTGCGGTACATAGCATGAAGGATATGCCGTGTGAAGTGACGCCCGGCCTTTCGTTTTCTCGTGTGTGGAAGCGCGAAGACCCGCGCGATGTGCTGGTTTTGAACGGGGCAGGCAGCCTGCGCGAACTGCCGTACGGCGCGCAGATTGGCACAGGCAGCCTGCGCCGTGCCTATCAGCTGAGGGCGCTGCGCGGCGACCTGGAAGTGTGCGGCATTCGCGGCAATATTGATACGCGCTTGCGCAAAATGCGCGAAACACCGCTCGACGGGCTGGTGCTGGCGGCGGCGGGGCTCAACCGCCTTTCGCCTGAATGCAGCACCGTGCAGCCGCTTTCTCCACAAGAAATGATTCCCGCCCCGGCACAAGGAGCACTGGCGATTCAGCTGCGCGAAGACAATAGCGCACTGCGCGCCATGTTGGATGCGCTGAGCGACGAAACGGACACTTTCTGCGTGGGGCTGGAACGCGCCTTTTTGGCCGAAACGGGCGCATCCTGCCATGAGCCCGTGGGCGCGTACTGCACAGCGGCACAAAACCCGGTGTTTTACGCCATGCTGGGGAAAGAAACGACCGAGCGCTTTGTAAAAAAGCAAGTGGTGTTAAACCGTGAACACGCTGAAACGCAGGTGCGTGCGCTGGCACATGCCATGCGCAGGGAATTGGAGGCGCTGTAATGGGAGTTGTGTACTTAGTGGGCGCAGGCCCGGGCGATGAGGGGCTTTTCACCGTGCGCGGACGCGCCTTGCTGGAAAGTGCCGATTGTGTCGTATATGACAGGCTGGGTGCGCCCGGCCTGCTGGGGCTGACAAAGCCCGGCTGTGAGTGCATTGACGTGGGCAAAACCGCAGGACACCACACGATGCCGCAAGCACAGATTGAAGAACTCTTAATTCAAAAAGCCGCACAGCACGCCGTTGTGGTGCGCTTAAAAGGCGGTGACCCGTTTGTCTTCGGGCGCGGCGGCGAAGAGCTTGCCACCCTGCGGCGCGCAGGTGTTGCCGCCGAAGTCGTGCCGGGGGTCAGCTCGGCATTGGCCGGGCCTGCCAGCGAGGGGATTCCGCTGACGCATCGCGGTGTAGCGGCAGGCTTTCGCGTGATGACGGCGCAGGACAAAAACGGGCAGATTCCGCCGCTTGATTTTGAGGGCATGGCGCGCACAGGTGAAACGCTCGTCTTTTTAATGAGCCTTTCCCGTGTGGGAGAACTTGCCGAGCGGCTGCTTTCGGCGGGCAAATGCCCCGATACCCCCGCGGCGGTGCTGTCAAATGCCACGATGCCGGGGGCGGACATTCTTACCGCGCCGCTCAATGAAATCGGCGCGGCACTGGCAAAGCGGCCGCTGCCTTCGCCGGGCATGCTTGTCGTGGGCGACGTGGTTGCCCTGCGTGATACGCTGTGCGGCGGCAAGCTTTCCGGGCGGCGCTTTTTGGTGCCCGTCATTGGGCCCGCGCCTTCCCGCCTTGCGCCGATGCTGCGCGCCGAGGGCGCGCGCGTGGTAGAGTACCCCGTTGGCCGCATTGTGCTGTGCCCCAAAGCGCTGACGCGCGGGATGCTGGAACGCGCAAGCGCGCTGGTGTTTACGAGCCGCCACGGGGCAGAAGGCTTTTTTGCCGGGCTGGACGCACTCGCGCTCGACAGCCGCGCTTTGGCAGGGAAACGCCTTTATACAGTGGGCGAAGCTACCGCCGAAGCGCTTTCTGCACATGGCCTGCGGGCGGACGGTGTGGCCAACCCCGCCACTTCACACGCGCTGGGAGAGCTGCTTTGCCGAGAGCTGACGGCGCAGGACTGTGTGCTTTTGGCGCGCGCCGCGGGGCTGGGAGAGGATGCTCTTTGCCAAACGCTCAGCGCACACTGCGCTGTAATGACGGCGGAGGTTTATGAAAATGTTCCCTGCGAAGACCAAAGTGTGCGCGGGGAAGCGGACAGCGTGTGTTTTGCCAGCGCCAGCGCGGTGCACCGCACGGTGAAAACGCTCGGCACCGCGGCGCTCGCCGGGCGGCGGCTGTACGCCATTGGCCCCAAAACGGCAAACGCGCTTTCAGAGTACGGCTTTGCCGCCGTCACAGCGAAACAAAATGATTTGCAAGGGCTTGTCTGCGCTATTTTGCGCGACCAAGAAACGCCAGTAAAATAAAAGAGATTTCTGAAAATTTTAACTTTTCAAAAAACACCTGAACAGGAGGTTTTGAACATGTTTTACAGAGGACGCCGTTTGAGAAAAAATCCCGCGGTGCGCAGTTTGGTGCGCGAAACGCGTTTGCACCCCTCGGAGCTGGTATATCCCATCTTCGTGCAGGAGGGGGAAAACATCAAAGAGGAGATTTCCTCTTTGCCGGGGCAGTTTCGCTATTCGCCCGACCGTCTGGAGGAAATTGTGGAGGAAATGCGCGCGTGCGGCGTGCGCGCCTGTTTGCTGTTCGGCATTCCGGCGAATAAAGATGCGTGCGGATCTTCCGCGTGGGAGGAATACGGCGTGGTGCAAACTGCCATCCGCCGCCTGCGCAGTTTAGATAGAGAACTTTACATCATTGCCGATGTGTGCATGTGTGAATACACCAGTCACGGCCACTGCGGCGTGTTGGGCGATCACGGCGAAGTGCTGAACGACGAAACCCTGCCGCACCTCGCGCAGATTGCTTTGAGCTATGCGCGCGCCGGGGTGGATATGGTCGCGCCCAGCGACATGATGGACGGTCACATTGCCGCGCTGCGCGCTGCGCTCGACGGCGAGGGCTTTTACGACTTGCCCATTATGGGATACAGCGCAAAATATGCGTCTTCTTTCTATGGGCCGTTTCGTCAGGCGGCGGGCAGTGCGCCCAGCTTCGGCGACAGAAAAGCCTATCAAATGGACTACGCCAACGCAAACGAAGCCATGCGGGAAATGCAGGCCGACTGGGACGAAGGTGCAGATATTCTAATGGTGAAGCCCGCTATGGCCTATCTCGATATTCTGCGCATGGCAGCCGACCGATTTGATGCACCTTTAGCCGCATACCAAGTGAGCGGTGAGTATGCGATGCTTAAACATGCAGTGGCCGAGGGGCTGATGCACCCTGACGTGATGAACGAAAGCCTGATTGCCATTAAGCGCGCGGGTGCAAACGTGATTATTACCTATCACGCGCTGGACTACGCCCGCGCATGGAAGGAGTACCAAGGATGAAGCAAACGGCACATTCCGAACAAATGTTTGAGCGCGCCTGCCGAGTGCTGCCCGGCGGCGTGAACAGCCCGGTGCGGGCGTTTCGCTCGGTAGGCCGCTGCCCCGTATTTGTCAAAAGCGCAAAGGGCAGCCATATCACGGACATCGACGGCAACGATTGGCTCGACTATATCGGCTCTTGGGGGCCGATGATTTTGGGCCACGCGCACCCCGACGTGCTGCAAGCGGCACAGGAGGCACTGACCGACGGCGTGAGCTACGGCCTGCCCACCCAGCCGGAAGTCGAGATGGCCGAGCTGATGACGGCAGCGTATCCCGGCATGGAGATGGTGCGCATGGTCAATTCGGGAACGGAAGCCACCATGAGCGCTCTGCGTGCCGCGCGTGGCTTTACCTCGCGCAATAAAATCATCAAGTTTGAAGGGTGTTACCACGGCCACAGTGACGGCTTGCTGGTGCAGGCGGGTTCGGGCGCGCTGACGTTCGGCACACCCACCAGCCCCGGCGTTCCGGCTGATGTTGTGCGCCACACGCTGGTGTGCCGTTATAACGATTTGGAAAGCGTGGAACAAACGCTGTGCGCCAATGAGAGCGAGGTTGCGGCCATCATTGTGGAACCCGTGGCGGCCAACATGGGCGTGGTGCCGCCCGCACCCGGCTTTTTGCAGGGGCTTCGCCGCCTGTGCGATGCGCACGGTGCACTGCTCATTTTTGACGAAGTCATTACCGGCTTTCGCTTGGCGTTCGGCGGCGCGGCCGAGCGCTTCGGCGTGACGCCCGATTTAGCGTGCTTTGGCAAAATTATCGGCGCGGGCATGCCCGTGGGCGCTTACGGCGGCCGCCGGGACGTCATGCAAATGGTGTCGCCGTCCGGCCCGGTGTATCAGGCGGGAACGCTTTCGGGCAATCCGCTTGCCATGCGCACCGGCCTTTGCCAGCTGCGCTATCTGCAAAAACATCCCGAAGTGTATACACAAATTGAAGCGCGTGCCGCCGCGTTGGAGCAGGGCATGAAGCAAGCCGTAGAAGAGCTGAGGCTCGGCTGCACCGTCACACGCTGCGGCAGCTTGCTGACGCTGTTCTTCACGCCGCACCCCATGGAGCTGCGCTCTTATGACGATGTGAAGCAATGCAGCACAGAGCAGTACGCGGCATTTTTTAAAGCGCTCTTTGAAAAAGGCATCCTCATTGCGCCGTCCCAGTTTGAGGCGCTCTTTATCGGCGCGGCGCATACGGACGAGGAAATTGCCCACACTGCGGCCCAAATGCGCGAAGCGCTGCGCCAGAGCGTTAAAGCATGATTTGTGTGGGGCTTTCGCTGCGCGGCTGTCCGGTGCTCGTGGTGGGCGCAGGGCCTGCGGCGCAGCGCAAAATTTTGGAATATCTCTCTGAGGGAACTTTCGTAACGGTTTGCGCCTTAGAAAAGCCGGAAGGCTTTGCGCCGCCCGATGGAGCGCGGCTTTTATGGCGGTTAGAGCCTTACGGCGCACATCTTGTGCCGGGTATGATGCTGGTACACGCGGCGACCAATGACGCGGCTCTCAATGAGCAGATTGTCAAGGATGCACGGCGTTTTGGCGTGCTGTCTGCCAGCATGACAGCCTGCGGTGCTGCCAGCGTGCGCAGCATGGCGGCCTTTGAAACACCGGGGCTTTGTGTGGCGGTGTCCACAAAAGGTGCAAGTCCGGCTTTGGCGGCAAGCTTTGCCAAAACAACGGCGCAGACGCTTTCTGCCGAATGGGAAAGCCGCCTTGCCTTGCTGCGCCGCGCGCGTACTTGTGTAAAAGAGCACTGCCCGCCGGGCGCAATGCGCACGGCACTTTTGCGCAGTTTGGATCAAGCGCCCGAGCACTGCCTTTTGCAAATGGCGCAAAGCGGCGAAGAAAGCGCGCAAACCCGCTGAAAAATTTTTGCTTGACCTTTCCGCTGCGTCAAGGGTTATACTGGGGGCGAAGGAGGGGAAAGCATGGCCGAATATTCCATTCAGCAGCTGGCGAAGCTTTCGGGCGTAACCACGCGCACCCTGCGCTGGTATGATACGCTCGGCCTATTAAAGCCGCAGCGCGCGGCAGAAAACGGTTACCGACGATACACCCAAGCGGACGTAGACCGCCTTCAGGATATTTTGTTTTACCGCGCACTGGGGGTAGAACTTCGCTCGATCAAGGCTTGTTTAGATGACCCTTCTTTTGACCGTTTGGCCGCACTGCGCCGTCATTTGCAGGCATTGGAACATCAGCGCGCCGAATTGGACGGTTTGATTCAGTCGGTCAAAGATACCATTGAGGCACAAGAGAGGAACCGGCCTATGAGCAACGAGAAAAAATTTGAAGCATTCAAGCGCCGCGCTGCCGCAGAAAACGAAGCAAAGTACGGCAAAGAGGTGCGCGAAAAGTACGGAGAACAAGAAGCAAAGGACGCACAGGAAACCTTTTTAGGCTTGAGCGAAGAGCAGTATACCGCTTTTGAAACGCTGGGAAAAACGCTGCAAGCAAAGCTGGAAGCGGCGGTAAAGGCGGGGCAAAGCCCAGAGGAAGCAGCCGGGCGTGAAATCGCCGAGCTGCACCGCGATTGGCTGCGCGTGACAGACCGTCACTACACGCCCCAGCGGCACCGGGGGATTGCGCAGCTCTATGTGATGGACGAGCGTTTCACGGCCTACTATGACAAGGATGTACCCGGCTGTGCAAAGTTTTTGTGTGACGCCGTACAGCACTGGATTTTGTAAAACGGAAACGCTGCCTGTTTTGGACGAAAACGGAGCGGACAGGAAAAGGAGGCGCAAAAAAGAATGTCGAATGTGACAAAGCAAGCGCTGGAAGCATCTTTAAAGCAGCTAATGCAGAAAAAGCCGCTCGATAAAATCACAATTCGGGATATTACGGACACCTGCGGCATCAGCCGCATGGCGTTTTACTATCACTTTAAAGATTTGTACGACCTGGTGGAATGGGTGTGCCTTGAAGATGTCACCAAGGCGCTGGCGGGTAAAAAGACTTACGACACTTGGCAGGAAGGTCTGGCCCAAATTTTTGAGGCGGTGCTGGAAAACAAAGCCTTTGTCAGCAATGCTTATCGCTGCATCAGCCGCGAGCGCATGGAAAGTTTTTTGTATCAGCTCACCTATGGTTTGATTCGTGATGTCGTGGAGGAGAAAAGCAAGGGTGCGCCGATTTCACAAGAGGACAAAGCTTTTATTGCGGAGTTTTATAAGTATAGCTTTGTCGGGATTTTGCTCGATTGGATTAAGCAGGGGATGCGCGCCGATTATCATGTCATTGTGCGCAAGATGAGCCTGACCATGCAGGGCAATGTGTCGAACTCCATTCACAATTTTTTGGAAAACCTCGGCGCTTTTTAAAAAGTTTCAATCTTCCTTCGCGTTTTTTGCAGCCGCAGTGACGGCAGCGTGAAAATCATCTTTACAAAATGGGCTCGGTGATAAGTTTTTTATCACCGGGCCTGTTTTGCTAATGGTAAAAACGGTATCAACGGGGTATGATAAAGCCATAGAAACAAGAACTTCCCGGGCAGCCGGGTTCACTGGAAAGGTGGTTTTTTCATGACCGGAAAACAGATTGCAGCCATTGCCGCAGCCGCCGCGGGCCTTGCGGGTGCAAGCGCCGCCGCTGTAGCAGCAAAAAAGAAAAGTGATACAAAAAAGAAAGCGCAGGCAGTAAAAGCTGAATCTGCGCAGCCCTACCGCAACACAGAGCTGGGGCGGCACGAAAAAAACAGCAAAGGCATTTATTACACAAACGGAAACTACGAGGCATTTGCCCGCCCGGAAAAACCCGAAGGCGTCGAGCAAAAGCACGCCTATATTGTAGGCAGCGGCCTTGCGTCACTGGCGGCGGCATGCTTTTTGGTGCGTGACGGCCAAATGCCCGGCTCACACATTCACATCTTAGAAGCAATGGATATTGCGGGCGGCGCGTGCGACGGCATTTATGATTCCAGCCGCGGCTATATTATGCGCGGCGGGCGCGAAATGGAAAACCATTTTGAATGTCTGTGGGACTTGTTCCGCTCCATTCCGTCGCTGGAAACGCCCGGCGCTTCGGTGCTCGATGAATTTTACTGGCTGAATAAGCACGACCCCAACTATTCGCTTTGCCGTGCTACCGTGAACCGCGGCGAGGATGCGCACACCGACGGAAAGTTTGATTTAAGCCAAAAGGCGTGCATGCAAATTGTCAAACTCTTTATGACGCCGGACGAAGACCTCTACGACAAAACCATTGAAGATGTGTTTGATGACGAGGTGTTCAGCTCCACATTCTGGCTGTACTGGCGCACGATGTTTGCCTTTGAAAACTGGCACAGCGCCTTGGAGATGAAGCTCTACTTCCAGCGCTTTATCCATCATATTGCAGGTCTGCCCGATTTCAGCGCCCTGAAATTTACGCGCTACAATCAGTATGAATCGCTCATCCTGCCCATGCAGAAATACCTCGAAGCCGCAGGCGTAGACTTCCAGTTCAACACCGAGGTTACCAACGTTTTGTTTGACATCAAGGACGGCAAAAAAACGGCAACCGCCATTGAATGTAAAGTAAACGGCACAGAGCGCGGCATTGTGCTGACGGAAAACGACCTTGTGTTTGTGACAAACGGTTCGTGCACCGAAGGCACTGTTTACGGCGACCAGAACCACGCCCCGAACGGCGACGCCGAAGTGCGCACCAGCGGCTGCTGGAGCCTGTGGAAAAATATTGCAAAGCAAGACCCGGCGTTCGGCCGCCCGGAAAAATTCTGTTCCGATATTTCCAAAACCAATTGGGAGTCGGCCACCATCACCACGCTGGACGATAAAATTCTGCCCTATATCACCAATATCTGCAAGCGCGACCCGCGCACCGGAAAAGTAGTCACGGGCGGCATTGTCAGCTGTAAAGATTCCAGCTGGCTTTTGAGCTGGACAATCAACCGCCAAGGCCAGTTCAAAGCGCAAGACCCCGAAAAAGTCTGCGTTTGGGTGTATGGCCTGTTTACCGATGTGCCCGGCGATTATGTGAAAAAGCCGATGAAGGACTGCACCGGCCGTGAAATTACCGAAGAATGGCTGTATCATCTCGGCGTGCCCGAAGAGCAGATTGCCGATTTGGCCGAGCACAGCGCCGTGTGCGTTCCCACCATGATGCCGTATATCACTGCATTCTTTATGCCGAGAGCCAAGGGTGACCGCCCCGACGTGATTCCCGACGGCTGTGTAAACTTTGCCTTTTTGGGCCAGTTTGCCGAAACCCCGCGCGACACGGTGTTTACCACGGAGTATTCCGTGCGCACGGCCATGGAAGCGGTGTATGGCCTGCTCGGTGTCGACCGCGGCGTGCCGGAGGTATGGGCCAGCGTTTATGATATCCGCGCCTTGCTCGACAGCTCAGTGTGTTTGATGGACGGCAAATCTCCGCTTGATATGGAGCTGCCCGGCCCGCTGAACCTTTTGAAAAAACCGGCTCTGAAAGCCGTGAAAGGAACTGTGATTGAAAAATTGCTGCGCGAGCACGGAATTTTGCGCGGTGAGTAATCCCGATTTTTTAAAAAGTACAATGAAACGCCCGACGGTCTTTTTGAGATCGTCGGTCTTTTTTCTGTCAAAATTGCGTAGTGAAATTGCACAAAAAACATAAACTTCAATTGTATAATTCGTTTTTTCGGAAATAAATGTGTGCAAAATATGCACGATTTTTCCTAGAATGGTTTAAAAATGACGTTTTTTTGTCTGAAAGAATACGCTACAATGGGAGCTACACAAAGATGGTCGTTCTCGAGAACCAATTTCGTGAAAAAGGAGTAATTGGTATGAAAAAAGTTTTGGCAATGGGCGTTGCCGCCTGCATGGCAGTCAGCATGCTGGCGGGCTGCGGCGCAGCGTCTTCTACGGCAAATTCCGGTGCGGCTTCCGGAACTGCTTCTGCCGCGGCAGGCGGCGAAGGCCAGCTCTCTGTTTCTTGGTGGGGCGGCGATACACGTCACGAAGCGACGCAGGCGGCGCTGGACGCTTACACCGCGGCACACCCTGAAACTACGTTTAAAACCCACTACGGCGCATGGACCGGCTGGGAAGATGCCATGTCCACTTCTTTCTTTGCGGGCACGGCGGAAGACATTTGCCAGGTAAACTGGAACTGGATTTTTGCCTATGACAACGACGGCAGCACGTTCCTTGATTTGAACACCGTTTCCGATTATTTGGATCTCACCCAGTTTGATTCTAAGGTGTTGGAGTCCTGCACCGTTGACGGAAAAGTGCTTTGTGTTCCCACCGCGGTTTCCGGCCGTTTGTTCTTCTGGAACGAAAAAAGCTTTGAAAATGCCGGTATTGAAGTGCCGAAAACGTATGACGACTTAATCGCAGCAGGCACTGCCTTTAAAGAGAACATCGGCGACGACGCTTACCCCTTGGCGATGAACGAGCTCGACCGTGCGTTATTTCTGGTTTATGTACTTCAGTCTAAGTACGGCAAGCCCTGGATTGAAGACGGCGTTTTGAACTATACGCAGGAGGAAGTGGAGTATGGCCTCCAGCTGATTAAAGATTTGGAAGAAGCGCATGTCATTCCCACCTTGGCAACTTTGGCTGGTGACGGCGCAGAGTCGCTGGATAAAAACCCGAAAATGATGGATGGCCGTTACGGCGGCATTTTCGAGTGGGACTCCGCCGCAGAGAAAGTTTCTTGTGCGCTGGATGAAGGCATGACCCTGTCCGTGGGCGGTTACTTGACGGGCTTTGGCGATTACAACGGCGCTTACACTAAGATTTCTCTGGGCTTTGCGATCACCCAAACCTGCAAAAACCCCGAAGAAGCAGCCAAAGTGATCAACTTCCTGCTGAATGAAGAAGAGGGTGCTGCTCTGATGGGCGGCGAGCGCGGCGTTCCCCTGTCCAAAGCGGGCCGCGAGGCCGCCGAAGCAGCCGGCACGCTCAACGAGATAGTGGCTGAAGCGAACGCCGTTGTGGTAGAAAATGCAGAGTTTACGCTGGATTACCACTTTGAGGATGCTTCCTTGAAGAACACCGACGGCATTTACTACGACGTGATGGGCGGCCTTTCTTACGGCGACTATGACGTTGCTACCGCCGCAGAAATTCTGATTGACGGCACAAACGAGGTGCTGGGCGCATAAGCGCTTTTGACAACAAAATTGGGTGCTTTGCACCGTTGAAACAAACGGTGCAGACACCCTGTTTTTTTGAAAGGAAGGATGAGGAACGATGAAAACATCGGCACCGGCAGGCGCGTTGAACTCGAAAAAAACGCTGGTGGATGTACTAAAAAGCAATATCGGCTTTTTCTATATTCTGCCTTGGCTGATCGGCTTTTTGGTTTTCAAGCTGTATCCGTTCGGCTCTTCGCTGATTTACAGCTTTTCCGACTTTAACCTGCACAAGGGCATTACCGAGTGGGGTTTGATGAACTATCAGGAAGCATTTACATCTTCTAAAATTACTACGGCTCTTTCCACAACGTTTAAGTATGCATTTATCACCGTGCCCTTAAAGCTGGCGTTTGCGCTGTTTATCGCCTATATCCTCAATTTCAAAATTAAAGGCGTCAACTTTTTCCGCACGGCATACTATATCCCGTCCATTTTGGGCGGCAGTGTTGCCATCTCTGTTTTGTGGAAAGCTATTTTCCGCGACGAAGGTCTTGTCAACACGGCGCTGGGCTTTTTCGGCATCGAGGGTCCGTCTTGGCTCTCTGACCCCGGCTATGCACTGTTCATTATTTGCTTTTTGCGTGTGTGGCAGTTCGGCTCGGCGATGGTGATTTTCTTAGCGGCGCTGAAAGCCATTCCCGAAGATTTGTACGAAGCCGCCACCATTGACGGCGCGAGCAAGTGGAAACAATTTTTCAGCATTACGCTGCCGCTTTTGACGCCGGTGATTTTCTATAACCTCATCACGCAGATCTGCCAAGCATTCCAAGAGTTCAACGGCCCGTACATCATTACACAGGGAGGCCCGCGCAACTCCACAACGCTCATCAGTCTGCTGGTTTACAACTACGGCTTTAAGCAAAACGACTTCGGCATGGCAAGCGCCCTTGCCTGGATCATGTTTATCATTGTGCTGGTGTTCACGGCTGCGGCGTTCCTCAGCCAGAAATACTGGGTCTATTACGGCGACGAAGGGAAGTGATGAATCATGACAGTACGCACACGAAATCATATTGCAACATTTTTGAAATACGTTGTGTTAATCGCGGTGGGCTTTGTGATGATTTATCCCCTGCTGTGGATGATTGGCGCAACGTTTAAAACAAACAACGAAATTTTTTCCGGCATCGGCATTTTTCCGAAGAATCCCACGTTTCAGGGCTATATTGACGCGCTGAACAACTACGGCGGCGACATTGACATTCTGCGCTCAATGATCAACACCTATTCCTATGTCATTCCCAAGGTCATCTTTACGGTGATTTCCTCGCTGCTGACGGCTTACGGCTTTGGCCGCTTCCACTTTAAGGGCAAAAACTTTTTCTTTGCGCTGATGCTTTGCATGCTGTTTTTGCCGCAGGTGGTGCTCAATGTGCCGCAGTATTTGCTGTTTAACAGCTTCGGCTGGGTAGACTCTCAGTGGTATGCCGCGCTGATTATTCCGACGCTGTTTGCAACAGAAAGCTACTTCATCTTCATGCTGGTGCAGTTTATGCGAGGCGTGCCGCGCGATTTGGACGAAGCCGCGCAGATTGACGGGTGCAACTCGTTTCAAACACTGTGCAAGGTGATTGCGCCCATGCTCAGCCCGGCGCTGATCTCCGTGGCACTGTTCCAGTTTATGTGGTCGTCCAACGACTTTATGGGCCCGCTGCTTTATGTCAAAACGCCGCAGCGCTACCCGGCGGCCCTGTTTGTGAAGCTGTCGATGGATGCCGACAGCGGCTTTGCGTGGAACCGTGTTTTGGCAGTTTCCGTGATTTCCATTTTGCCGTCTTTGATTGTGTTCTTCCTTGCGCAAAACAAGTTTGTCGACGGTATTTCCGCAGGCAGTGTGAAAGGTTAAGCAAAACGCAGCCAAAAAGCAGAAACTGCTTTTTCTCCTTGTGCTTCACAAAAGGCAAACCCCGCCGCATCTGCGGTGGGGCTTTGTCATTGATAAAATTTGCGGTATTTTTGCGGCGGAAGGCCGGTGTATTCTTTAAACAACCGGCTGAAATGCGCTGTGGTGGAAAAGCCGCTCTCCTCGGCAATGACCGAGATTTTTTTATCGGTCTGTTCCAGCATTTTGCGCGCAGCGGTAATGCGCACACTGTTGAGATACTCAATTAAGCTCAGGCTCAAGTGCTTTTTGAACAGGCGCGACAGATAGGTGGGGCTTACATAAAATTCCGCCGCAATGCCCGAAAGCGTCAACGGCTGGGTGTAATGCTTATGAATATAGGTTTGCACCTGCTCCACGGTTTTGTTCAGTTGGCTGGGCGTTTGCGGCTGATATTCCTGCGCAATTTCCTTGAGCAAAATTAGCATTTCTGCCAGACGCATTTTTCGCAGTGCTTCATCCTCCGGGCTTTTTTTGCCCTCCAGCTCCCACAGCTGTTTCATCAAATAGCCAATGCGCGTATGCTGCTGGGGCGGGGCGTTCAGCACATGAATACGGCCATGAAAACATGCTAAAAAGTCGATGCCCTCAAAGGTTTCAAATAACCGCTGCAAATATTGTTCGCTGAAATTCAGCACATACCGCTCGTGGGGGTTGTCGTCAATATTCACGCTTTTGTGCACTTCGTTGGGCCGAATTAAAACAATGCCGCCCGGGCTGATGTTGTACACGGAATCATCAATGTAAAAGCGGCGTGTGCCCTCACACTGATAGTAAATCTCATATTTATGATGCAAATGAAAGCTGCTCATGTTATGCCGTCTAAGGCGGCGTGTCCAGCTTACAAAAAAATCATAATGCGGTGCAAAGACCACTTCTCTTACCATGCCGCTGTCCCTCCGTTTCCTTTTTGGGGTCTTTTCAAACATCGAAATGCTCGTGTTTTCACAAATTCCCGAAAGCAACGATTTTTCTTTTAAGTATATCAAATAAATCCAGTAACAACAACCGCGAAAGGCGGTAGACAGGAAGGTTTTTTATGCTGAAAGTGACCGTACAAGCCATTTTCTCGCGTGCGGCCGTGTTGGAAATTGAAACCAATACCCCGTACTATGCCGATTTTGAATATGAGGTGTATGTGGATCATGCCCTGCACATGACCGGAAATAAAAATGTGTTTTCTTTGTATGACTTGCAGCCGGACACCGTTTATTTTGTGCGTGTCAATGCAAAAGACGGCACGCAGGGCGGCGAATGTCATTTTAAAACAAAGGCAGAATCTGCCTTTTTGGATGTCACGCGCTTTCACGCTGCAAACGACGGCAAAACCGAGTGCACCGCGTGTCTGCAAGCAGCCATCAGTGCATGTCCGGCGGGCGGCACGGTGTATTTCCCCAAAGGACGCTATTTGACTTACCCGCTGTTCTTAACGTCCGATATTACGCTGTATCTCGAAAAAGGCGCGGTGCTGCTGGGCGCAAGCGAGCGTGCAAAATATCCCGTTTTGCCGGGAATGATCATCGGGGAAGGTGACCGTGAAATCAGCTTCGGCACATGGGAGGGAAACCCCATCGACTGCTTTGCTTCGCTGATTACCGGCATCGGCATCAAAAATACCGCGATTGTGGGCCGGGGCGTTATTGATGCCAACGCGCAGGAGTCCGACTGGTGGGAAAACCGCTTTGTGCGCCGCATTGCCTGGCGTCCGCGCACCGTGTTTTTGAACCGCTGCGAACATGTTTCCCTTGTGGGTGTGACCGTGCAAAACAGCCCCAGCTGGACAGTGCACCCGTATTACTGCAAAGGCGTGGATGTGCTCGACCTGCTCATTCAAAACCCGCCCGATGTGCCGAACACCGACGGCTTTGACCCGGAATCCTGCGAAAATGTGCGCCTTTTGGGTGTCAAAATCTCCGTTGGGGACGACTGCATCGCCATCAAAAGCGGCAAGTATTACATGGGCTCGGTGCACCATCAGCCGTGCCGCAATTTGCAAATCCGCAACTGCCTTTTGGAGCGCGGCCACGGCGCAGTAGTGGTGGGCAGCGAAATTTCTTCGGGCGTATACGGCCTTTGGGTGGAAAAGTGCCTGATGAAGAACACCGACCGCGGCCTGCGCTTAAAAACGCGGCGCGGGCGCGGCAGCTGCAGCCTTTTGACCGATTTGCACTTTAGAAACGTACACATGGACGGGGTGAAAACGCCGTTTGTCATTAACATGTTCTATTTCTGCGACCCGGACGGCCACAGCGACCATGTGCGCAGCAAGGAAAAACTGCCCGTGGACAAGATGACCCCGGCGGTGGGAAGCTTGGAATGTGAAAACATTGTCTGCGAAAACTGCGAAGTGGCGGGCGGCTTTTTCTACGGCTTGCCGGAAAGCCCCATCGAGCGCGTTTCCATGAAGGATTTCTCGATTTCCTTTGCCGAGGATGCACAGCCCGGCCAAGCGGCAATGATGGATGATTTTGACGATGTATCCCATCTCGGCATGCTGGCGCGCAATGTGCGCTGGCTCAGCCTGGAAAACGTCACCATTCAGGGCTGGCGCGGCGAGCCGATTCAGTGCGAGGGCGTCGAGCACTTTGAGCAAAAGAACGTAACGGTTTAAGGGGGAAAGCGCAATGACACATCAGGAAACAATTACCATGCTGACGCAGTATGTTGACCAGCTGCTGGAAGGCTCGGACGCACAAAATCCGCTGTGGAATATTGAAAAAATCCGCAGCGGTGAGGAAAACCGCTGGAACTATATTGACGGCTGTATGATGACCGCTGTTTTGGCGATGCACAGCATGACAGGCGAGCAAAAGTATCTGGATTTTGCCGACCGTTTTGTGGGCTGGTATGTGCAGGAGGATGGCAGCATCCGCACCTATTCGCCCGAAGAATATAACCTCGACAACGTCAACCCCGGCAAAAACCTGTTTGCTTTGTATGAGCGCACGGGGAAAGAGAAATACCGCAAGGCCATGGACGTGGTGCGTTCGCAGCTGGAAACCATGCCCCGCACGAAAGAGGGCAATTTCTGGCACAAGAAAATTTACCCCAATCAGGTTTGGCTCGACGGCCTTTACATGGCGCAGCCGTTCTATGTGCAGTATGAAACCACTTATAACCGCATGCGCGGCTGCTTGGACAGCTTCCGTCAGTTCTGCAATGTGGTGCGCTTGATGCGCGACGAAAAAACGGGCCTTTTCTATCACGGCTACGACGAAAGCCGCGAGATGTACTGGGCCAACCCCGAAACGGGATGCAGCGAAAACTTCTGGCTGCGTGCGCTGGGCTGGTATGTCGTGGCGCTGGTGGACACGCTGGAAGTCATGGATGAGCAGCTTTATTATGAATACCGCACGGTGCAGTCGCAGCTGCGCGCACTGGTGGACGCTTGGCTGCCGTGGCAGCACGAGTCGGGTATGTTCTACCAAATTATCAACCGCCCCGACCACGAGAAAAACTATCTGGAAACCAGCGGCAGTGCACTGTTTGCTTACGGCGTGATGAAAGCCGTGCGCCTGGGCTTTTTGCCCAAACGCTACCGCGCTTACGGCGAAAAAGCGTTCTGGGGCACAACCGAGCGTTATCTCTCGAAAGACGAAAACGGCAAATTGCGCCTTGGCGGTATTTGCCTTGTGGCGGGCCTTGGCGGAAAAGAACACCGCGACGGCAGCTTGGAGTATTATTTCAGCGAGCCCGTGGTGGAAAATGAGGCAAAAGGCGTCGGCCCGCTGGTGCTGGCGTTCACCGAGATTTTGAACATTGAAAAAGCGGAGGCAGAAGAATGCTGACAGTTGGGGTACGCAGCCATGACTATGGAAAAGATGCGCCCGAAGCGCTCTTTTCCCGCATTGCAAAAGATGGCTATCAGGCCGTGATGCTGGCCTATCAAAAGGCGATTGCCGGGGTATCGAGCTATCATGATGTCACACCCGAAATTGTGGCGCAAACCACGGCAGCGCTGCGGGAAAATCAGCTTGCCATCAATACGCTGGGCGTTTACATGGAGCTCGGCATGGTGGATGAAGCCGAGCGCAGCAAGGCGGTAGCGCAGTTTTTAACCGGGATGAAAGTGGCAAAAGAAACGGGCGTGGCCAATGTTGCCACGGAAACGACCCCGTTTCACAAACAGCCAAACGCCGCGCCCGAAGATGCTTTGAAAAGCCTGTACCGTTCGCTGGAGGAAATTCTGCCTACGGCGCAGGAGTATCGGCTGAAAGTGTGCGTAGAACCTGTGTTTTATCACACGCTTTCCAGCCCGCAGCTGGCAAAGCAGCTGTTGAAAGACTTTGCCACGCCGTGGCTTGCCATCACGTTCGACCCCGTCAACCTGTTCCAGCCGCGCCATGTACACAGTCAAAAGGCGTTGTGGGAGGTCTGCTTTGACTATTTCGGCCACGCCATTGAAGTTGTCCACATGAAGGGAATTCGTGTGGAAAACGGCCAGCTGAAAAAGTGCGGCTTCGAAGATTCCGTGATTGATTATCCTTACTTATTCGCGGGGCTGAAAGCCTGCCGAAAGCCGCTGCATGTCATCCGGGAAGAAGCCGACCCGCACAACGGCAAAGCGGAAGCGGCATTTTTGCAAGCCTTATGCAGCGAGTAAGCGTAGGGCGCGGCGGCGATTTTGCAACGATCGGTGCGGCGCTTTCGGCCACCGACCCGGCACAGCCGCTGACGCTGGTTTTGGCTGCGCAAGTGTTTGAGGAAAAGGTGTTTTGTGAGCACCGAGCCGTGCGCATCATTGGGCAGGGGATGGACGAAACCGTCATCCGATGGCATGACGGCGGGTTTCACCCGCACCCGGACGGGCGCAAAACCGGAACATTCCGCAGCTATACGGCGTGTTTTGACGGAGAGCTTCTTTGTATGGAGCATTTAACCGTGGAAAACATGGCGGGCGAGGGTGAAAAGCACGGGCAGGCGATTGCTCTGGCCGTATACAGCCGGACGGCGTATGTGAAGCATGTGCGGCTCAAATCGTATCAAGATACGCTGTTTATGGGCCCGCTGCCCGACAAAGAGCGCCAGCCCGACGGCTTTTTAGGCCCGCGTCAGTTTGCACCGCGCGTACCGTCGCGCCAATATTATGAAGCGTGCGAAATTTTGGGCGATGTTGATTTTATTTTCGGCGGGGCCGACGCAGTGTTTTCGCGCTGTCACATCCATGCCGTTGGGCAAAGAAGCGGCTTTGCGTGTGCGCCCAGCGGAAAAGCGTCCGGCCTAGGCATGGTGTTTGAGCATTGCCTTTTTTCAGCAGATGAGCCGGGCTCTCTGCGCTTGGCCCGGCCGTGGCGAAGTGAAGGAAAAGCCGCGTTTTTATACTGTGAAACGGGGCGCGCGCTGGCCGATACCGCCTTTGACCCGTGGGCGGAACAAGCGCAGACGTATACGTTTGTTCAGTATCCCGCGGGGCAAACGCCGCTTTTTTGCAAAGAGGTAACGGGGCGGGAGGTGCGCCTCCTGGAAGAGCAAAGCAGAGCGCACTGCGCAGATATTTTAGGGCAAACGGCACTTTTTGAAGGGCGATTTTAGAAAGCTTGAAATGTTCTGCATTTTCTGCCGTGAGCGGAACCTGCGACGTGCAAAAGCATGAGAACTCGAAAAAAGGGGTTCTCATGCTTTTGCTTTGTTTGGGCATTGCGTGTGCCAAAGATGCATCAGCGCATTGATTTTGCAAAAGCTGAAAAAAGCTGTTGAAACGACGCGTTTTTCCAACTGCTTTGACTTTATGCTGTCAATATGATATGCTACACTTTGTAGTTGTATGGTGCACAAAGCCTCGATGTCTGATCAAAGGGATGAGGGAAGGTTATCCTTTGGTTGATTGCGCAAGCTTTGCTGTGCCTGCATCGAACAAGAAAAGGAGAAGAGAAAATGAAAAAGATTTGCGGACTGATTTTGGCTGCCGTTATGGTGCTGTCCCTTGCGGCATGCGGCTCTCAGGGAAAACCGGAGGATGTTGTGACGACATTCTGTGAAGCGATGAAAAACTTTGATTCCGAGAGCGCGAGTTCCTGTTTTGCCGACGGCGCAGTGCCGCCTGATTTAAGCGTTGATTCTGAGGATTTAGGCGAAGAAATGGGCAGCGAAGAGATTGTGCAGTATCTGAAGGACTGCGCGGGAAAAATGACCTATAAGGTAAACGCGGCACAGGTTGACGGCGATAAGGCAACGGTAGTGGTGAATATTACTTACACCGACATTTCTCCGGTTGTAACACAAGCAATGGGCGATTATATTGCGAAAGCATTTGAAGCAGCAATGAGCTCTGAAGAGCAGCCGGATGAAGCAGAGATGCAGAAGATTTTTACTGATATCCTGATGGAAACCTCTAAAAATGTGGAAGCACAAAGTGCAGCGATTGACGTGACCTTTGACTGCGAGAAGGTAAATGGCGAGTGGAAGCTTTCGCAGATGAGCGACGATACACTGAACAGCCTGTTCAGTGTGCTGAGTTCTAACTTCCTCAGCGCAATAGAGGGTGTCGTGTCGAGCGTAGGTTAAGCAGTATAATTGATTAGAAAATAAAACAAAACCGGGAGAAATCGTTTCTCCCGGTTTTGTTTGTTTAAAGAAAAGTGAAAAGGGCAAGCGGTGTTTTTCGGCGCAATCCGGTGCTTTATTCCGCGGCGATGTCATGCCGGCGCAGATAGTGAAGTGCGGCAAGTGTAAACCCGGCAGTATAAACAAAGCCGGAAACTAAAAACGGCACAAGGGATAGTTCCATCTGAGGATTGTTGGCGCGCATGCCAAGGCATAAAAGCGAGTAGGGAAAGCCGTAGCCCAACCCCTGCGCCGTAATCAGCAGGCCAAAGACCCCGCCTGCTAAACCGAGTGCTACCGGCGGCGCGAAAGCGCGGATGACCATGCTGAGAAAAAGCTGAACCGCGCATACCGAAACGCCGCCCAGTGCACCGAAGAAAAGCCAGTGCAGCAATTCAGGGGGAACCGGGCCGGAGAGTCCCGCAGCAGTTCCGCTGAGCAAAAAGAATGCGCCGATGCATACCTGCGACAGCACCGACATCGCCCCCGCTAAAATCAATTTTGCGGCGTATAAATCGCGCACGGGAACCGGTGCCGTAAGGAAGCTGTTCCAGTTGTGGTCGGTGTGTTCCAGCCGCCAAAGCCATGCACAGAATACCCCCAGAAGAGCGGGCAGAAAAAACGTGGAGGAAAACAGTGTGTGCTGGCTCCAAAGGCTGTACCAGCCGTCTTTGAGCACCTCACGGTTGGCAAGGTAGTTTCCCGTTCCCAAAACTGCGGGAAAAACAGGAAGTACAAAAAATGCCAGCCAAACAGGCGAGCGGCGGCACTTTTGCACTTCCGCTTTTAAACAGCGAAATAACATGGCTCACACCTGCTTTTTCACAAAAAGCATTCGCCCCACCGTGCCGAACACCGCCGCCCAGACTGCCAGCAGGGCAAGGTCGGCAGGAGAGGGCCACTGCCAGTAAAAGCGCGTGATGCGCGTTGTTTCGTTCCAGTCCATGCCCACAAGCGCCAATAGACCGTAATACCCCCACGGAACAAAGCGAATGAGCGCCGGGGGAAACAGCATGGAAAGAATCCCTAAAAAGCTTCCCGAAATGCCGCAGATTAACGCCGGGGCTTGATTGGCAAAGCGCAGTGACAGCCCTTGACCGAGTGTGTAAACCATCATGGACACCGCCCATGAAATCAGCGCAAAAATGCAAAACTGTGCCAGCGGTACTTCGCCGGGAAAGCCTGCCGCAGCGCCCATCGCGGCAAATACAACGGAACGAACAATGAAAAGCACCGCCAAAGTAAGCGCGCCCCAGCAAAGCTTTGCAGTGTAAAGGCTGCCCGGCGACACCATGGTCTCCAGCAGTTTCGGGGTGTTTCCTTTGTGCTCCAACTCACAGTTTCGGCTGGCGAGAGCAGAGACGCTTAACGGCAGCACAATGGCGTCGACCATCGCTAAATTGTAAAGCATCATCATCCAGCCCTGCCGAAGGTCATCGGTGCCCTGCCGCGAAAGGGTAAAGCCCATCCATAAAAGCTCCACGGCGAGCACAGCGGCGCACAAAACCGTGATATTTCGGCGGCGGCACTTATAAAACTCCAAGCCCAGCAATTTTATATTCATAGGCTCACCGCCTTTCCTGTGAGCTCTAAAAAGATATCTTCCAAACTCTTTTGGCGCTCCTCCAGCCGCACAACGCCGATGTGCTGCCGGGCAAGAAAGCAGGTGAGCTTTGCGGCGGCTTCATCGCGAAGAACCGGAAGAATCAAGTAGTCGTCCTGTTCTTGGCAGGACAGTTCCTGCTCTTTTAAAATACGCCGCGCAGTTTCATTGTCGGTTGTTTTCATCGCCAAATGGCGGCAGCTTCGGCTGTGCAGTGTTTCTAAGGTGTCTTGAAACACCAGCTCCCCCTCGCGGATGATGGCAACATGGTCTGCCATTTGGTCAATTTCGCTTAAAAGATGGCTCGACACGACGACCGTCATACCGAATCGGCGCGGCAAATCACAAATCAACTCGCGCATTTCCTGAATGCCTGCCGGGTCCAGCCCGTTGGTGGGTTCGTCCAAAATCAGCAGTTTCGGATACCCCAGCAGTGCCGCCGCTAAGCCCAGCCGCTGTTTCATCCCCAAAGAGTAGTGCGCCGCCTTTTTGCCGCGCTGGCCGTCCAGGCGTACAATTTGCAGTACCTCGCGGATGTTTTTCTCCGGCACGCCGCGCAGTGTCTGCACAATGCGCAGATTTTCTTCGCCTGTTAAGTGGCCGTAATAACTGGGGCTTTCAATCAGACTGCCTACCTGCCGCAGCACCGCAAGGCGGTTTGCGCTGTCCATGGGTTTTCCCAGCACTTCGATGCTGCCCGCCGTGGGGCGCACCAGCCCTAAAATCATTTTTAATGTGGTGGATTTTCCCGCACCGTTCGGGCCGAGGAAACCGTAAACACTGCCCTCCGCCACGCTTAAATTCAAATGTGATACGCGAAGCGCACCGCCGTATTGCTTGCACAAATCGCTTGTTTGAATGATGTTCATCAAAAACCCTCCTTTGTGCTTTTATCCTAGCGCGCCTGCCTTACATGCCGATGAAGCCTTCCTTACGTTTACCTGAAATTTTTATGCGGCGGCTGGACGGCGGCGCGCGTTTTTTCTATAATGAAAACAGCAAATCACAAAGGAGGGCGCGGATGTGGCCCGAAAAATTTTGATTGTCGATGACGAGCCTGCCCTGCAAAGCATGGTAGGAGAATTTTTAAAACAAGCCGGGTACGAAACACAAGCGGCCATGTCGTGCCGGGATGCGGCGGAGGCCTTTCGCACCGGCACCCCGGACGCGGTACTGCTTGACGTAATGCTCCCCGACGGCGACGGCTTTTCGCTTTTGGTAAAGCTTCGGCAAATGCGGGATGTCCCGGTGCTGTTTCTTTCTGCCCGCGATGAGGACGAAGCGCGTCTGCGCGGGCTGGGGCTTGGCGCGGACGATTACATTACAAAGCCCTTTTTGCCGCAGGAATTGCTTTTGCGCCTGCAAGCGGTGCTTCGGCGCGTGTATCAAAAGCCGTCCGCCGCGGCAAAGCTGGGCGATGCGGAAACTGACTGGGGCAAGGGCACGGTTCGGCGTGCCGGTGAGGAAACCGCGCTCACCGCGAAGGAATTTGCTTTATTGAAAAAGCTTTGGGACGCGCGGGGCAATATTGTGACCGTCGACGCGCTGTGCAGTGCCTTATGGGACGGGCCGCTGGTCGGGTATGAAAATACGCTGATGGTTCACATCCGCCGCCTGAGAGAAAAGATTGAGCCGAGCCCCTCTAAGCCGCAGTTTCTGCTGACCGTGCGCGGGCTGGGCTATCGGCTGGAGCGGGAGGACACGCGATGAAACTGCGCAGTGCTGTAAAAGGTGTTATGCTTTTGACGGTTTCCTCTCTTTTGATTGCCGCTGTTGCGCTGGTCGGGATGTTTGCCTTTGCCTATTACAATTCAAGCGGCGGCCGCGATTGGACAGCACCGATGGAAACGCTTTCCGAAACGCTGGTGCAAAGCGAAGAGGGGTATTCTTTTTACGGAGAATCCCTGCTCGAACCCGACAGCTGGATGATGCTGATCAATGACGAAGGCCGGGTTGTGTGGTCTTATCAAAAGCCCGACGATGTGCCCGGGCAATATAGCATCTCGGATGTCGCGTCCTTTACCCGTTGGTATTTGAATGATTATCCCGTGTATTGCTGGGTGCGCGAGGAGGGGCTTTTGGTAAGGGGGTCCCCGAAAGGCAGTATCTGGAAACACGATATTACAATGCAGACAAGCGTTTTACTGCAAATGCCTCTTTGGTTTTTAGGCTTTTTTCTCTTAGCGCTGGGGGGTGTTTTGGGACTTTCGTATTTTGCGGTGCGCCGATGGTTTCGGCGCAGCCAGCAAATGCGGGATGCCGCGCGTTCCAACTGGATAAACGGGGTTTCGCACGATATCCGCACGCCGCTTTCGGTGGTGATGGGCTATGCCGCACAGCTGGAGGCTGCACCCGGCCTTGCGCCGGAAAAAAAGCGCCAGGCGGCCGCCATTCGAGTGCAAAGCGAAGTGATTCGGGATTTAGTCAACGATTTAAACCTTACGATGCGCCTTGATTCGGAGATGGAGGCACTGCGAAAAGAAACACTTTGTCCCGAAGCATTTTTGCGGCAAACAGCGGCGGATTTTCTCAACGGCGGAATGGCCGAGGGCTTTCCGTTTGAAATTGACCTGCCCGAAATGCCGCTGCCGCAGATTGAGGCAGACCCGTTTTTACTGCGCAGAGCCGTGAATAATTTGCTTACAAACTGCGTGCGGCACAACGCACGCGGCTGTGCCATTCGGCTTGGAGCAAATGCACAGCGCAAACAGCTTTTGCTTTGGGTGGAGGGCGGCGATGCAGGCAAGACAGTGCAAGGCCAATCGCCTCGAACTCCCGAGCCGGACGGCGGTGCCGCACACGGCACCGGCCTGCGGCTGGTGGCTCAAATTGCCGCCGCGCATGGAGGCAAAGCAATGTTTTACGGCGGCACACCCTACCGCGCCGAGCTGTGTCTGCCCCTGAAAGAATAACCTTATGGAATGAAAAAGTCCCCCGATGCACGGCACACAAAAGCGTGTGCGGCATCGGGGGACTTTCCTTTTGAGAACAACGCGTGAAATGGAATAAAATCCATCGCTCTGATGCTTACTCTGCGTTTATCAGCGTCGCCATTCTTGCAAGCCCTGTTCCCAGCCCCTCAAAGCCGACACAGCGGCTGGGCTGGGTATTTACAGCGTGATCCAATAGAGGCTGTGCTTGGCAAAACGCGTCTAAACATAAATCGAATTTCAGCACATCGTCCCATGCGCGGTTTAAAAAGGCCACTTCTCGGCGGCCGTGCGTGCGCGTGAGGGAAAGCGATGTTGCAAAAAGACCTGAGCGCTCAATGTCCCGTCCTGAGAACCCGGCGGCGAGCAGGCTTTCCTGTGCGCCCTGCCGGAACAGCCCCGGAAGATCGGCCCACTGAAACGGTGTCACGTCAAAGCGCACAAAAGTGTAGCGGCTGTGGCAGTGTACCGCCAGCAGGCACTTGCGGCCGCGCAGGTCAATGCAGTGTAAGTCCCAGCAAAAGCGGCGGTCAGGCTGTGTGCCATAAAGCGGCGTGTGCATTTTTAAAAACCGCTGAAGCGGAAAAGTAAGCCCTAGTTCCATCGGCTCACCTCGCGCAATTGTCATGAGGAATGACGATTTTTTCAATACTCAGCCTGCCGTCTGCGATTTCGGCCATCATCATGGTAATTTCCTGATGAAACCGCCGCGGGCCGCATGAGCCGGGGTTCAGCCAAAGAAGGCCGTCCTTTTCCTGTTGTACATACTTGTGTGAGTGTCCGAATACCACTACATCAATGCCCGGCAGGCTCTGCGGAACATCCTTTCTGTTGTGAACCATGAAAAACCTAATGCCGTTGAGCGTGACGGTGACGGTATGGGGAATCTCCTGCGCCCAATCTTTGTCGTTGTTGCCGCGCACGACGGAAAGCGGCGCGTACTGCCGCAGCGCATCCACAATTTCCTGCCGATTGATATCGCCGGCGTGGAGAATCGCGTCTGCCTGCTTTAAATGTGCAATTACTTCTGCCCTGAGCAGACCGTGTGTGTCGGAAAGAATGGCAAGTTTCATGCTTGGGTACTCCTGTGGAAATGTTCTTTTATTTCTCGGTAAAACTTGCGGGCATTTTCGAGGTCTTGTGCATTTGGGCGGCCTTTGGCAATGCCGCCGACGAGTTGGAACGGCCCGAAGGTATCATACCCTTTGCAGCTGAATTCCCCCAATACAGGGCAGTTTTTTTCTTTGGCAATCTGTGCGACTGCCTTTGCGCCTGTGCCTTTTGCTCCGCCGTAGGTGTAAACGAAAAACACCGGCTTTTGCGCCGGCAGATACTGCCGGGCAAACTCGACAACGCCTTTTTGAAACTCAAAGCCGTAAATGCCGGAAGCAAAACCGATACAGTCGTATTCCTCAAGCCGTACCGCCTGACGGGTTGTGACGTCAATCAGATCCACGCTGCCTTCGGCGGCCATCGCTTCCAGCACTTTCAGTGTGTTTCCGTGGTGGCGGGAATAGTAACAAATTGCGGTTTTCACGGACGGTTTCCTCCTTCCAGCGTCCAGCCGAAATCATTGTGATAAATCATTTGGCGCGTCATGCCGCCGTCGATGCAGATGTCTTCTCCGGTGATAAATCCGGCTTTGGCCGAACAAAGATAGAGCACCATGTGGGCAATATCCAGCGGGTTTCCGACGCGCCCGGCGGGGTGCTGGGCTGCATCCGGGCCTTCATAAATGGCATAAGACGTGTCAATCCAGCCGGGGGAAACAGAGTTCACGCGTACCTTTCCCGCAAAGCTTACGGCAAGCGCGTGGGTCAAAGCGGAAATGCCGCCTTTTGCCGCCGTGTAGCTTTCGGTTTGCGGCTGGCTCATGCGGTCGCGGGACGAAGAAATATTTACGATGGCCGCGCCCGGCGCAAAGTGCGGCGCAAACAGCTTTGCAAGATAAAAGGGTGCAGTTACGCCAACGCGCAGGGCATAGTTAAACTCTTCATAAGTGCATTCACTCATTCCCTTCATCAAAGGCAGGGCGTTGTTGATCAGATAATCCACATGGCCGTGTTCGGCAATTACTTTGCGGGCAAAGTCCTCTAAAACGGCTTGCTCGGCAAGGTCGCCTACATAGCCGTCATTTTCTAACAGGTCAATGACACAGACCTTTGCGCCTTCTTTGCGAAATTCCTCGGCAATCGCCTTGCCGATGCCTTTTGCACCGCCGGTCACAACGGCAACTTTATTTTGAAACATGGGGGAATCCTCCTGTTCTTGTTCGGGCTATCGTGTCAGTGGTTCGAATCGCACCGTGCGATTTTTTTATAAAAGTCTTGCAGCAATGCGGCAAGTTCTTCGGGCGTTTCGCGGTTGAGTTCATGTCCTGCGCCTTCAATCATTGCAAGCTCGGCTGTACAGATGTGCTGGGAAAGCTCGATGCACGCCTTTCTGTTGGCATGGTCACGACTGCCGCACACCACCAAGGCGGGGCAAGTGATACGAGGCAAAGCGGCGGTAAAATCCAGCTCTGTCATACTGCCGCACAGCTCGATAAACTGCGCCTTTGAAAATCCGGTTTCCCGGAACACAGATGCAGGCATGATGCGAAATAGAATGTTCTGCATCTTTAAAAGGCGCTTCGGCATTTTGTATTGCGGCGCAATGAGAACAAGGGCAGCGACGCGCTCGGGATGTTCCACGGCGTAGTGAAGCGCAAGCACCCCGCCCAGCGAAAGGCCGCAGAGCATCAGCGGCGCGGCGGAGGCATCGCAGAGCTGAGCAAACGCTTTGTATAGGTTAGTGTACGTTGTTGGTTTTGCGCAAACCATAGAAGCAAGGTCGGGCTGTGCGCAGTTCGCCGGAGTGTTCATCAAACGCAAAACAGGCTGCCAAACCGACGGCGTTTGGCCGAGCCCGTGAATGTAAAGCGATGTCATATGATAATGCCCTCACAGTGGTCGATTTCGTGCTGGATAATCTGCGCCGTCCAGCCGGTAAAGGTTTTTTGGCGCTCTTGAAACTTTTCGTTTTGCCAGCGCACTTTAATGGATTGAAAGCGTTTCGCCGGGCGTGTGCCGACAAGAGAAAGGCAGCTTTCCTGCGCCTCGTAAGGCTCAGATTTTTTGACGATTTCCGGGTTGAACATCACCATGTATCCCTCGTCCGTTTCAAACGCGATGATGCGCTTGTTCACGCCAATCATGTTGGCGGCCATGCCGACACAGCCGTCTTGATGGTGGATCAGCGTTTCCAGTAAGTCCGCGGCGACGGTAAGGTCATCCGGTGTGGCAGACTCGGCTTTTTGGGAAAGAAACATTTCGTCTTTGCAAATTTCACGAATCATGGGCAGTTCTCCTCTTATCAGTGATGAATTGCTGTAAATTGACCGCATGGTTATATTTCACACAAGCGACTTTATCCTTTTCGATAATGAATTGATTCATGTCAAGGCCATTCAGCGCGGCAATGGTAAGCGCGTAGTGAATGACATCTGCCAGCTCATTGCCGAGCTCGATTTTTAAATCTTCGCCGCCGGATGCTTTTCGTCCGGACTTTTTATTGAGCACTTCCGCCACTTCGCCAACTTCTTCCACCAGCTTCATAAATAAGCTTTCGGCAATCCCGTCCTCTTTATAATGGTCGAGCAAATAGGCTTGCAATTCTTCTATTGTTACTTTCATGTGGGGTTCCTTTCAAAATATATCGTAAAAATAAGGATACATCGATCATATATGTTCTGTGCTTTCATAATAAAGCTTTTACTCTTGGCCGTCAATTGTTAAATCAGATATTATTTTTAAGCAAATCGGTGGCTATGTAAATTTCTAAATATTTCCAATAAAATGCTTGTAAAATAATGGAAATTTTTGTATACTAATGACGAATACTGAAGCAAACCCCACTTTTTTATTATATTCCACAATAGAAAAGTTAGGTAAGCAAGAATGAAAAACATATGCTAATTATTAGAAAAGTAAAAGCAATAAGGTCGAATCAATGATATTGTATAGAAGCTGAACAGTTCCTTTGAAAGAATTTGTAGAAAGATAAATAACTCAATAATAAGATGAGGAAGGTTGCTATGACAGAGCTCGAAAAAATTGCCTACGCAAAAAGTTATATTGAAAAACTTGCAAATGGAGTGAATCCATTGACGGACCAAGTAGTGTCAGATATGGATGTTATCAATAATGTAAGAATTTCGAGATGTTTATTCTATGTTTCAGACCTCTTAAGACAAATTCTTGATAATGATGGTATTTCTCATAAAAAAACAGAATACCCAAAAAGCCCTTTTACTTAGGGCATGAGGCAAGAAAAGCATTTCGCTACTCAAAAATGCCGATTCCTGTAAGTGAAATTACCAGACGCATCAATGAACTAATTTCAGACGAAGATATGACAAAGCTAAATTATAAGCATATTTTGAATTGGCTGTTTGAAATTGGGGCGTTACACTTTGTGTCAGATGATGAAGGAAAGATGACCCGTCAACCGACAAGTACCGGACTGCACCTAGGTATTCATATAGAAAAGCGATTGGGAGCAAGAGGGACATATCATGTCATTGTTTATGATGAAATCGGGCAACAATTTATTTTAGACCATTTGGATGACATTATAGAATATAACAAAGCCCATAAAAGTGTGGGTTTGTGATTGACATTTGAACAAAAATGATTGCATCGTCAATCCTGTAATAAAAGTTGAAAGGCGGTGCGCGATGTGTTCTTTCAAAGATTGAGAGATTTGCGAGAGGATAAAGACCTCCGGCAGGAAGATGTCGCAGAAATTTTAGGAATCAGCCAGACGGTCTATTCCCGCTACGAGCGTGGATTTCAGACCATTCCTGTGATTCATCTTCTGAAATTGGCGGATTACTATAAGGTGTCCACCGATTATATCCTGGGGCGGACCAACAACAGCAAGCCATACGATGTGAAATAGAGCATTTCAATTAAAAAGTTTAACAAAAAGAAGAAAAACCGCCTGAACAGGCGGTTTTTCTGACCAATAATGGTCCAAGTGGCATTCAAGAATCTGTGAAAATCCAGTAATATCAACGGCTTGTAAGCAAGGCTTTTATCTAAATACTACTTCAGCGGTGAGTAAATGAGGCCACAACGAGATAAACCGTGTCAAAGGCCAGCAGCATCCACAGGGCGGGATTGCTCCACACGCCGCTACTCCCGCCGGCCTGACTTCTCTCGCGCTTCCGTCCCCGTCTTTTCAGCAGCAGGCGGATCCCTCCTGTCACTGCGATCACCACCGGGACAAACACCAGAGCCAGGATAGCCAGGGCACCAGGAGTGCCCGCCTGGCGCAGTAGCGGCAGCGCCACAGCAATGCTGTTTCCGGCGATGTGCAGTCCGATGGACGTCCCCAATCCGTAGTGCAGGGCGGCATAGCCGAAAATCAATCCGCACCAGAAGGCGGACAACCCCTGATAGAGATCGTGATGCATCAGCCCGAAGCACAGGGCCGACAGTAAAATGGCCTGCCGTGCACCCCCTGGCAGTAAGCGGCGCAGCACCACTCCTCGGTAGATCAGTTCCTCCAGGACAGGACCGACTATACAAATATATATTGCCAGCAGCGGTGTGACGCTTTCTTCTCCCACTGCCGCCGCTTGGGCGGTGAAGCCAGCCAGGTTCCACACCCGCTCTAGAACCGGGGTAAGTACCATAACGGCAAGATTTCCACTCAAAGCCACACTTATGAGAAAAACCAGCGTGCCCAAAGAGGCCTTCTGGGAAGAGAAGTGAGGGGCTTCGCCGCTCACTAGTGAGGACCAGAGCAGGGGGATCGCCGATGCCACCGCGCAACTCAGGAGCAGCACGATACCCTCCGACAAGCCGGGAACAGAAGACAAAAGTTTTTGCAGTAACCCAAACAGCACGCTGTATGCGAATAAGCTGCACCACAGCCATGTCAAGCTGTGTAGCGGGGGAATCTTTTTGTTCATAACAACCTCCCATGCGGCCTTGGCCGCAAAATTTGGCCTAATTATAGCATATTCCCGTCGATTTGCGGGCAGCTTTAACAAATTTTAAGCTTTTTTTAAAATATTTTTAAAATAGCTCCATCACCAAACGCACGGCTGCCGAGCTCATTCAGTACATCGAGGTTTATCCTGCGGTCAAGGAGAACAGAATCACCAAAACTGCATTGGATCCTTTAATGATACTCCGTATGGTCCGAGTGGGGAGACTCGAACTCCCGGCATCTTGCTCCCAAATGTGTGTCAGAACTTTCAAACAGCACTCTGCCGCCCTCTTTGACGCTTTCCGTTGCTCCGCCAGTTCCTCTTTAGAACTCTTTTGCCCTGCTTGTTTCAAGAAAATCTTTCGTCTTTTGGGATTTGTGTGGGATTGGATTCTGTATATTAAAAGATGTTCCGTCCGGTTTGAGGGGGCGATGACAGGACGGTTCATCTCAGAGGAGCGGCGCAGGAATTTCGCCGCATAAACAAAGAAATACTCTGGGCCGTGGGCTTTGACAACACGGAATAATTTTCTTGTCAGATGAATACAAATTGACAAGAATGACAAGAATGATTATAATGACAACTAAGAAAAGGAGGCGCTGTGTATGGCATTTGTTGAGAGTGAAGTTGTTGAACTGAAAGCAGAGGTCGTGGGAGATATCTGCAAAGAAGTCATTGCCTTTGCCAATACAAAAGGCGGTACGCTGTATATTGGCGTCAGCAACGATGGAAATGTCTTGGGGGTCAAAAACGCCGACCAAGTCATTTTGCACCTAAACAATATGATTCGAGATTCCATCAAGCCTGATGTGACAATGTTTGTGGGCTATGAAACCCAACATGTCGGCGACAAGGATATCATTGCTGTGACCATTCAAAAAGGGACCGACCGGCCCTATTATCTGGGCAGTAAGGGGTTGAAACCCAGTGGGGTCTATGTCAGAAACGGCACATCGTCTGATCCGGCCACAGATACTGCAATTCGAAGAATGATTAAGGAAACCGATGGCGACAGCTTCGAATCCATGCGTTCGCTGGAACAGAACCTCAGCTTTGAAGCGGCAGAGAAGCAATTTGAAAAGCAGAATATCCCATTTGATGCTGCAAAAATGCAGACCCTTGGAATGATTTCCGCAGATGGTATCTACTCCAATGTGGCGCTGCTCCTGTCCGATCAGTGTCCCAGCACCATCAAGGCGGCGACCTTCTCGGGGGAAGATAAGGGAAGCTTTCAGGACAGAAGAGAATTTGACGGTTCGCTGTTTCAGCAAATGGAGGAGCTGTACAGCTATCTGGATATGCGTAACCAGACAAAGGCAACTTTTGATGGGCTATACCGAATCGACACACGGGATTATCCGGAAGATGCACTGCGGGAAGCGCTGTTGAACTCACTGGTCCACAGAGACTATTCCTTCCGTGCAAGCACCCTTGTCTGTGTGTATGCTGACAGAATCGAATTTGTTTCTGTGGGTGGACTGCCCTCCGGCATTGAACTGGACGACATTATGCTGGGACTCTCGGTTTGCCGAAATCCCAAGCTGGCAGCCATATTTTATCGTCTGCAGCTGATTGAGGCATACGGCACCGGTATGCCTAAAATCATGAACGCCTACACGGAGACGGAATTGAAGCCCAAAATCGAGGTATCGAGCAACGCATTCAAAATCACGCTGCCAAACAGGAACACTGGCGCAAATCATACAGAGACACTGGTTGGTACACTCAAAAGCGAAGAGAAACGAATTCTGGATTTCATTGGTTCCCATGGTCATATCGTGCGCAGTGATGTAGACCGGCTGCTGGATGTGAGCCAGGCCACAGCCAACCGGATTCTAAAACGCATGGTTGCCGAGGGCCTGATTTATCAGGATGGAAACGGCAGGAAAACAAAGTATAGACGGAAGTAACTGCTGGTGCGGAGGGGGTGCTGTGTATGAATCGAAAAGCGATCATCAATAACCGGGAGCATGCGCTTCTTGAATTTGTCCCGTCTCTGGATGGAGGGCAGGCGCTGCTTCTCTGTGAAGATGAAAGCGGCAAAAGGGCGGTATGCTCCGAGCCGCTGTGGCGCAGCTGTGCGCTAACGGATGTGCAGTCTGCTCCGGTTCACGCACACAGCTCCTCACAGGAGAAAATCGAGTATTTCCTCTCTGTTTTCAAAGGGCGGGAAGATGTATATGCACGCCGATATCACAGCACGACCACCGGGAAAACCGGTTACACCCCAGTCTGTAAAAATGAATGGGTGCATGGCCTGTGTGATAAAAAGAAATACAGGTGCGTAGAGTGCCCCAACCGTGAGTTTCGGCCACTCACGGCCGATGTGGTCAAGGCGCATTTGATGGGCCGTGATGCTTTGTGCAGAGATGTGGCGGCAATCTATCCGATGCTGGAGGACAACAGGACCTGGCTGTTGGCTGCGGATTTTGATGAAGAAAACTGGAAGCTTGATGTGACTGCATTTTGCAAATCCTGCAAAGATGCGGGACTTGTACCGGCAGTGGAACGCTCCCGTTCCGGAAACGGCGCACATATCTGGTTTTTCTTTTCGGAGCCTGTTTCTGCCGCCGATGCCAGGCGCTTGGGGACCGGTTTGCTGACCCGAACCATGTCGTGCAGACATGAGCTATCCTTTTCATCCTATGACCGGTTGTTCCCGTCTCAGGATATTGTGCCGAAGGGCGGTTTTGGGAATTTGATTGCCCTGCCATTTCAAGGCCAGGCGCAGAAAGACGGAAATTCTCTGTTTGTGGATGATCACTTTGAGCCTTATCCCGATCAGTGGGCGTTTCTGTCCTCCCTGCCCAAAATTACACCGGAACAGTTGGAAGAAGCCTTAAGGAAACTATGTCATCATGGCGACATGGGAGAACTGGAAGATGCTGGGGAGAAGCAAGTGCCATGGAAGCGCAAGCGAACCCAGACAAAACTGACACACAGAGATTTTCCGCTGCAGGTAAGCCTGTATAGTTCCAATCTGATCTATATTGAGAAAAAAGACTTCTCTCAAGGGGCATTGAATACGCTCAAGAGACTTGCGGCGTTTCCAAATCCGGAATTTCGCTCCAAGCAAGCCATGCGCATTTCCGTTTATGGCGTTCCTCGTGTTCTGGACTGCGGCTATGAAGATGAGGAATACATCGGCCTTCCCCGTGGTTGCATGGATGAGATTCTGGGGTTGTTTGATCAATATGAAATCCCTGTCATTCTGGAAGATCACAGATCACTGGGACGTTCCGTTGATGTGGAATTCAATGGGGTGCTGCGCCCAGAACAGGAACCTGCTGCCCAGGCCCTGCTTGCCGCAGACATGGGCGTTCTGTCCGCAACTACTGCATTTGGGAAAACTGTGATCGGTGCATATCTGATTGGACAGCGTAAAGTCAATACCCTGGTATTGGTACAGTCCAGCGCATTGCTGGAACAGTGGAAATCCTCGCTGGAACAATTTCTGAATGTTCATGAGGTTCTGCCGGAACTTCCAAAAAAGCGCGGCAGGAAGAAAAAACAGTACCTCATTGGCCAAATCGGCAGCGGAAAGAATTCCCGCAGTGGGATTGTCGATATTGCCACCATGCAGTCCCTGCTTGAGGGAGAAGAAAAGACGGTAAAGTCTTTTGTGACAGAGTACGGAATGGTCATTGTAGATGAGCGCCATCATGTGGCCGCATTCACCTTCGAAACCGTGCTGAAAGCAGTCGAAGCCAAATATGTTTACGGTTTGTCTGCTACTCCTGTCCGCAAGGACGGTCATCATCCCATCATCTTTATGCAGTGCGGCCCTGTCCGGTATTTGGTGGACGCCAAAAGTCAGGCAGAAAAGCGAAGCTTTTCTCACATTGTAATTCCCAGATTTACTCGCATGAGGCTACCAAATGCCAACAGGATTCAGGATATGTACGCCGGTGTGATTGAAAATCACAACCGGAACGGACTGTTGGTGTCAGACACTTTGAATCTGGTTCAGGAGGGGCGTACACCGATTCTTCTGACGGAGCGGAAGGAACACGCTGTATTGCTTGCTGGTTGTCTGTCGGATCAAGTGAAAAATGTCTTTCTGCTTATTGGTAGTGAGAAGCAAAAGGATAAGCGTGAAAAGCTGGCAGCATTGCAGAATGTGCCTGACGATGAGGACGTGGTGGTCGTTGCCACCGGAAAGTATATTGGAGAGGGATTTGACTCTCCGCGGCTGGACACCTTGCTTCTTGCCATGCCCATATCATGGAAAGGTACATTGGCACAGTATGCCGGACGTCTCCACAGAAATTATGAGAGAAAGCAGGAAGCTCGCATTTATGATTATGTGGATATCCATGTTCCTACATTGGAGCGGATGTATCATAAACGCCTGAAGGGCTATGCGGAACTGGGATATCAGGTCAAATTCGGCGCAGCGGATCAGTCTGTCAGCATGATTTACGATGGATACTCATCTATGCTGCCCTTTGAGCAGGACCTGGATGATGCCGCCCGCAGCGTGGTTATCGTCAGTCCTTATCTGCAAAAAGGCAGAATCGTGAAACTTCTTCCCTCTTTACAGAAGGCGGTTGCTTCCGGTGTCGAAATTGCGATCCATACCAGAACGGCAGATAGCAGAGAACTATCAAATCAAGAAAGTGTGTGTGAAGCGATCAAGATGATGAGGCAGACAGGTATTGTGGTCCATACGCACAAAGAACTGAATCAGCGGTATGCCGTCGTTGATGAAAGCGTTGTGTGGTATGGCGGCGTGGATTTTCTTGCGTTTGGCAGAAAAGATACAGATGTGCTTCGGTTCAAAAATCCAGACATTGCCGGTGAGTTCCTGGCACTTTCTGGTCATGCAGAAAGCGAACAGCTTGTCATGGAAGATGTTTCTATGTAGGGGTCGTCTTCGGGATATTTTCGCATTTGGGATTACACGAAATGGAGAAAAGGGGTAGAGAAAAACCGCTGCTTTCTGCTGCTTTTCAATGCTCTTTAACCCTGTTTGCAGTGTTTGGTCCGGCGTGTGGGGTTCGAATGTCTGGGAATGCGGTCCCAAACGTGTGTCGGAACTTTCAGACGGCACTCTGCCGCCCTCTTTGGCCCTTTTCTCTGCTCCGGCAGTTCCTCTTTGACACTCTTTTGCCCTGCGTGTTTCAAGCAAAACTTTCTCCTTTTGGGATTTGTGTGGGATTGGATTCTGTGTATTAAAAGAAGTTCCGTCCGGGGTGAACAGAAAAGACAGGCTGAATCGCCACAGAGGGGACGCAGGAAATGCGCCGCATAAACAAAGAATAAGCCCTGGCGAGGCACGCCCTTTCTCAAAAGATGGAAAATGTATATGCAGCCGCAATAACTCGCTCATAATCGGATTCTTGTCATATAATCAGCAGATGACAAGAAAGACAACAAGCAATATCGTTCGGAACAGTCATTCTTCTGTAAACAGTCCATTCTTTCCGGTAGCTATTTTCCTCGTTCTGTGGTATTGTTCGGTTGCCGAAAGGAGGCGACGATATGCAGAAAGGAAACAGCTATACCGTAGGCCAGTGGTGTGACCGCTGGTTTTGCGAGAACCAGAGTAGATGGAGCGGCAGCACAGTGGGCGGATACCGCAATCTCATCTACCGCCACATCCTTCCCGAGATTGGGAGCATTCCGCTGGCGGAGCTGTCGGAAAACACTGTCACCGGCTTCTATGATAGCCTGCGGAGCCAGAGGCTCAGCGCCAGAAGCGTCTGGTGCGTCCATCTGCTCCTGCGGCGCTGCATGGACGAAGCGGCCCGCGACCAGCGTATCCCCTACAATCCGGTGCGGCTTTGTCAGGAGCCACAAGCAGAAGCGTATAAAACTGCTCCCTTGCGCCTGGGGCAGCTCCAGCGGTACCTGAACGCGGCGGAACAATTGGGCGCACTCCCTCTCATCTACACAGGACTCTCCAGCGGCCTGCGGCAATGTGAACTCATCACCTTGTCGTGGGCCGATTTTCATGTCCGCTGCCGGTATATCCTCAAGGGACAGCGCCTGCTGACCCTCAACAGCAGGGCGGAGCATCTTCTGGAACAGATACCGGAAACCGGCCGCCATGTGTTTCTCAACCCCAAGACCGGAGCACCATACCAGCTCCACGAGTTTTACTATCTGCACAAGCGGATTCTAAAACAAGCAAGGCTTCCGTGGGTGGCCTTCCGGAACCTGCAGCGCCAGTGCATGGAGGTGGGGATATGACGCTGAAAGACTATATCCTCCGCTGGCAGGAGGCCTATGACAAGAATCAGAGCCGCCCGACCACATACGCAGCTCATGGCTACATCTTCAAAAACCACATTCTCTCCGGATTGGGAGATATACCGCTCTCTGAATTGACGGCGGAGCAGGTCGGAGATTTCCTGGAGGAACGCAAGCGCTTCGGCGGCCACCGCCCGGAAAGCCCCGAATACCCAGGGCTGGGCGAACATACCATGCGGCACATCCACCGCCTGCTCCAGCAATGTCTGGATCAGGC
>LBJMC04202__coassemble_333_pt1 | contig 37393 bp, 48 predicted proteins | sample LBJMC04202__metabat2_low_PE_025 | metagenome-assembled genome bin LBJMC04202 | reverse complement strand
CCGCAGTCGGCTTATTTGACAGATCGTTATAGCTGCCGCTGAACGCAACCGTTTTCAGGTCGGCAAACCACTTCATCAGCTTGCCAAACGACACGGCCAGCTTTTCACCTGTGCTCAAATTGGCGCGCGTGCTTGCCTGCGTAAACTCTGTTGTCACATTGCTGGCGTTTCCGGTGGGGGAAAGCGCACCAACGTCGGAAGCAGTAAGAGTTTTTGCACCTACTTTTCCAGCGTTGTTGAAAAGTAGGTGGCCACTTGTGAATCCTCTGACTGTAGTTTCGCTGCTCACTTCATTCGGCCCTGGCGCCCCCTGTCCTCCAGTTGCACCTGCTGGCCCTTGCGGACCAGTAGCACCCGTGTCACCCTTGGGACCTTGTGGCCCTGTAGGACCAGCAGGTCCTTGTACCCCACGCTCTCCTTGATCTCCCTTTGGTCCTTGCGGTCCAACAACTCGCCCCAAATTCAAATCTGCCATTTTAATCAAACTCCTACTGTGTAAATTAAATCGCCGTCCTCATTGATTTTCAAAGGAGGCGGCGATTCATTGTCATTTGTAACGATGTATAAATTTCCGTCAGACTTAATTTGCATCGCAAAGAAACCAAGGCCGATCTCCGTGACGACGCCCGGAGCACCTGGGTCACCTTTATCTCCTTTTTCTCCCTTTTCGCCTTGAATGCCCTGCGGCCCTTGCGGTCCGATTTCTCCTTTTTCACCTTGCACACCCTGCGGTCCGGTGGGTCCCATAGGACCGGTCTCACCTGTTTGTCCTTGAATGCCCTGCGGTCCTTGAGGTCCAGTGAGGTGGTCGGTATATGTAAAATCTTCTTCATTTGCACGCTTAAAACCGACACGATCTCCGTCCACGTTGTATTGGATTTCGGTACTGTCCTTGATATTCTGTGCTTCGTTTCGAAAACGCTCAGCCTCTTTAGCATAAAACTTGCTGTTATCTGCGTCTTCATTTGGACGTGTGCTTGTGCCTCCAACGGCCCAGCTTTTGGAGAGAACTGCACTGGCAGCTGCTTCTTTTGTTAAATCCTCAATTTTATCGATTGCATCTTCAAACATATTGGAAGGAGGAGCAGCAATTCCTTCTACGCAAGGAGTTATATTCAGTCCGTTTGATTGGATTTTAATAATCTCTGCTCCATTCGCTGATTTTGCAGTAAACTGAACATGCAGTTCTCCCGGGTATGCCGTAAAATCCGAATCAACAGGCCATTTTATGATGATCTGGTTATCGTCTGTTTGATCAATTGACACATCTATCTGCTTATTGATAATTGTTTGATAGTCAGGATGTGTTGCTCGGACATACCAAATAAGCTGAGATAGGTCGTGTTTTCCGTAATACCTTGTGCCAACTAGCTCATACGTTTCAGCCCAGGATTCACCTTGTGTGTGCAGTCCGCTTTCAGGCCCGAAATACACATATTTCCCCTCAAAAGATATCTTTATCGCCATAGTGCCCTCCGATCAATTTACCACAGTACCTGTAAACTTCGTCCATTTACTGTCCGCTGTAGTACGAATATACAACGTTCCCTTCGTTTCATAAAAAAACAGCAGATCAGCTTTGCCGCTGGCTTGATTATCTACTTTCAAAGCGCGATCAGCCTCATTGGCCTTTTGTGCATTAGTGGCATTATCGGCATTCGTAGCCTTATCAGAAATTTGAGAAGTTCGGGCACTTTTCGCAACTTCTGCACTTCCTGCACTCTTTGCGGTATCTGCAGAACCAGCACTTGTAGCGGTATCGGCCACCGTCGCCGACTTAGCTTTATTAGCTGTCTGTGCATATCCCGCTTTATCGGCGTAGGTCGCAGCCTCAGCTCTATCAGCATAAATGCTCTGTGCAGGATTACCTACTGGATATTCAACCACATAGGTTCCGCTATCCCCAATAATACGTACACGTTGCCCGGATTCAAACCGTGCACAAGCATTGCACTTATAATGTTTAAGACTCTCCTTTTCTGCTCCGTTAAAAATCAGGGCAATTCCATCTTCATATACTGTGCCAACTGTCGCAAATGATTGACCCGGGGGATCTTGATGTGCCATGGCCTGTTGGTCTTGATAGCTTTCGAGAATCATAAATATACCACTCGCTTTCCTGTATGTTTCATTTTGTAGGGAGATTCCAGCTCAAGTTCCCAGCCGGTTTCTTCATACAGGGTACTTTCTCCATTTCGCACTAACTCTACTACTTCATATACTGCATGACATCCTGATGGTCCTGTGTAAAAGGTACGAACCTCTGTTGTCTGCATACTTTTAAAGCGCTTGTTGTCTGCATAAGCCTGCAACTCACTTTGAGAAGCAATGTTATCCAGCTTTTCGTAACTTACTACTCTGCGCCCAAGATTGCTCACAGAAAATGGACTATCTGGTCTATCGTTAATAGATACAGCTCTCATCGAAGTTTCTAAATCCGGATTATCTACCTCCACAATAAATACATTTGGATGGTCAAACATATCCACTGTTTCGTTCCAGTTGGGATATTGAATAGAATATGTTCCATCTTTATACGTTACAGAAACAGCATCTGCTGATGGCTGACGAAATGCGCTGCAGTGCACTATTCCGTTACCATCCATCCAGATGCTGTTGTAATTGATTTCCGCTGCTAACGCATTGATAATGCTGAGCCGATCTGTTCCTGGTTCCCAGTCCTCTCGGTCAGCCTGAAGTGTAGCCGTGTTGTCTTCTACCACAAATGCTGTAATACCGGATTCAACCAGCAGTGACTGGATCGCTGCTGTGTACAGTGTACCTTTTGTCAGATGTAGCCGTTCTTCAATTTTTGAGGATAACGCTAGATAAGTCAGGTCGTAAGCAGTAAGATTCACAACCATCCTTGTCCCATCGGAATCGGTTGAAGCATCTGTTAATACATACTTTCCCAACGGCCAACGGTTACCGTTAAGTGTAAGTATCGGCTGAATTTGATCTGTAAGATAATTGATTTCGCTATTGACCTCAAACTTACCGGATAACGTCCATTTGACTTGAGCGTCTGAAGTCACTGTAATACCAGCTCCGCCGCCCCGATATGCGGTAAGATGTGAAAAATCCACATTGTTTCGCAGTACGATATATTCTACAGCCACATCATCCTTCAACATAAGCCACCTCTTGCCGAAAATCAGTTTCTGTGATTGTAAATTCTACATCTGTCGCACGACCCTGAGCCATCTGCACACTTCCCAGTATACCAATCAACACATCACCCCAGCAGTCCTTATAGACCACATTCTCCCCCAGCAAAGAGCGAAGCATTTGCACTTGAACCGGGTCGCGCAATGTAAAAGAAAAGTCATGACTGGCTTCAAGCATGTGATTTGTATACGCTACCGGTTTTTTTCTGCCATAGTAGTAAACATAGTCAATCTGGACACTGTAGTTACCTTTGTGTGTAGGCCTCTCACCACGTCTCAGGCGCAGCGGAATCCACGGGGCACTATCCTCTGTGAGTCCTAGCACCGCGTTCTCAATCGCCAGATAGGTGTATACAGGTGCGCTGTCACCGTAATAACCATCTGCTGTCATTCCGCGTATCATATACGCTTGTTTCCCGTTACTCATGCGATCTGTATAGATATTGTTTTCGGTGTGCGCAATGGGAACACCCGCTCTTAAAATATAGTAGGCAATATAGGCATTGTCTTTTTTCCATTGCAAGGATGTACAGTTATCAAAAGTACTGAAGCTTGCGGTGATAGGAGGTCCCGGCACATTCTGCACCGTGAGTGAACTGATAGCTGGCGGACTCTCAACTCCGAAAATTGTCTTGACCGTTAACCGAACCGAATACTTCCCATCTGCCAGAATATGTGGCATACGGTACTCTTTAACAGTGCTGTGCATCCATCCCGTGTCATAGCTTCCAATTTGAATACGTACACCTTGCTGATCCTGCGACTCCCATCGGATTGTAGGGCGGGGCTTAGTATCTGTAAATATAATTATCGGTTTTGCAGGAGAACGACGGATAATAATTGTTGCTACAGCACTGTATGATCCCCAAATGCCATCGCTATTCTTAGTTCGTACACGCCACATTAACGTACCTTGCGAAAATTTTCCAGTGGGTGTCGAAAAGCTGGACACTTCAGTTTCTGCGGTGCTCAATGTAGTATAGTTTCCGCCCATATTAGTGCTTGTTTGTAATTCATAGGCTTTCTGTTTGGTACCTGTAGAAACCTCATGTCTCCATACGAAAGTAATTCCCTCTGTGTCCTCAACAATAGTACCCACCGGAGATACACATACTGGTATGCTTAAAGCGTCCTGAGTATTGACATGTAACCATTGGCTCACTCCAGTTGTTCCTGTATTGGCCGTTACTTCAACCTGCCATTCAATGTCATTGGCTTTAAAAGTGTTCGCCGGGAAATCATAGTAGTTTTTTGATCCTTGAATACTAATGCTTTTCACATCGCTTTTACCCTGCGTACGGTACCGCAGTACTGCTGATGTCTGGATAATGCTGCCTGGAAGTGATTCAGCTTCGTCTGCGGTAATAGCCCATTTAAACCGGTTGACAACGTGTTTTAAAATATGACTTCCATCAGATGGATATAGTTCATCAATACCAATGGCAAGTTCTTTATGATTAAATGTTATCCAGTTGCTAGCGGTCGTTCCACCACTAGTATCTGTAACCTCTACCTGCCAGTCGATATTGCCAATAGGAAGAACACCTGCTGGAATGGTATAGGCTTGCGTGGCACTGTTAATTGCGTACTGGGTATAATTTTGCGTTCCATTCTTACGCCAACGCAGTTTTGCTGATACCTGACGAATACTCCCTGATAGATTGTCTGGCTTTGTATAACTTAGTTCCCAGGAGAAATTCACAGAAAACCCCTTATACGTGGTAGCTTTACTGGAAGGAATCATATCTGCAAGGCGCACAGTGGTACTCTGAAAGCTCACCGACGTATATCCACCCGTTGCAGATACTCCATTTGAAGCATGCACAACCGCCTGCCATTCCATCCCTGGAGAAGCTGAATTCGGCACCAGCCCAGTGTCGAAATCAACATAATTCTGATCTCCGGATACCCTTACGGTTCTCCAATCACTTGCACCTTTGGCACGCCATTGAAATTCGGTGTAACTGACCTGCAGTGGACCATTAATAGGAATCTCTGCTGTTGTCTGCCAAGAGAATCGATGGTAAAATCCTTTCCGGATTGTAGTATTGGCTGGGCTATAATCTCTGGAGCGAATGCTGCCAGAATGAGTTTGGATCTCTGCATAAGGCACATGGTCTGATCCATTGACCCAAAATCTCGCAGAGCCAGGGTCCGACTGGGTGGTGATACCGATCGGACACTTCAGACGTCCGTCTTTAAACTCTATACCATCAGTAGTTTGCTTCCATTCAGGTCCATTCCAGCTGGGTCCTGCTATGTTTCCAAAAACCAAACTGACAGGGTACGGTGCATGGCAGTAAACAGATAGTGCGGATGCCCGCTCAAACACCTCGCCTGCTGGTATCGGTGAGGCGTTGAAATAAAGAGCTCCGCTGTCTCCTCTGCTAACACTGGGCGTATCGATACGCAGCTCTCCCACACCGCCGGACAGATTTTTCAAATTCCAGCTTTCGCTGCAATATACGGTATACTTTCCCATAACTTACAATCCCCCCACATAACCCTGGCGAAAGGTGCGTTTTTCAGATTCCATGCGGCGTACAATCTGGTTAAAAGTCTCGATATTAGATACATCCAGTACAATCTGACGGTTGTCTACATAAGTTCCTGTTCCTCGGTTCGCTGCTAACATCGCATGAGACTGTTCAGTAGTATAAACTTGCTCGCCGCCGGAAAAATGCATCAGTTCCGGCCCTTTCTCACCAACCCATCGCCAGCCGGGCGTTGCGGAACGTGTTCCTCGAGCATATCCATGTGCTGTACCGACTTGTGACTGAAGATCACTCATGCTTGGCACTGTTTGATTTTGGATATTGATAATCGGTATTCCACGAATTGCGCTTACCAACATAGCGATACCAGCGGTCACCATAAATATCGCTGCACCTACAATCAACAGGTCAGTTGCCAGTATTAGAAATTGAGAACCTGCTGCAGAAGCTGTAGGACCTGCAGCAGCTAAGGCTCTTGTTGCTGCTGCAGTGCCCGTGGCGGCAATGCGCATTCCAACAGCTGTACCTGTAGCTTTCAAAGCCACCATCGCTAATCCACCTGTTGCCAGAACCATTACTGGATTAAGTTCTGATAAAAAACCGATTACATCTGCACCAACTGCGAGAATTTGCCCTGTAGCATCTACAATCGCAAGAATTTGGCCCTGATGATCTACTAATACTTGCATCAATGTAGTCTTAATTTTTGTTTCAATAGGCTCAATGCTCTTAGCCAGTTCAGCATAAGAGAGCTGCAGTTCATAATTGGCTGCTTCCGCTTCCATCATGCCTGCATTGCCTTCTTTGTAGCTTTCCCACAGTTCATCCAGCCCTTCCTTACGCAGTGCTTCTAATGCAATTTTTTGACGCTGACTCTCTGAACTGGTTGTGCTCAATTTTTCGTTCAGACTATCTACATTGATACCCAAACGCCCTAACAGTTCAGCATACTGACCTGTCGCTTCACCTGTAGCAATCGTTTCCTGCAGGCTATCTGCAAGGCTTTCAATTTTGATCGTTTCCGGGAATTTGACTACTGCACCTGCAAGCAGGTCAATGGCGTCTGCGGCTGTTTCAGCATCCGTGAAGCCGGACGCCAGCACGTTGGAAAGCGCCTCCACGACCTCATTTGTATCTCCGGTGATCGCGTACAGCTCACTGGCTTTCTCATGCATGAATTCCATGCCGATGCCTGCGTCCTCTGCGTTCTGTTCCAGGAAGGACAGGTCCCGCCGCAGCTCTTTCGTCTGGGCAAGCAGTTCTGCGCATTTTCCAATCACCGCGCTCAATCCGTTGCCGATTAGGGTACCCAGGGCCACGTCAAAGGTTTTCGCGCCCTTGCTTCCATCCTCCATGCCGCTCCCGGCCTGCTTTACAGATTTTCCGGCCTTGTCCGCGCTCTCGGAGGTTTCCTTCAGCACTGTCTCTGCATCCGACAGCGCTGAGGCGAAGTCATCCGACTTTTTGACATTTTTTTCGATGGACGTCTCCAGGCTCAACATCCTTTTTTCAAGGCGCAGCGCCTGGCTGCTGGTCTCGCCGTACCGCTCCGCCACGCGCTCGTGTTCCCGTTCACAGTTTGCAAGTTCCGCCTGCTGGTTCACGATGGTGGCATTCAATCGGTCCAATTCCCGCGTAGCTGCTTCAATGCCGTCCGTGGTGGGCTCGATCTTCCACTTTTCCGCGTTTTTCCTGGCCTTTTCCAGCTCTTTGTCCGCCTTTTGCACAGCCGCACTCGTGCCGCCTGCAAAATCTTCCATCAGGCTTTTCATCTTGTTTACCGCCTGCTGGATGCGTCCGATGTCAATATCTGCGCCGATGATGATGCCGTCACCTGATAGTGTGGCGCCCACTCATATCCCTCCTGTCCATGGCAGCGTCGTATTCCGCCTCATAGTCCACGCGGTCCAGTGCCACAGCACGCTTCAGGCGGGCGTAGCGAGCGCGCTCCTTTGTATCTGGGATCGTGCCCAAGTCAATGCCCCTGTACCGCATCGCAGTCATGATCTGGCTGTCCGGCGGCAGGCTGTCAAAGATCGCCCGGAACTCCCACCAGTGCATCCGCGCCGTTTTCAGATCGATACCCGCATATAACCGAAAATCGCCCCAGATTCGCAGCGCGTCCTTTTTCCAGTCCAATAGTCGCTCCGGTGCTGGTTCGGCATCTTTGTCCAGCTCCTGACCGCAGAAATAAAAATTGAGTACTCCATACAAGTGCTCACCCTCACAATCCGGCATGACGCCGCCGAACACATTCAGCAGCAGGATATCATGCTTTTCGGCCCAAAGCAGCGGCGAGTCGAGCACATAACCCACGTTTACCAGCCACCACAGCCAGTCCGTCGGCACCGGACGCCCCAGGATCGTCTCCGGCAGCTCCAGCATCGGCGGCAGGGTCTCTGCCGTTCCCCTTCGGATCTCCGTCATGAGTCATTGCCTCCTTTGCCTCCGGCGCGATGTACTGCTGCAGCATCTCGTTGCGTCCGGCCAGGATCTCGCCGTAAATGTACGCGCACAGGTCGATGTGTTCACCGCTGTTTACCGGACGCCCCGCGAAGATATCCCTGTATTCATCCGGCCCAATGGTACCCTCGATAAAGGTCCGGCACACATCCACCAGTGCCCTGTTTGCTGCCAGGACATCCTCTATCTTTGGCCGTTTACGCGCTGCTGCATCCTCCGGCTTCACAGCGGCGGCTGTCGCCTGTTGATAAACCCGGCTCAGTTCTTCAGCCGCCTGCAAAATACGGGGAAAGTCACGAGTTACCCCCTCCAGCATACGGCTGTCAGAAAAATCACACGGATACGCCTTACCGCAGATCACTACCTCGCGCTTGCGGCGAAATTCAAACCCCCCGCTCATTTCGTGGCCACCTTAGCTGCTTTCGGAACAAACGTAGGCGTACCGCCCTCGCCGATCGTCACAGTTCCAGCTTCGGGTGTACCCTCGATCTTCAGCCCGAAACCGATGTTTTCACGGTTGTTGGCATCGCCGCTGCCATCGTCTGTGACGCTCAACACGGCAAAGCCCTGGTGCCCGTTGACAGCTTCATCCCCCATGTTGTCGTAACACTCCAAAAACTTTACACGGCGTCCATCCAAGCTATACAGCTTTTCCATAATGGCATCTTGAGCTTTGTCACCTAATACGCGCCAACCACTCCATGTTCTCGATACCGTAATACCCGTAACCTCACTCTCAGCTACTCCGCGACCAGCCATGTCGTAGTAGTCCTGACTTTGCTCGCTGATATTGGTTCCTCGCGAAGAGATTCCTTTCGCGATCTCCGCCCATTCCGGTGTACCATTTACGCTGACATCGATCCACCAGCGGCGGTTATACGAGCGCGGTGTCAAATATGTTCCCGGCATTGTTGTCACTCCTTTTCATAAATCAAGGCGCCCTGTATTTTGTAGACGCCGTATTGATAGTTTTCATCCCATTCTGACAGACCCCCGTCGCTGGCCGTGAGGCTGATAAACTCTGCGTCTGTCAGCGTCACACCGTTCCTGTTCTGTTCCTGTACCCAATTCTGCAGCCGCTCCAGAAAGTTGCAGTTGTCAAGGCGCATCACGTCATCCGCGCTCATGCGCGTGGCCGCAAGCACAAAGTTGTACTGCCACGTCACCGCACCGATCATGTCCTGCCTCAAGGCAGTGCTGCCCGTAGGCAGGATCGTGTATCCCTCGGCATCTGTTTCCAGCTGATCGGTGCGCGGCGCAAATTCCTGCAGGACAGGACACTGCGCAAACAGCGCTTGAAGATCATTCAGAATCGCCATTCAACGGCCCCCTCTCAAAATAAAGCTCTTTTCATCCTCAATAATCTGTGCACCCTCTGCAGCCATCAGCCGAATATCCCAGTATGGACCGGCGAGACGATTATAGGTAGTCGTATACCTCAAATCTTTCGCCGTGGTCTTACGAGGTCTGCCGGCCATTACCTTGCCGAAATACAGATATTTGATATGTGGTCCACGAATCACGATACGCCCGTTTTTCGGCTCCTGTCCCTGTGCAATGGCGTGCTCTACACTGCTGTAAGTCCTCTTTGGTGCGTACTTCGCAATGCGTCGGGCTACATTGCCCACCAAATGCTGCTGTACGAGTCCTCCGGGCTCCAGCCCCAGATCCCGCACCAGCGTCTGTAGCTCCGGCAGGCGGATGTCTACCTGCATCATACTCATTTTGCTGTCACCTCGCAGTGAATCAGGCCGCCGAACGCATAATGCTCCAGTGCCTCCACGGTCAGAGGCTTGTCCGCGATCAGCGCCCGCTTGCTCTGTGTATCCGTAACCTCGCCAGTGCGCTCACCCCTCACCACATAGTCCCGATCCCGTTTTTCGCCCTGATACTGCTCCGGCAGTTCGCCGGGGATGAGGATACTCACGCTGTCCCCTCCGTCCTGCCAAAAGCAGGCGGGGACATACACTCGTGTGTATGCCCCCGGCCCGGTTTGCAGGTACAGCGTGCAGCTTGCGTTTGGGATCAGCATCAGTTCACCCCCCGATACAACAGTCCGCTGTGTACAGGGATATACTGGGCGGCAATTCTCAGGCAGCGGCGCTCGAAGCTTCCCGTCTGCGCGTCGTCCTGCTGGATGCTGCGGCTCCATTTGCCGACACTCTCGCTGGTCACTTTACCGCCTGCCAGCACCGCCGCATCTTGTGCGTGCTGGGCATCCGCCAACGCACAGTGAGCCATACGCACACATTTCGCCAGTTTATCATCTTGTTCCCATGCTTCGTCCTGCAGGCGGTTCATAGTCAGGCTGTGAAGCATATACTCTGCACGGATCAGACACCCTTCTACATCCGTTTCCGGCAGCTTACCATGGTAGGTGCCATAGTAGAACTCCTTGTCGGCTACCATGCGTGATCCCTCCCATGTGTTATACTTGCGCTGTCTCCGGATCACTGCCCGTTCCCAGTGCCGTCTGCACAGCCAGAAGCAAATCCGGTTTTTTGGCTGCGCCCGTCACATCAATACCATGCGATGCGGCGAAGCTGCGCAGCTCTGTTACGGTCATTTCCTCCAGCGCCTTGTCTTGCGCCGGGGTGAGGGTCTGTGTTCCCGCGCCCTGTGCGGACGGCCCAGCCTCCGGGCTGACGACCCCACTTTTAACGGCCGAGGTGTTCTCTGCTTCCTCATAAAAAATCAATCCCACTGTCCGCATATTAACCTCCCACCCCAGCTTCCGCCGCGTGATGCAGATAGATACCAGCCAGCTTATTGGCATACACATCCGCGATACCGACGGTTCGATATCCAAACATATGGCGGTCGCCGTCCAAATCATCTTCCGGCCCTTTGATTTTAGGCACTGTATGCTTTTGGAACTGAATCAACGCACTGGGATGAATCACCATAAAGTTGATATTTTTCGCTCCGGATGCTTTTGCATATCCACCGGCTTCCTCTCCGCCGCTCTTACCGTCTTTCAAATCAATGGCTGTGTAGAAGCGCGACTGGGGTACCAGTGTTTTGGTTGCAAAGCGCGTGAGAATCTCCTTGCTTTTCGTAGTATCCATATCAGCAATCAGCCCATCGAGGGTCGGTGTGATAAACAAATGGCGGTTTTCCGTCGGCACCTCATCCTCATCCATCTTTGTGACTGCCGCCCGCAGTGCTGCCAGTACGGCTGCACCATCCGAAAGATCCGCCGCGTCGGCTTTAGAAATACCACTCTTGCCCGCATAGCTCGCAAAGCGAAACGCATCTAACTCCGGCACCACTTTCGTGCGGATGAACTCTCCGGACAGCCGAGAAAATGCCTTCTGCACCGTTTCCTGTTCATCGAGCGCGTCTACATAAAACTTACGGCCGCGGTCGTAGTTACATTTAATGGTCTCGTTTGTCATGGTGACATCGCCTCTCACGTATCCGTCGTTACGGCTGTAGTCACCCAGCCCCTGCATGCTCAGCATGGGCACGATCAGCTCGTTTGCATTGGCGCCCGGGCGAACCAGCTCTGCTGCGCCGTCCAGTTTGCTGGTCAGCGATGCCAGCTTGTAGATTTCATCCAAAATGGGCACAAATGTCTTTGCCAGTGCAATGTTATTTGCCATGTCGTCTTACCTTACCTTTCTTTTTTGTATGCTGCGGAACCCGTCATTCCACGGGCAAGCCCGCGGCCTTACGCATGCTTAACTCGTCAGCCGTGTACTTGGCGCCGCCGGGCAGGGGAGAGACGCCGGTTCCGCCGGCGGGTGCAGGCTCCGCTTCCACCGTGCCAAACAGGTACCCATCGCTTTTACGCACTGCCTCAATGGCGGCTGCAATATCTGCGTCCTGGTTCTTGCTTTTACGAAGCTTTTCAATATCCAGTGCCCCGCGCACCAGCTTCGGATTTTTCGCCTTTGCGTCCCGCAGTACATTCTCCAGCTTCGAATCAAAAGCGGCTGAGGCAAGCTTCTCATCCCGGTCCTTTTCCGCAGCCTCTGCACGCTGCTTGTAGTCTGCAATCTGCGCCTTAACCTGGTCCGCATCCAGCCCCTCAAATTTACCGATTGCCTCATTGGCAGCGTTCAGCTGCTCTTCGAGAGCCGTCGCTTTTGCCTTCGCAGCCTCCCACTCAGCCTTCGGCGTGTACTCCGCTTCGATCTGTGTCTCCAGTTTCTGCTCCAGCTGCTCGGTGTATGCATCACCCAGCAGCTCCTTGGCCCATGTCAGTGCCATGTGTCAGTCTCCTTTCTCTGTTTGATCTCTAAATTTATGCATAACAAAAGGACCCCCTCGAAAAGGGATCCTTAAGCTATCTTTTTAATGGCATTTTATGCCGGTTTTCAATGCCGTTTTAACGACCGCTGTTTTTCAGAATCATTTCTGCGATATCATCAAAGGATACCGGTTTCGGAGACGAATGCTTTTTGATGATAACATCAACATCTTCGTCTTTGAACACGGCTCGAAGCTGTTCCATGTATTTCTTCACACTTACGTCAGATTCGGCAAAACCGGGATAACGCTTTCCGAAGCGTTCCCGGTACTCCCTCGCCAATGCGTACCAGCCGTGCTCATCTAGATACTTCATATCCGTGTCCGAGATAAAAGAATCGACAAGCAGAATCGGAGGCTCGTCATCGGGAAGTTTACGACGCTGTATCTTCAGTTTGCTCATTTTGGTATTCCTCCTTAGAACAGCGATTGGTAAGCATTCCATAGCTCTGGCCATGCAGCCTTTACTATTTTCAGTTCCTGACGATTCTGTGTTTCTAATGTGAACAGCTCAGCGAATATCTCCAGTGCCCGAAAGGGGTCCTTCAGCTATCGTTTAATAGCCGTTTAACGGCTGTTGAAATGATGCTTTAGGAATTTTGATTCAGTTGCTGCGCCAGATCATCCACCAGCATTTCCAGTTCTGCGCGCTTTTCTTCCTCAGTCCTATGGTCGGTGTATCGGTCGATGAGCTCATCCAAATTTTCACCAGGGAATTGTGCGCGCAGCTGTTCCATATATCGGGCACCACTTACCTTTGTCTCTCCCATGCAGAACATCGGATATGGTTTTCCGTATTTTTCCTCGTATGCCTGACGAAGCTGGTCGTATCCGAGTGACCTCATGAAGCCTGCAAGTTCTGGTGTAATGGGCATAGACACGATGAGCACCTCCTAAAACAATTTCTGGTATTCCTTCCAGAGATCCGGGAAAATCTTTTTGATAATATACAAATCCGAATCATTTTGGGTTTCCATTGTAAACAGTTCCGCAAATATCTCCATTGGGGCAGCGTCGGGACTACCTGTCCAGTATTCAACCTTGTGCCCAAATCCGGTGTTGAGCTGCCCAGAACTGAGTGCACTCAAGATATCCTTCAACAAGTCGCTTTGTACACTTTTGGCCAAACGCTGGAAAATGTCTGTATTCGCAAAAACAAATTTTGATGCGTCCGCAATCGCATCCGTGAATCCTTGGCTTCGATACCCATGCATATTCAACACATCCGTCCGATGCGCAAGCTCGTGTGTATTTGCCATTTCAAAGTCTATCGTAGAGAATTGCGGATGACTGGGGTTATACAAGATGCGATCCTCTGCTGAATCATAAGCAAATGGAGCATCAAGCATATCATCTTTCACATACTCGGTGGGATTCTTCTCAGTAAAATACCTTAACCATACCATAGTCCTTTCCGGTGCTTCTGTCAAGGTATCAAGATAGGAAGAATAGCTCCGGCGTGCTTTTTCAATATCCAGATTGCCGCCGCTGTCTGTGAGCGTACCCGCTGGCTGCGGCATTTCCAGCGTGCCATCTGCTTTCAGAGCGCGAGAAAGTCCCGCCGCCTGCAAACGCTCCGGAGCGGTCGGCAATCCGGCTGCTGCTGAAAAGCGCTCATACTCTGCCTTCAACTGACGCAGAAGAATGCGGCTGCTGCGCAGCTCCCCACTGCTCAGCTCACCCTGCTCCTGCGCGGCAGCAATACGATCTTTGCATTGGCGGATGCTGTTTTCCAATGCTTTCTGCTGCTGTGTGGCTTCATACTGTGTATAATGTCTGCCCTCATAGGTAATGCCTTGTGCGTTCTGCTGCGCCAGCTCCGCAAGCTGCTCCTGTGTCCACTGCGGTTTATCCACACCCAGCTTGATTGGCCATGCGATATGCTTACAGCTCAGTGTCCCAATACGTCTTTGTAAGCGGCTGTTAAGTATTTTATACTCTTCATCACTGTACTGCCGACCTTGGATGGATTCATGGTCGGGTGCACATGCGCTGTGGGCGCTGATCTCCCAGCCGTTGTATCCGCCGTCGTTGTGGTGCTTTTCGTTGATGGCCGTGGTCATTTCTCCCATTTTGCTCATAATCGCACGCTGTGCCATGTATTCGACGGAAAAAGAACGCCCGTCCGAGCGCTCAATGGTGCGGATGCCCCGCTGCCACAGCCTCAGAGTCGCACGGCGCACGGCTTGCTCCGGTGTCTTTGCCCCGCTGGAAACCTGTCGGAACACATAGTCCATCGTGCGCCGGTATACGTCTTTGATCGGGTATACCCGGCCGTCCACGTCTGCGGCAGCCAACTCACCCAACACATGTGTCACTTCGTTGCGCGTCACCTCGACATAGGCGTCGGCGATATTCCGCAGGCTCTCGCTATTCTCTAGCGGCGCGGTTTTCTCAGCCGCCCATTGCATCAGCTGCTCCACCGCCTCATCGGTGAGATCCGTTTGTCTGCGCAGCGTATCCGCAATTACGTTATCCGCTCCGGCCAGGCTTTTTGCCAGCAGCAGTTTATACTCGGCGCCGGACGTCACCCCACCGGCCGCAGCGATGCACCGGCACAAGTCGCGCAGCAGTTCCTCTCCGATAGAACCATAAATGGATATGATCAAATCTCGCAGCCCGTCGATCTCTTCCGGTGTCAGTGCCATGATATCACCTCATGTTTGCATGAGCGGTCAGCTGCGCCATTTCCGGCATATACTTCTCACGAATTGCCGCTAAATCTTTCGGAGTTTCGCAAGGCAGGTCGTACTTCTTCGCCAGCGCCAGCTCAGGTTTAAGCATCCCCGCCTGAACCAGTTCCATCGTCTCCTGCCAATTTTTGTCCGCATCGTACAAAACCCCATTACCCCAGCTTACACTCACCAGCTTCTTCAAATCCACCGTCTGAGCGTCACACAGCCCAAGGGCCTGCCCCCACAAATCTGTAATACGCAGCGTTTCCATGAGAACATCGTACCACATCCGCTGGAGGTCAATCATTGAAAGGCTGTAATCGCCCTCGCTGCTGCTGATTTCCTTTGCGGTACGCTCTGCTGCCTCCACATCCGACAAGATTCCGCGTTTGAGCCCGATAATATTTTCGCACGCTTTGAGGTAAGATTGCTTGCGGCGTTCAAAGCTCTCATCACGCAGCGTCGGGGAAAAGATTGTCAAACCTGTATCGCCGCTGCCATCCAAACCGACAAAGATATCGTCCTTAATCTGCATGACACCGCCATCCGGCCGCGGCGTTACCAGCATATCCGCTCCTGCCACGATTCTGCTGCGCCCCAGCTCGAATTCACGCCCCAACTGATACTCGTTCCTGTAGATATTGTGAATTAACTGCACAGCGCCTTCGTACACACTCACTCCATCGGGGCTCCCGTCCACGTTGTTGGCCATGGGCATGCGGATATACGTCATGCCCAGCCCGCCGAACGGCATGCTGTAGGTATGCTCCGGCGTAAGCTGCGAGTATTGGGGCAGGCTGTCCAGCCGCACCTCGCGGCCCAGCGTTTCACTGCTTTCCGACATATACAGGTTGTATCGAATCGTCAGATACCCGCTCCCATCTACGCTTCGGCGCTCGAGTAAGGTATAGTAGCTGGAACCCACCCGGCTGCGTTCGCTCAAAAGCACATCCGTAATACCATGCGGTCCCCGCGCGAGTACACTGTACCGATCCCGCCGCACTACATGGTAGGAAAGACTGCCCGCGCCATCCGGCGCAGGCTTCAAAAATCCTTCTCCGCCCACCATGACCCATTGCAGCACGTCCTGCTTTATAGTGTCGATCAGGCTGCGCTGCCCGTCCAGCCACACCGTTTTTCCTGTGCTGTTCTCTGTAAAGCCGGAATCGTACTCCGCAAAACAGGCTTTTGTCAATTTGTTGATGATGGTATAGGGAATGCGCTGAGCTGGGTCTTCTTCCTTGTCTTTCGATGTTTCTCGCATAAAGAAAAGCTCGAACCATTCTCTCACCGCCGCCTGCATGGCAGATGTGCTGATATCCTTCAAGCCGGCTGTCTGCTCACCTGTAATGGCAGTGTCGTCAAACAACGCCCTCACGATCGCGTTCATCCGCTGTCCCTCCTCTCAAAACAATTTTCGCCTGCTTTGCCCGCAGCCCACGCTCCACTCCGTTGATGTACGCTCGCAAGGTATGGTTTTCCGTCTCCAACTCCTGCACACGCTTCTGTGCTGCCTCCAGTCGATCGCGGTACTCGAGCACTGCCCAGCTGGGCAGATATCTCTTCAGCAGCCAGTCTTTCAGCGTCATCTTTTACGCACCCTTTCTCTGCCAAATGCGGCTGCAGGCATATCGCACTGCGTCGATATGATGGTTGTCTGTATCCATATAGGTACCCAGTACTGTACCATCCGGCGCTGTGTCATACTCATACTCCACAAATTCTTGAAGTGTATATGGACAGCGATCGGGGTCAATTATGATAGCATCCAGTCCCTGCAGCCATTGAAGACCTTGCTCTACGCTGCCCGGTGGTTTGCGTGCATGTTGGCACCGCAATCCGGCGGCTCGGTAGTCCGCACAAGACTTACGCTCTGCTCCGTCCGCCAAAATCAGCTCTCCCGGTGCCACCTTGCCTTTTACAATTCCCGCTGTGATATGGTTTGTAAGCTTATTTGCCCGCGCTTCATCAAAAATATACAGTGTGCGTTTTGATGCCTCGTAATACGTCCTGTTAAAAGCCCAAGGGTCGGGATACCAACCCCAGTCTACGCCGGATATGATGTTTCCGAAGTTTGCAATTTCTTTTGCAGTAATTTTTCGCTGAACGATGTTGTCAAATACCTGTGTACCGCTGCCCACCATCTCGCCCAAATACATATGTCGATATTTCAGCGGTTTTTTCTTACGCAGATACTCGGCATCTGCCAGGAACCGTTCGCCCAGCCATGCTTTCGGCGCTTCCAGATAAGACGAATGGTGAACGAGCTTGCGAGCCGCTCGCTCACGAGCGTATCGATTGGCCCAGTTACGGCTGTTGGCCGGAGGGTTGAAGCTGATCAGCGTTAGGGTAGGATTGCCTTCTGTTCCTCGGAAAGCCGACTGCTGCACACTCAGGACCGCATCTTCACCTTCGCGCAGCTGATCCGCCTCCTCAAACCATAATGCTCCAATATACCCAAAAGGCATTTTGATGCCTTTGATTTTGTTCTTATCATCCAAGCCACGGAAGTAAATGCGCTGACCTGTCGGTTTATAGATAATCTGATACGGGCTTTTCTTCACTTGAAAGCAATGTGTCAGACCCAGCATACCGATGGCCCATTCAATTTGCGCAACCACACTGTCTGCAAGCGTATTGCCAACCTGCCGCATCACCAGCGCATGGCTGCGCGGCCAGCGCAGTAGCCATAGAATAATTTCAACACCGCAAAACGAGCTTTTTAAGCTGCCGCGTCCACCTTCTTCAATCACCGTATCTGCTGTCCCGCTTCGGATTGCCCGATGTGATTCATAAAATGCCGGGCCGATCACGTCCTTCAAGTCAACTGTCAAGGAAGTGCCGTTAAATGCTGTCAACAATGTTCACCTCCGCTGCGCCGCTGCTGCTTTCTTTCTCAATGTCCATCCACAGTCTTATCGCATCGATGTCTCCCGACTGGCATTTTCGCATAAGAACCGCATGCACAGTTGCTGTTTCCTGCGCGGTGTACTTGTCAATCAGTCCCCGGATCAACGCCAAATAATCCTTCTTGCTGGTTTTAGGGTATGCTTCAAGCAGCATTTTCAAATCCTTTGCAAAATGGTATTCGTTCTGCTGTTTTGCCGTTTCAATACCTCGCAAAAGCTCCTCAGCGCTCTCTGTTTTACTTCTCATCGGCATAGCCTCCTATTTGTTTTCTTCAAAATGGCCCTTAATTTGCCCTTAGAATGAAAAAAGACCTTTGATAGCCATGGATACTACCTTTGGTCTTGCAACGTTTTGCAAAGGCTTTCAGCCGATTGTAGAGGGTATTTTGTGCGTACCGGAGAATAGGGGAGATATTTTAGCGGGCATGCTTCGCCATCCGACCCTTTTAGCCCGGTTTTTGATTTCTCTATGCCCACCGATCACGCTGCGGGGGACGAATCAACCCCGTTTTGCTCCCGGCTTCTTTGTACGCTTTGCAAAGTGAGAAAAACACCATTGCAAAACAATATTATTTAGGCTGCAGCGGCCAGCCTTTTTTCATCATGACGCAGCGGGGGAAAGGGCAGGCCGACCGACCGCTTTCCCGCAAAGCCCACACACAGCGTACACACAGTTCCGGCGGTTCTTTCAGCTTCGCACTGGAAATCTTCCGAATCAACTTCCGACGCGGGCTCTCCCTTTGTTTCATCACGCACCCCCTTTCACTGGGGTAATACCAAACCGAATGCGCTGTATACTGCCGCCCAGACGTGTGCACACCAATGCCCGGCGCTGTCTGCGCTCCATGCGCATCACATCAGAAGCAAAATCCTGCAGCGGTCCGTCAAGCACATGCCATGTACCGTCCGGAAGAAACAGAACCCTGCTCGGCTCCAGTGTTTCTGCTCTATCCAGTTTCCACTGCAATACTTCTCTCGTATCCAGCGCCTGCGGTTCCCCGTGCTCCATCCCAAGCCAGCGAATAACGCCGGCAATCGGAGAAACAAGGTGAAACAGTAATGCACTGTATTCTACACCGACAAAGACATAGCCCGGTAAAAGCAACCGTTCCTCACTCTTCCATTGCCCCTGACGCCGAATCTCTATGTGCTGTGCCGGAGCCCTAGCCTTCACACCCTTACGGCGCAGAGCCTCGCACACGTTCCGTTCTTGGCCTGTCAGCACCTGCAGTACATACCATGCCATTATCCCTGCATCCCCTTTACCTGTCGATTCAGCGCTTGCACTACTTGACGATATAGCTCCGGATTTTCTGCACTCAGAGCCGCAAAAAATTCTGCTTTCAGCTCGTCTGCAGCAGCCTCTACATCTTCCTTATTCTGTAAATCAATGCGCTGCTTATATGCTACTGCCTTCGTCATTCCGTTTGCTTCTTTCAGCAATTTGTCAAGACGAAGCTCCGTCCATTCTTCTTCCGGCTTGCTGATAATCGCCTGAACCAGCTTTTGTCCTGCAATGCGGTTGATAATTTCTACAGCGTCAACCTCGGGAATTTTCGACGCAGTGTCCATCATTGCTCTGATAGACTCCTGTGCCATATTGAGTGCTTCTAAGCTTTCCATGAGATTTCGTGCATAGGTTCCGATCGCCGATTGGCTGACATCGACGTTTTGCTCAGCAAGATATGCCTGAATATCCTTGTAAGTAAAGTCGGCTGTGGCCTGTATCATTGCATCTACCGTGCTGCGAATTTCGGACGGCAAACGGCTGATTTTACTTCGACTTCTGTTTTTCCGCCGTCTCATGCTCTGCCTCCTTTACATATTGACCAGCGGGTCTTGCCTTACACATCTCTGTATTTGCACGCCTTGCGGTGTCATTTTAACTTCCAGAGCTTCTAAGTCTACATCCGAAACACTGGCATCGCATTTGCTTTCAATCTGCCGCACATGCAAATAGCCGCTGTCCGCCAGATAGTTGATGCTGCTGCACAATGCGCTGCGGCTGATTTCTCCGGCAAGCACCAAAAGCAGTGATTTCAGTTTCAGGTATTTGTAATCGTTTCCGGCCACCGCCAATGTCCTCATTACCGTACCGTTGTTCGATGCCAGCTCCCCGGACTCAATCTTTTTTCGGAGTTCCCACTCAGTCATGTTTCATGCCCCCTTTCATGACATAGTCCATCAATTTATCCAGCTTTCCCTCAAGCTTTAGCTGGCTCTGCAAAAATTCCTCTCTGCGGATGCAGTTTTCCTTAATATCACGTACATCTCCGGACATCGTTTGAATCTCCGTCCGAACCTCCGCTCGCATTTCTTTCATGTCATTGCGAACGGCTTCAATATCCTTTTGATGTGCATTGCGTGTTGTGTAGTTTTCTCGTACCTCTTTGATATCACTGCGATTTTCGTCAATTTGCTTGAAAATCGAACGGCTTACGAGTCCACCTACCACTCCAAGCAGTGATGTCAGTAAAATACCGACAAGCCACCATGTTCCTGCATCAAATGTCACACTGCTTCCCCCTGTAAAAAAATAAGGTATGACCGTCTCTTTGAGACAATCATACCTTGTATTTCTATCAGTGCTACACTTGCTCTGTTTCACTTTTTTTCTTCGCAGTTTGAAGCTTCAAATAAATTTAACTGTCCTTCGACTTGAGCCTCGTGTAAACCTCTAATATTGTTTTTTAGAATTTCGCGAATGTATCGCTCCGTCAGCCCCCACTTTCGCGCAAGCTGTGACATATTGCTGCCATTAAACTCTCTGCGAATGCAGTCATCGCGAAGAGGTCTTACCAGCTGTTCAGCCTTAGGAATATACAGATTGCTGCTTCCGCCGTACACCTCTACCACTCGGATAAAACCTTCCATCCCGATCAGCTCTGCCAGTTCCCGCGCATTTCCTTCTAAGTCCTCCAGACTTAGATTTCTCATCAGCTCATTGCGCATGATCTTCCGCCTCCCGATTCTGTCGGTAATGTTCGCTGTGCAGATACTCCAGTTCTTTGCGCTCGGTCAAGCTTTTCAGTCCTTCAATGAGCGCATTGCCCTGCGTGTGCGTGAGGAACCGGAATGGTTGGGTGGAGAAGGCTGTCACCCCGAACTGCTTCTCAATCAGCCCACAAAGCCGATCACGAAGCTGAACACCTTTTGGCGCCGGGTCAAACTTCTCCAGCTGAAACATAAGAAACCACACCTTTTTCTGCTGCGCTGCGCTCATTCCTCCTGGAAGCTCTTCATACTTCCGCTTTCTTTTGCACTGCCCAGCTGGGACGCTGCGTCTGCGCAGCTCCGCCAGCACTGCTTGTGCTTCAGCCGGGGTTAGGGCTGAAACGCTTTCCTTACCGGTCATCCCACACACCAGCGTATGAAGCGCATCCTCATGCCCGCCGCCCTGCTTCACCATACCCAGCCGAGCACCCAGAGCATAAATATTTTGAATTGTTCCTTTTCCAACATTCATCGCGCCCATATCCCGGCCGCCTCCTTTCTTTTATTCGTCTACAGCACGGTCGGAAACATCGTAGTAGAATTCGTCCGTTGTTTTAATGTACGCACCGATCTGATCCAATACCGCCTGCGGCTGCTTTTTTACCTCATCTCGCTTCAAAGTTTCTTTAATTTCAATGCAGCTCGCAAACCCCAGTGCCTTCAGTGTGGCGATGGCATCCTTAACCTTTTCGTTGCTGAGAACAAGCTTACTTCCTGCACGATATCCCACCGATCCGAAGTGCAGACGTCGGCTTTTTCCTTCCATATCAAGGCGATGTGCATCTACAAATTCCTTAACATCTTTTCCAATCGACTTCACTTTTTTCTCCAATGGAGCGCTTCTCTCACTGTACTCTTCCGTGATTGCATCCATTTTTCGAGCTTTTTCAATTTGAAGCTCTGCCAATGTGTGCTGTAATTCCCGAATGTCTTTGAGTGCACCGTCTACTGCCGCCCAGTCTCGCAGTACCGGCTCACTTTTCAGGGTCTTTCTTGCCATATCGTTCCGTCCTTTCTTGATGTCCTCACTCTGCATTTTTCCGGGCTTGTGACCGGCACACACTTCTGCGTGGCTGCATTACGACGGGGGAAAACCCGTCTCATTTCTCATTATTTTTATACCAAAGTAAAAAATCTTTTCTGTACTTTTTATACTCCATCAAAATTTTTGCACCATCTTTCATTCTAATGGTTATTTGTGCATCATGTAATAACGCTCGGATTCGATCCAAAACAAAACTTCCTAGCATCACTAAAATTAAGGCTGCTCCTAAAAGAAATGAAACCAACAGATACAACTTGCAAATTAAATCCAACATCTTAACCTTCCTCTTGTAATTGTATGTCCTGATTATTTGCTTCAAAATGTTTCACTAAGGCCGACCAGCTTGTCCAGTGCGTAGAATATTCAATATAGGTTGCTTCTCTATATTCTTTCAATTCCTTCTGCGTACGTTTGGGTAACCTATTGTATCGGGCGATCTGTTTCGAGTTCATAACAGGTCGTGACCTCTGCGGCATAAAGCGGCGCCGTTCTTCACAGTCCTGTGTAAGCCATTTACCCTCAAACCTGCCATTGACGTAGACCAAAATTCCACTGTGAAACATATCTTTTACAGGTTGCCTTACAAGAGTTACTTGATATCCGTCTATTTTCAATTCTGCCGCGCTATAAGGCCACGGACGTGCCAGCAGTTCCTTTACCTTTTCCCAGTCTTTCTTTTTCATAGCAGTACCTCTTCGTTTAATTTTCATTCAATTTTATATAGCTTCCTCACTCTGCATTTTTCCGGGCTTGTGACCGGCACACACTTCTGCGTGGCTGCATTAAGGCAGGGGGGGCTTCCCCCTTATAACGAATCTTTTTCTTTGCTCAGCCATTCTCGCCGCAGTAATCCTCTCAAGCGCATACATTCATCCGGCTTTTTCTCGCGGCTTTGACGGCAGCAGCTTCCGTCATCCCATCGTTGGAACGGAAAGTAGTCCGCCCCTGCCAAATGTATGGCAGGGGCTTTACCACAGCAGTCATAGCAGGACTGCCCTTGACAGGGTGATTCGCAGAACCGAAGCTCAATGATATGTCTGTACTCCATTTTTCCTCCTTATGTTGTACTGCCTACGCTCATCGCTTTTGCCACCCTGCGTAAACCTTCACAGCTTACATCCTCCAGCTCGATGGCGTTTTCGTAAACATTCTGCGCCGTCCGAATTCCATATACACTGCGTGCAATTCCGAGCAGGAATTCCAGCTCCGGCTCGCCGTTTAAAGCAGGAAACAGTTTGCGCATGTCATCCACAGTAATCCGGCTCGCTAAGTAATGTCGCGGCATTTTCATTCTGGTAAACGTCTGTGCAAACTCAGCCTGTGCCTTTCCTTTGATTCGGTCATACACCTCGCTGTTTCCGATAAAGCATACGCCGTTGCCCGGCGTGCCGGTTTCAATGTCCGTATCACTCAATGTCCTGAGTTCCTCGATTGCCGGCAGCTTTAAAAACTGGGCTTCATCCACCACAATGACCTTATTTGTTCCCGCCAGTCTTGCCCGTACTTCCTCCATCATATCCGCCTTGTTGCGCATAGGCACTTTCAAAGCTTTTGCAAGCTTTTTGCAAACACCGTTCAGGTTGCTTGTTGTCGGGCTGATTGTAATGTAAATCGTGCTGGAAGGATTCTCCCTCAGAAACTTCTCTGCACCCTTCGTTTTGCCAACACCTGCATCTCCATGCAGTACCGTCACACACCGATGCAGCTGGCAGTATTTGATGCTCTCATACACATCTTCACTGATACTGGTTGGAACATAATCACCGGCGGGGCGGTAGGGGGCGGCCTTTTCCTTCGCCGCATCTGTGGCACTCTCCACTCGAAAGAACTCCTCTAACGCTCTTTCGATTTTCTCTACATCACCGCTGTATGAACTGCTCAGCCATCGGCTCAGTGTGGTGCTTCCGTTCATTCCTAATTTTTGTGCAAGCTTTGCCTGGCTCACACCGCTTGTGGCTAAATACTCTCGTGTCCGCTCCTGTAATTCAGCATTAAATGTCTTCTCCATCATCGATTGCCCCTTTCATTCTCTTCATCCGATTTCGGTTCATCAGTGCGATATCTAAATCGTCACTGTCGCCCACCGCCATGGGAAGCTGCGGTGCTCGTCCTGTTTCCTGATCGTACAAAATCCTTGTGCGTTTGATATTCTTTTTCGCCACTGGTCCGGCAGCGTTTCTGGCGGCCAAATTCAGTGCATATTCAACCGGATTCACGTCCTTACCGCGTTCTCGGCGTGTTTTCACATCTTCTCGCACAGCGCGTTCCACGCGGCGTTCTGCTTTCATCAGTGCCGCCAGCACTTTTGGATCTTCGTGATAACTTGCCTCCAGCGGGCTGCGTCCTACAGTCATCAGATAATTGTCTTTGTCTGCATCATACATACGCACACTTGACAAATCAGCGGGATCATACCGAATGTAAACCTTGCGCTCTATATAGTGTCTGATTTCTTCACACCAGAATTTCATCGGTACTCCGTTAATTGACGTCACAATGCCGTCTCTCTTGACTGTTATAGGCCGTGTCGAACGCATCAGCATCAGCCGCAGAACCTCTTCGCTGGCTGCCACTTTTTCTTCTACGCAATACTCGTTGTAGACGTCAATTTTTCGCTTTCCCTGATCCTTCACAACCGAACCGTTGTATTTGGAATAATTCAGGTCATATTGAATCAGCTTGTCCAGAATATCCCGGGCTTGTTCATCCGTCGGCACATTTTTGCCATCTTTCAAAATGCCCTTTAGCTGCTCCGGCTTTTCTGCTGGGCTGCCGCCCGTAAAAGTAGGGAACAGACGCATCACTCTGTCTTTAAGTGCCCTGAAGGAACGCTCCACTACTTTAGCACGCGAGTTTTTCGGAATGGCATTAATCATTTTCACTTCCATGCGCTGCATAATCGTCAGCGGCTGGAACGGCGCTTCTCCGTTTGCAAGGATCGCTTTTGCGCGGTGTCCGCGCCCGCCGAAGTCAAATGTTAAATATTCACGTCCGTTGTCTGTGTATAGATTGAGCAATGGCAGCGTGCCTTGTCGGATGCAGGCATCTCGTAAAGCATTCACACTGTTCTGACTTTTGCTTTCTCCACTGATGCTCCATCCCACAAAAATACCGCTTCGTGCGTCTACCCACGCCGATAAGTACATACGGTGCAGTTGTCCTGTTTCAGCCATCGTCACAATATCCATGGTGTACGTATCCCCAACCCAAACCTCGTTGCTTACCATCTCGTCGTATTTTCTGGTAATGTACGGGCTGTACTTAGCCCACCAAGCCCGTGGACCCTCTCTGGCGTAGTACCTCACATCTGGAGGGATTTTCTGAATGGCGCGTTGGAAAGTGGGCGGCGATGGCAGAGGGAGCGCTCCTGGGCAGTTAATTCGTGCCCATTCTTCTGTAAGCTCCATACATCGCTCAATCCCAAGCTTTGTTTCCTCTAAATAAAGACCGCTGAAGATTTCCCATGCTTCCGGGTGAATGCTGCTGTATCCCTTGCGTCCTTTTCCTCGGTTTTCGATCAGACTGTCCCAATCATCCCGCCGAACCGCCTGCCACTTTCGATATAGAGTCGGCTTGCTGATCTGCTTGTCAGGATAGCGCGCCCGCAGTCTTTCTATAAAATCCTCGTCCAGTTCCGCTGCGCGTCCATCGCCGCTGCGGTATGCCCGCCATTCGTCCACCACATCCATCCAAAACGCAATTTGTTCGCGCTCTGCTGCGGTGTAGTGGTCCAGCTCCTTTCGGCTAGCTGGCTTCTTGCCAATCTTCTGCTTCGCCTCCTCCAACAGCTCCGTTACCTCTGCACGTTCTCCGTTGCGCTCGTACCAGCGGCGCTGAATGTCTGACGGCAAATCGGATAAAAGCACTGTATATTCAGGTCGGTTAAGCGAATTTAGCGTGCATTCCGCGGGAATTTGTCCCGTTTTAGCTTTATAGCGAACCGTCCTCAGCGGCATACCTGTTAATTCTGCAACCTGTCGAAGATTCAGTTTTATTTCCAAAAAACTCACCCGCCTTTGACCTGCCATCTTCAGGCGCAGGGCGGTCACCCCCTGCACGACGGCCCTTTGCAGAGCCGTTTCGGCTGTCTTAACATCTGTCCCATCGCATCTTCTCATAGGGTATCTTGGTATTCTTCCAGCGCTGGGCGTAAAGCACCTCTTGCTCGGGAGAGAGGTCGCAGTATGTACCGTCTTTTACTCCTACAATGACTGCACGCCCGTGCAGCCATTGTCCTCGATACATGCGATTTTGCGGTTTCCCTTTCAGCGCCCCGTCTGCATCATGCAAAACACCTGCCGCGTCGAAAGGGAATTGCATCAGCCCTGCAAAGCCTCCTAAAAGCTCATCTGCATTGCCGTGCCACTCAATATTTTTAACTTCCGGCGCCGCCCCCGGCTCAATCAAAATCACTCGCATCATCATTCTCCTTTGCGTGCGTTTCAACGCTTTGAAAACACTCACAAGGTTGCAGTTCTTCATGCACTGTGTCGATGAGACGCATGCAAGCTTTGTGATGAACACATTCTTTACATTGTCTAATCGGTAAGTCTGAGAGAGAAATCAAGCCAACGCAAGCCTTTTTACCATCAAAGATATTAATAGACCCAATCTCATGGCTCAGTTTCAAACAAGCCCCCATTGCTTCCTCCGGCTCGAAAAACACCGTCTTGCCAATCATCGATCGGCTTACCCAACGGCCGTCAATAAAAATAGAATATGCGGAAACGTCCTCTACATCACGGGCAAAAACCACAGGCCCGAAGTTCAGCTCTCTGTCAAAAAACACCTCGTAAATATGGTCGCCGATTTCAATGGATACTCCTTTTGTTGCGTTCATTTCCGCGCAGGCCTTTACCGCTTCCTCCGGCTCGAAAAACACCGTTTTGCCAATCTCCGATCGGCTCGTCCAGTCTCCGCCAATCAAAATCGAATATACGGAAACATCCTCCACCTTGTGGGGCGGCACCATCACAGCACGTTTCAGCTCTTCATCAAAAAACACCTCATACACAAGGTCACCGATTTCACAGGGAAGCTCTAACATTCTCATAACAGATTCTCCTTTATTTGTATTCATTTTTTGTGATTTTCTTCGTCTTGCTGAAGCTCGTTAATGTACTTGCACCCTCCGCGTCCTCCAAGGTGGTCGGAGTTTCCCGTACCTCTGACGTAGCCGCAGCACTCTCTTTCGTGGTCGCAGCAGCATCCCCAATCGGGGCAGCTTCCATCCAATTTGCATGCCTCCTTTCAATGTGCAAAACATCCGTTTTTGCTCGTGTCCCATAACAGCTCTGTCCCGCGATCAGTGCGGTACAGTGCCGCTCCTGCCGCATCAAATTCGTAGCCGTCTTTTAACCTGCGCAATCGAACAGTCGGCATCAGGCAATCATCATCAATGCCTAAAATAAGATATAACCGGTTGCCGCTTGCATACACTTCGCCCAACCCTAACGGTTGTGCCAGCAGCTCTCGTTCCACAGTCTTCACCTCCTTTCGTATTAAAAAAACTTTTCTGGACATAATTATTTTGTTTTTAATTCGGGTGTGAATATTTCATCAACACTACACCCTAACGCATCTGCAATAGCCTTTGCCCTTAAACTTTGTGTGCGAGTGTAGGCTCCCGTTTCAATTCTAAAAATTGCATTCACCGGTAGCCCTGCTTTTTCTGATAGCCCTTTTTGATTAAGACCTTGTGCTTGTCTTAAAGACACAATCTTATCTACTTTTGCAATAAGCATGCGCTCACCTTCCTATTAAGATATTTTACATTTGTATAAGTTACATACTTATAATAGCCTTTACTTTCGTAAAAGTCAATATTATTTTTACAAATATTATTTTACGGACGTAAAATAATGTGCTATACTTTTAGATAGGTGATGATATGGATAAACCTATAGTTAAATCAAATAATCGTGTACGCGAACTACGCTTGATTCATCATTTAACTCAATCTGAATTAGCTGAAAAAACACAATTAAGTTATTCCTCTATTGTTTCATATGAAAATGGTTTAAGAGATCCTAATGCACGTGCAATGGCTACACTGGAAAGTTTTTTCGGTGTTTCTGGAGAATATCTTTTAGGATTAACGGATATAAATTCTGCTAAAGTTCGTACTTTTTCAGCATCGCATAATAAAGCACCCATATTAGAGAAGTATGAGCGTTTAGATCAGCATGGAAAAGAACTTGTAGATCTTATTGTAAACAAGGAATTGGAGCGATGCGGGCGCGCTAATAAAATGACTGATGATGCAGTCATGGTGTCTTTCCGCATTTCCGATCAGCCCGCCAGTGCCGGCACGGGTGTCTACCTCGGGCCAGACGGTTTTACAGAACACATGGTAAATGCAGAAGCGGTCAAAGGCGCCGATTTTGGCGTACCCGTATCCGGCGACTCCATGGAGCCTTTGTATAAAGACGGTGACATCATTCTTGTTTCCATGTCCAGCCCTGTCCGGATGGGCGATATTGCACTTGTAACCATGGACGGCTGCGGCTACGTCAAGAAGCTGGGGAAGGGGGTACTCATTTCTGTCAACCATCACTATGATCCCATCCCCGTGACAGAGGATATCCGCATCAACGGCAAAGTAATTGGAGTTCTGCCGGCACAAATCGAATGAAACAAAAGTCTATAATTTTAATCGGCAAAACTTATTTTTGCAGCACTCTTTGAAATCGCTATAAACCCGCTATTTTCCTAAATCGGCAATAAAAAAGCTAATCGGCAAAGTTTTGCCGATTAAAAATAAAAACGCCTGCAAAAAATCAAGAGATTTTCTCTCTCAATCATGCAGGCGTTTTTTGTTTTGCAAAACAGCTTGCAAAGCTTTGCAAAACCTTGAAAATGGCTTTGTAGCGCGGTTTTTTGGATTTTTCAAAAATCCATTTGCAATGCTCAAACAATACTTTTGCAACGATATTGCAACGCTTTATCCTTCCCCTCTGAAATCTCTCCCAAAACACAAAAAAGCGGCCATTTTCAGCCGCTTTTCTCATTTTAACAAATCATCTAAAATGCACCGTTTTCCCGCAATTCTCTGCGTCGCAACACCTAAAAAACGGCTTTGTAGCGCGATTTTTTGGGAAATAAAGCTTTTTAAAGTCTCTGAACCCTTGTTTTCTCATTCTACCTGACTAATTACAGCTGTGCTGGAAATCGGCATCCCATGCCGCCCGGCTCGCCGAAGTGCAGGCAGAGCCATGCGCGGCAAAGCCCCACCCACTCGGCTGCTTCCGCGTTCGGCGTATTCACTTCGGGCGTACACACGGACATGCCGTGTCCGCCTCGCTCAAACAAATGCATTTCGCACGGCACACCGGCCCGGTGCAGGGCGCTTGCCATCAGCAGGCTGTTTTCCACAGGCACGGCAGGGTCTGCCATCGTGTGCCACAAAAACGCGGGCGGGGTGTCGGGCGTGACATGCTGTTCCAGCGCCCAATAGGAAACATCTTCCTTGCAGTCGGCGCTCACACGGCGAATGCTGTCGGCATGGGCATGCTCCGACGCGGTAATTACCGGGTAGCACAGCACCATGGCATTCGGGCGCAGTGCGGCGCGCGCTTGTTGCGGTGAAAGTCCCAGCCGCGCGGCAATTTCCGCATCATTCCAATGCACGCCCAAGGTGGCCGCCAAATGTCCGCCTGCCGAAAAGCCCAAAACGGCAATTTTTTCGGGGTCAATATGCCATTCGGCGCTGTGTTCGCGCACAAAGGCAATGCTGCGCGCCGCGTCCTCCAGCGGCTGCTTTGCCCCGGCCGACTCTCCTGTGCGGTATCGAAGAATAAACGTTTGATACCCCATGCTCAAAAAGGCAAGGGCAACGGGGTCGGCTTCGCGCGGAGAAGTAAAGGCATATCCGCCGCCCGGAAAAATGATGACGGCGGGGTGCTCGCAGCGCAGAGAAGCGGGCATCGATTCATCCGCTTCATGCAAATAGGCACAAAGCTCTGCGCCGCCCGGAAAAGTGTGAGAAATTACTTGCATCAAAAACCCTCTTTTCAAATGCGAAATTTACAGTGGCTTATATGCGGGGCGCCTGCGGTGCGGCAGAATCGGTGAAGTCGACAATGACCTCGCCCAAATCGCATGAGATATCAAACAAGATGTCGGCGTCCTCTTGATAGGTTTGATCCATACCGAATCCGCTGAATTGCTGCCCGTCAATTTCAATGCTTCCGGCGCCCGTTTCTAAGCGATAACCGTATTCTGCCGGGCGCTGTGCCTCCAGTTCAATGCTGCCCGTTGATACGTTTAACCGAACGTCCTTTTCAAAAAGGCCGGAAAGCATTGCCTGCCCTAAGTCCACTTCAATATCGGAAACACCGCGGCATTCTAACTGCTGAAAGTCTGCGCTGCCCGCATCAATGCTGCAGGAGAAGTCCTGCGTGGAAAGACGGTCTGCCTCCAATTTGCCGACACCGACGTGAAGAGAAGAAGCACCGGAAACCGAGATTTTTTTCAGCTCGGCCGTTCCCGCGCCTACTTCACAGGTAAGCTGTCCGAAAGAAAGGTCTTCGGCTTTTAATTTACCCGCGTCGAGAGATAAAAGCGCTTCATCAAACTGTGCATTTTCCGGTACGGTGACAGTGATTTCCACTTCGTCGGAGTTCCATATGATTCCGCTCTGCACACAGGAAACGGTAAAGGTGCCGTCATCCAACTTTGCCGAAACAAGGTCTTCTCGGTTGGTATGCACTTCAAACTCCTTGCCTTTGCGCAAGGCAACTTCGGCCGCATCGCACGAAAGGTTCAGCGAATAGAGCGCACCCGGCTGTGCTGCGCCGAAAGACAGCTGAGCCGATTCGTTTTTTATGAAGCTCCACCGCAAGGTCAAAATGCTTTTCCAGTCGGGATAAAGAGTTGCTTTTCCGCCGCCCGCCGCGCCGACAATGCAAAGCACAATGCCGAATAAAATGGCCGCGGCACAGCCCTTGAGCACAGAAGAAAATGGTTTTTTCATTTATAACCCCACCTTTTCAGAAAACCATGCAAACAGCTTTTTTGCGCTTTTTACGCAGAAAGGAATGAATATGGTTGCGCCCCAAACGCAAAGTGCTGTAATGCCAATGCCGAGCGCAGCGCGTATGACGGAAACACCCGTGTTGAAAAAGCCGGTAAATGGATGATGAATCAGCTCCGGAATTCCCTTCAGCAGTGTGATAATGGCGTTAATAGCAAATGCCGCGCTGCCGAAAGCAAGGCCGATGACACCACCGACAATTCCCATCACTGCCCCGAACAGCCCGAACACGATGCCGCTCCAAATGGGAAACGTAACGATAATTAAAATCACCCATCCAATGGTGTTGCCGCGCGGCTTTTTGGCGTATGCGGCGGGCAGCGGCGGCAAAGGTGCCTGTGCGCTTTGTTCGGTGTGCGCTTCCGATGTTTCCGGCGCACTTTGCTCCGCTTGCGTCTGCGCGGCTTCATTGCAGTCGCTTTCTTCCTCCGATGTGCCCAAATTGGCGCGAATCAAATTGGCAATGCGGTGCGGGCTGCCCAGCTCGCGCAGCACTTCCTCCTCGCGCTCTTCGCCTGCCTCCTCAAAAAATTCCCGGTAAAACTTCAGTGCTTCCTCTCGCTCTTGAGCGCTTACCCCGGCAAGCTCGCGCTCCAGTTCCTGTAAAAATTCTGCCTTTGTCATGGTTTCACCCCTTGATACATCAGTTGATTGATATCCCTGCAATATTGCTCCCATTCTTTGCGATATTCTGCCAGCCGCTCGCACCCCTTTTCCGTAATGCAGTAGTAGCGGCGGTTGCGGCCCGCAAACTCACGGTCGTAAGTTTCGAGGTATTCGTCCTTTTGCAGCCGGCGCAAAACGGGGTAGAGCGTGCTTTCCGACATGCTCATTACACTGCGCACCTCCTGCGTGATTTTGTAGCCATAGGTGCTTTCGTTGCTGACAATGCTCAATACCAGCGCATCCAGCAAAGCGGCGCCTGTGTTAAAGGCCATGCGGCATCCTCCTTTCCGGGTTGTGTATCATTGTATGATGCAATATCGTATCTTTAGATATATTATATTTCGTATAATATTATTTGTCAACCGATTTTTGCCGGCGGTGTCCGGAAATTGATTTTTTTTGCACACGCATGGCATCGTATTTTCAAATGAAGAAAGGTGTGCTATGATAAAAAAGCGTTTGAATCAGTGAGGCTCGCTTTCATCAGTGCGCCGCGAAAACGCGAGGAAGGATGGGAAATCAATATGAAAAAACCGGTGACTTTTGCCGTGTGTGGGTTTGGCAACCGCGGCATGGAAGCATATTCTGTTTACGCACAGCAAGCGCCTGAGGAAATGCGTCTTGTGGCTGTGGCCGACCCTTTGCCCGAGCGCCAACGTGCAGCGAAAGAGCAGTTCGGTCTTTCAGAGGAAGCGGTGTTTGACAGCGCTGAGGCGCTTTTGGCGCAGCCGCGCTTAGCGGACGTGATGCTCATTGCGACGCAGGACCGCCAGCATGTGAAGCAGGCGCTAATTGCGCTGGAAAAGGGCTATGATCTTCTTTTAGAAAAGCCGATTTCGCCCGAGCCTGCCGAGTGCATGGCGCTGCTGCAAAAAGCGCATGAAACAGGCCGCACGGTTGTGGTGTGCCATGTGCTGCGCTACACGCCGTTTTACGGTACACTCAAGCGGCTTTTGTCTGAGGGCGTTGTGGGCAAGGTGCAGACGATTGACGCGATTGAACATGTGGCCTATTGGCACCAAGCGCACAGTTTTGTGCGCGGCAACTGGCGGCGCAGTGATGAAACCAGCCCTATGATTTTGCAAAAGTGCTGCCATGACATGGACATTCTGCGCTGGCTCGTCGACGCGCCTTGCCGCGCGGTGGCATCGTTTGGAAAGCTTAGCTGGTTTACCCCGGAGCACGCGCCCGCGGGCGCGGCAAAGCGCTGTTTAGACGGTTGCACAGCACGCGAAAATTGCCCCTATGACGCGGAAAAAATTTACTTAGAACACGAGAAAACCGGCTTTCGCGCCGGCGCGCGCGGCTGGCCGGTGACGGTGCTGTGCAACGGCGAAGCAACTGAGGAAGGCATTTATGACGCGCTTCGCACCGGGCCGTACGGGCGCTGTGTGTACCACTGTGACAACAACGTTGTGGATCATCAAGTGATTTCCATGGAGTTTGAAAACGATGTGACGGCAACGTTCACCATGACGGCATTCACAAAAGACAACCACCGCACCATTCGCATCATGGGCACGATGGGCGAGCTCGAGGGCGATATGGCGAAAAACAGCTTTGAGGTGCGCCCGTTCGGCAAGCCGTCCTATACGGTAGAATGCGGGACAGCGGCGCAGGGTGCACAGGGGCACGGCGGCGGCGACGGCGGCTTAATGAAAGCCGTGTGCGCGCTTTTTGCCGGAGAGCAAACGGAAATTCTTACAAGCATTGACGCTTCGGTGGACAGCCACATGATGGCGCTTGCGGCAGAAGAGTCGCGGGTGTCCGGCGGCGCACGCATCAACGTGCCGGAGTTTGCCGCGCAGTGGGCAAAATAAAAGAAGGCAGAAATTGGCAGGCAAAGGGCGCGGCTTCGGCGGTGCCCTTTGCTTTTTTCGTAGTATTTCAGGAAAAAATGTGATATAATGACAATAAAACAAGGGTGGTCTTAAACCCGCAGCGGAGGTTTTTCATGAAGGCGACTATCGTCATTCCCAATTTAAACGGCGCGGGCTGGCTGCGCGATTCCATCGAGTCCATTTGGGCGCAGACCGAGCAGGATTTTGAGCTGATTGTGGTGGACAATGCTTCCACCGATGAAAGCCTTGAAATTGCGCGCAGCTACGTTGGGCGCGAGCGGTACACCTTAATTGAAAACGATCACAACACCGGATTTTCCGCCGCCGTAAACCAAGGCATCCGCGCCGCGAAAGGCGAGTATGTTGTGATGTTTAATAACGATGCGTTTGCCGAGCCGGATTGGCTGGCCCAGCTCATTGCCGCCGCCGAACAAGACGAGCGCATTTTTGCCGTGCAAAGTTTGATGATTCGCCATTTTGAGCGCGACATTGCCGACGATGCGGGCGACTATGTGACGCTGTTCGGCTGGGCGTGCAAGCGCGGCGACGGCTTTCCGTGGCGGCGCTACCAAAAACCGCAGCGCATTTTCTCGGCGTGCGGCGGGGCAAGCTTGTACCGCAAAAAGATTTTGGATGAAATCGGCTGGTTTGACGAGCTGTTTTTTGCCTACTTTGAGGATGTAGACCTCTCTTGGCGCGCCAACAGCCTTGGCTATAAAAACTGGTACTGCCCCGCGGCCAAGTGCTACCATATTTGCGGCGCAACCACGGGTGCGGTGCGCTACAACGATTTCAAAAGCGTGCAGTCGGGCCGCAACAGCATTTTGCTTCCTTATAAAAACATGCCGCTTTTGATGTTTCTCATCAATCTGCCGTTTTTGCTGTTCGGCTACCTGCTGAAAATTGTCATGTTTGCGCTGAAAGGTTTTTGGACACCCTATTGGAAGGGGGCCAAGGAAGCATTTATCGCTTTGCCCAAGGTGCAAAAGCCGAAGTTCCGCTTGAAAAACCTGCCGAACTATCTGCTCATTGAAGGCTGGCTTTTTGTGGATTGCTTTCGCTATGCCGACTACCGCATTCGGCGCGCCCTGATTTCGCGCACAAAAAAGAAATAAGGTGCGGCTTTGCCGCCAAAATTCACAAAGTTTTTCTTGCAAGCGGCGGCAAGGTGCGGTATCATCATAGAAAACGAAGCGGCATGCGGCTGCTGCAAAACGTGCGGCACACGCAAAAGCTTTTGTAATGAAATAAAGAATGGAGTGTTGAAATATGAGTTTTATGGGAAAATTATTGGGCATCGGCCTGACGGCGGCTGCGGCCGTTGTTGTCACAAAGGTGGCAAAAAAGTATATCGAAAATCAGAAGGACGGCGAGTATCTTGCACACGGCGTTGACCTTGACGAGGAAGAAGGCGGCTGCAATTGCAGCGACGATTCCTGCGATTGCGGCGACGAGTGCACCTGCACGCAGGAGGACAGCTCCTGCGGCTGTGAAACGAACGAACCGGCGCCGGAGAAAGAGCCTTTTGAGGAGCGCTTGTATCAAACGGCGGAGGAGATGCAGGACGTTTTAGAGGACGTGGCGCATGCCGCGGGCGATGTGTGGGACGAAACGAAAGAAAAAGCGACGAAAGCGGCGGGCGAGGCCGGTGTGGATACCGACCAGCTGGGTGAGAGCCTGGCCGATGCGGGACGGGCGCTGGCCATGGCGGGCAAAGCGGTGTTCGCGGCGGGAACTGCCGTGGCGCACAAAGTGGCGCAGGAAGCTCCCGGTGTGATTGACAAAGTGCGCAGTCAGACAGGTGACTGGCTGGAGCAGGTGAAAACGGCCGTGAACACACAGTCCGACGAGCCTGCTGAAGAAGAGGACGAACAAAAGAAAGCGCCTGACGCAGGCAAGGATGAAACCCCGCCGCAGGAGTAAGCGCGTTATGACAGAATGTGAAATGCTGCATGGCGGCGGGCTGTATCGCTCGGATGAGGCGGCACTTTTGAACGAGCAAACGGCTTGTTTGGAGCGCCTTTATGACTTCAACGCCACGCGCCCGTCTGAAGGAGAAAAGCGCGAAGCGCTGTTAAAAGAAATGTTTGCAGAGCTTGGCGAAAACTGTTATATCGAGCCGCCGCTTCGCAGCAACTGGGGCGGCAGACACGTTCACTTCGGCAAAAATGTGTACGCTAATTTTAATTTAACGCTGGTGGATGATACCCACATTTATGTGGGCGATTACACCATGATTGGCCCGAACGTGACGCTTGCCACAGCCGGTCACCCCATTTTGCCCGCTTTGCGCGAAGAGGTGTATCAGTTTAATCTGCCGGTGCGCATTGGGCGCAACTGCTGGCTGGGTGCGGGCGTAATTGTCCTGCCGGGCATCACCATCGGCGACAACACCGTGGTGGGGGCGGGAAGCGTTGTCACGCGCGACTTGCCTTCGGGCGTTGTTGCGGCGGGAAACCCCTGCCGCGTCCTGCGCGAAATCGGCGAGCGCGACCGTCTTTACTACTGGCGCGACAAGCGGATTTTGCCGCAGACCCTGCCGCCGCAGGAATGAAAAAAATGCTTTTTCACGCTGTTTTTCATGGGAAAAGCAGCGTGATTTTTTGTGAAGGGCAGAGCCGCCGCGGCCGTGAAGTGCGTGGTGGGCACTGCCAAAAAAGAAAGGAACCCTATGAGTATCCGTTTGATGGGCGTCAGCTATAAAGAGGCGGCGCTGGAGCTGCGTGAGCGCGTATCATTTACCGAAAGCGCCAAGCTGGAAGTGCTGGAAGAACTGGCGGCGCAAGGTGTGTCGGCCGTCATTCTTTCCACGTGCAACCGCACTGAAATTTATGCAAGTGATGCAAAGGGCAGTGCCGAGCGCGCGGTGCGCGCGGTGCTTTTGCGCCGCGCGGGCGATGCCGCCGAGCGCTTGCAGCCGCACCTTTATACCGCGCAAGACGAGCAGGCAGTAAAACACTTGTTTGAGGTGGCCGCCGGGCTGGAAAGCCTTGTGCTGGGCGAAGACCAAATTTTGGGGCAGGTGCAGGACGCCTACGAGCTGAGTTTCTCGGCGGGCTGTACCGATAAAGCGCTGCGCCGTGTGTTTCAGGACGCAGTGGAAAGCGCCCGCCGGGTGAAAACCATGTTTAAACTGAGTGAACAGCCGCTTTCCGTTTGTTCCATCGGTATGCGGTGCGTGAATGAACACATGCCCATCGTGCAAAAGGATGCACTTGTCATCGGCAGCGGAAAGATGGCGCAGCTGGCTGTGCAGTATTTGCAGCAGTACGGTGCAAAAAGCATTACCGTCTGCGCGCGAAGCCGGCGGGAAGAGCCGGCGCAGCAGTTCCCCGGTGTGCAGCTGGCCGATTTTGATCGGCGTTATGAATATGCGGCGAAAAGCGCCGTCATTGTGTGCGCCACCTCTGCCCCGCACGTTGTGCTGCGCCGCGCGCCTTTTATTTGTGCGCCGGAAGGTACGGTCATTTTAGATTTGGCTGCCCCGCGCGACGCTGACCCCGCTCTCGCAGACATGCAGGGCGTGACCTTGCTGGATGTGGACGCTTTGCGCCGCACCGCGCAGGAAAATATGCAAACGCGCCGCGCACTGGCCGAGCAGGCAAAAGAAGCTATTTTGGCCGATGTCAAAGAAACGGTGCATTGCCTTGCGTCGTTTGATGTGGACGAGGGCATTGCCGCGCTCCAGCGCCGCTGTGAAGCCGCCGAGCGACATGCCTTTGCCTTGCTCTCGCGCCGTTTGGAGCTCGGCGGACATGAAGCGCGCCATGTCCAGAAAATTCTGCACGCGGCGGTGCGGCGCATTTCCCGCGGGCCGATTTTAACGCTGAAATCCTTGGAAAACGCCGAC
>LBJMC04202__coassemble_321_pt1 | contig 38399 bp, 38 predicted proteins | sample LBJMC04202__metabat2_low_PE_025 | metagenome-assembled genome bin LBJMC04202 | reverse complement strand
AGGGTTTCACCCGTCTGTGCAAAACCCCCGGCTTCGCCGGGGGATATTTATTTCTCTTGTCGATTTGCAGAAAATGAGGGATAATATCTGTAAAAATAGATAAAAGGAGAAGAGGGAAGGTGTATTTTTTGTGAAATACGAGAAAGAGCTTCTTTTCTTTCAAAAAACGATGGAGCGCTGTGGGGTAGATATGCGCATTGTCCCGCGTGACGCCCCTGTTTACCGCGAAAGCCCCGTGCGTGCGCTTTTGGCGGGCGGTGTGCCGCTCATGAAAGCAGTGCGTCCGCTGGCAGAGCACTTTGTGCCGGGATATATCTATCATTTGGCAGACAGCTTCTTTTTGAACTATCGCTTTTTGCTTTTGCCGCAAGAAAAACTTTTGGTGATGGGGCCGTATCTGTGCATGCAGCCTTCACAGAATGTCATTTTCAGCTTTGCCCAGAAAGCCCGGCTTTCTTCGGCCGAGCTCAGCCGTTTGGAGAATGCTTATCAGCAAGTGCCGTATTTGGCTGAAAACAGCGCCGCGCATGCGATGCTTCAAGTGCTGTGCGAAACCGTTTGGGGCGGATTTTGTGTGCGAAAACTCGACTTAACCGAAACACTGACGCAGAGCAAGGCGTATCACAGCGCAGAACAAGAGGATATTTTACAGCACATGCACCTTTTGGAAGAGCGCTACCGGCAAGAGCAGGCGCTGCTCGATGCCGTTGCACAAGGAAACAGTGAGGTGCTCGAACGGCTCCTTTTGAACATCGGAGAAAACTCTGTCATTGAACAGCGTCTTTCCGACCCCGTGCGCAATATCAAAAATTACTGCATTATTTTTAACACCAGTTTGAAAAAAGCAGCGCAGGCGGGCGGGGTGCATCCCGTGGATTTAAACGAAATTTCCGGAACGTTTGCCCGCCGCATCGAGTTAACCGCCGGAACGGAGGAGGCCAACCGCCTGATGAAGGAAATGGCGAGGGTGTATTGCGAGGCAGTTCGCCGCTATGCGCTGGACGGATATTCGGAAATGATTCAGCAGGCGGTGATGTTCATCCGCCACAATCTTTCGGCCAACCTGACGCTGAACACCGTAGCCGCGGCGGTTGGCAAAAATGCCAGCTATCTCTCGGCGCGCTTTCGCGCAGAAACGGGCATGACCATCACGGAATATATCCTCAGACAGCGCATGCGCCTGGCGCTCTTTTTGCTTTCGTCCACCGATTTGCAGGTGCAGACCGTCGCGCAGTACTGCGGCATCTTAGATATGAATTATTTTTCTAAAATTTTCAAAAAAGCAATGGGGCAAAGCCCGCGCGAATACCGCCGTACCGTGGAAGGGCTGCATTTGCCGCAAAAAGCGCCCTTTGCACCGTAAAATTTGCAATATGATCGAAAAAGAAAAATCCCCGCAGCCGGCTGCTCCTTTTTAGACGAAACGGCTTGCGGGGATTATTTGATTTCCTGTTCCAAGTGGGTAAAAATATCATCGGCAAAAAAGTCTTGGATGGTAATACCCAGCCCGTCACACAGCTTTTTCACGGTGGAAACCGTTGTGCTGCGATTGCGTCCGCTGATGATATGATTCACGGTCGATTGCGTAACGCCGCTTAACAGGCATAACTGATTGACAGAAATATTTTCTGATTGGCAAAGCGCTAAAATGCGCGCGCGTACCGCTTGGCCGATGTCCACAAGCATCACCTCTTGAAAAACACCCTTTCCCATCTGCCGAATCAAAAGCGGTATCAGCCGATGAGAAAGGGTTCGGGTTAAAAATCAATGAAATCAATTATACACCAAACAGCGTGCGTGCGTTTTGCTCGGTGACGGCAAGAATTTCTTCCACGGGTTTTGCGTGGATTTCCGAAAGCTTTTGCGCCACATGAAGAATCATGGCCGAGTCGCAGCGCTTGCCGCGAAACGGCACAGGCGCCATATACGGGCAGTCGGTTTCCAGCACAATGCGCTCCAGCGGCAGTGCGGCGGCGGCCTCGACCGTTTTGCGTGCGTTCGCAAACGTCAAAACGCCGCCGAAGCCGATGTACATGCCTTGTTCGGCCAGCCGCACCGCGTCGGGCGCGCTGCCCGAAAAGCAGTGTACAATGCCCTTGGGGCGGTACTGCGCCAAAAGTGCGTAAGTGTCGGCGTGGGCTTCGCGGTCATGCACCAAAACGGGCATGCCGTGCTTTGCAGCCAGCGCCAAATGCGCTTCAAACATGGCAAGCTGTGCATCTTTCGGCACGGGCCAGTGGTAGTCCAGCCCGCACTCGCCCACGGCAACCACGTGCGGATCGCTCAAAAGCGTTTCCAGCTGCGCCAGCTCGGCGCGCCAATCGCCGCCGAACTGCGTGTTGGTGGAGGCATCTTCTTCGATCAGGCTTTCCGGGTGGATGCCCGCCGCCGTGTAAAACCACGGGTACTGACGCGCCAGCTCTAAGCTTTTTAAAGTAGTGGCGTAGTCGGTGCCGCAGTCCACCACCGCACACACACCCTGCGCAGGCAGGCTGTCTAAAAGCGCGGTGCGGTCGGCGTCAAACTGGTGAGAGGTATAATGGCTGTGCGTATCAAAAATCATAGGCGTTTTCACCGCTTAATGAATGAGCGAACCGGGCTTCACGCTGTCGGGGAAGAAAATCACCGATGCGCCGCCGTCCGGCATATCCGCCGCCATCACCATGCCCTCGCTGACGTATTTGCCCTTCATCATGGGGCGCGGGGCAAGGTTTGCCACAATGGCAACCGTCTTGCCTGTCAAATCTTCTGGCGAATACCATTTTGCAATGCCGGAAAGAATGGTGCGCTCACGCTCCCCGTCAAACAAGGTCAGCTTTAAGAGCTTTTTCGATTCGGCAATTGCTTCGCAGGAAAGCACCTTTGCTGCGCGCAGTTCGCACTTTGCAAAGTCGTCAATCGTAATCTCCGGCAAATGCTCGAGCGGCTCACCTTCCGGGGCTGCTTCTGCTTTGGGCTCGGCCTTCGGCTGTGCGGCGGCCTGCGCCTTCGCCAGCTCCTCCAGCTCTTTTTGCACATCAATGCGGGGGAACAGTGCTTCGCCCTTGCACACGGTGTAGGTGTCCACTTTGCCGTATTCGAGGCTGTCATAAGAAAGCGTCATGTCCGCAAGGCCCAGCTGCGCGGTAATTTTCGGCGCAGTAGAGGGCATGAACGGCTGTAAGAGCGTTGCCGCAAAGCGCAGGGTTTCGCACAGGTTATACAGCACCCCGGCCAAACGCGGGCGGTTGGCTTCGTCTTTTGCCAGCACCCACGGAGCGGTTTCGTCAATGTATTTGTTGGCGCGCTGAATGCCCTTGAAAATCTCCGCCAGTGCCTGCGGCAAAAGCAGGTCGTCCATGGCTTTTGTCACCTGCGCAGGCATGTTTTTTACCACGTCTTTCAGCTCTGCGTCAAATTCGCCCTCGGTGCGCTCGGCGGGCAGCGTGCCGCCGAAGTATTTCTCCACCATCGCCACCGTGCGGGACAAAAGGTTGCCCAGGTCGTTTGCAAGGTCGCTGTTAATGCGCGAAATCAGCGCTTCGTTCGAGAATACGCCGTCGTTGCCGAACGGAATTTCACGCAGCAGGAAATAGCGGATGGCGTCGGTGGTGTAGCGGTCGCACAGCACCACGGGGTCAACGACATTGCCCTTCGATTTCGACATTTTGCCGCCTTCTAACAGCAGCCAGCCGTGACCGAACACGCGTTTGGGCAGCGGCAGGTCAAGCGCCATCAGCATCGCGGGCCACAAAATGGTGTGGAAGCGCAAAATCTCCTTGCCCACCATGTGAATGTCTGCCGGCCAGTATTTCGCGTAATCGTCATAGCGGCCGTTCTCATAGCCCAGCGCGGTGATGTAGTTGGAAAGCGCGTCGACCCACACATACATGGTGTGCGCAGGGTCAAACGGAACGGGGATGCCCCACTTGACCGAGGTGCGGGAAACACAGGTGTCCTGCAAGCCCTGTTTGATGAAGGAAATCATCTCGTTTTTGCGGCTTTCCGGCTGGATAAAGTTCGGCACATCCTCGTACAGCTTCAAAAGGCGGTCGGCATACTTGCTGGTTTTAAAGAAGTACGCCTCCTCCTGTGCGTGGCTCACTTCGCGGCCGCAGTCGGGGCATTTGCCGTCCACCAGCTGGCTGTCCGTCCAAAAGCTTTCACACGGCTTGCAGTAGTGGCCTTCGTACACGCTTTTATAAATATCGCCCTGCTCATACAGGCGCTGGAAAATCTTCTGACAGCTTTCCATGTGGTAGTCGTCGGTGGTGCGGATAAAGCGGTCAAGCGAAATATCCATCAGCTTCCACAGGTCTTTTACGCCGCCCGGGCCTTCCACGATGTTGTCCACATACTCTTTCGGGGTCACGCCGGCCTCAGCAGCTTTGTCTGCAATTTTCTGGCCGTGCTCGTCGGTGCCCGTCAGAAACATTACGTCAAAGCCCTGCATGCGCTTATAGCGCGCCAAAGCGTCGCACGCCACAGTAGTGTAGCTGTGGCCGATGTGCAGTTTGGCGCTGGGGTAGTAAATCGGCGTGGTAATGTAATAAGTTTTTTTGTCCATGACAAAACGTCCTTTCTGAAAACGGGCAAATGAGACCCGCGTTTATTTTGCAGCGGCATACCGCGTTTGGGCACACTGTACGAGTGTTTCATAAATGGAATTTTCCCCTTCGATGGGGTGGTGCTTGAGAATCTTTTGCCAGCGCAGCTCAGCCTTTTCCACCGCCTGCACGTCGCCGCCGGACAGTGCCTGCACCAATGCCAGTGCGGCACGGGAGGGATAGCTTTGCGTGGCGGCAATGTGCTGGCGCAGTTCTTTGGTTTCCAGCGCCGCTGTTTCTTCGCTTGCGCCCTCGGTGGCGCATAAGAGCAAAAGCAGCTCGCAGGCGCACTCATTGCGCTGTGTTTGTGCCATACGGCTGTCTGCCAGCAGTGCGCGGTACAAAGAGAGCGCCTCGTCAAACCGGCCTTCGTCCGTCAGCCGCAGTGCTGTGGTGGCTTTGATGGAAAGTGTCAGCGGATCATCGCCTTCACCCGGCGGTGTATCATCAAACCAGTCGGACGGCTGCTCGCGCAGCGGCGTTCCGCTGATTAAGGCTTCGTAAGTATGCAGCATCCGCCAAAAGGCGATGCGCTGTGCTTCGTTTTTTCGCATGTTGCGAATGTTTTGGCCGTCTGTCGGAATGGTTTTCAGGGAAAGCAAATTAGGAACACCCGTGATGACCTGAAGCGCCGCTGCCATAAACAGCATCAGCCGGACAATAGGATGGGAAACGGCAAGCCCTGCTCCTGCCAGCACCACGGCCGCAAGCGCGTTCGCCAGTACGCCGCCGAGATTATACAGCACAAAGGGATAGGGTTCGCGCAGCTCGGTTTGCGGAACCATCAGACATTGGCCGCCCGTGCCGGGCAGGTGATAAAGCCCAAGGCGAAAGCGCCCGTCTTTGCGGTAAATCATCAAGCGCCCGGCGCGGTACGACACAAAGCGGTAGCCCGACAAAAGCCCGCACACAAGATGCCCTGCTTCATGAAGCCAAATGGCAATCAGCACACAGACATGCAGCCAAACCAGCAGAGCGATATAAGTCAGCAGTGAAAAAGACGCTTGCATTTCCTCCATCGCTTCAGCAATGCCAAAGCCGATGCCAAAACCCAGCAGCACCCCAATTAAAATAGCAATCACATGGCGCATGGCCTTTTGAAAAAGTCGTTTTTTTTCCATCCAAAACCCTCCTTGAAGCGGCTCGATTGAACAGGCAGTTTATGCTCCGTGTTCGTCAACAAAGAAGCGCTTGTACCAAACAAGGAACGTAAACACCGTCCAGATTTTGCGCTGGTTCGATGCTTTTTCGTGGAAATGGTCGTCCAAAAGCTGCATCAGCTGTGCGGTATCGAAAAACTCTGCGGCAAAACTTGCGGTGAAGTATTCCTTTACGATGTTATAATACTTTTCTTCGCGCAGCCAGAAACGGATGGGAACCGGAAAGCCTTTTTTCGGGCGGTTGGCCCACTCGTCGGGCAGAGTTTTGTTCGATGCATGACGAAGCGCCGCTTTCGTCGTTTGCCCCTGCACGCGGAACTTTGCGGGAATGCCCTCGGCAAACGTCATCACCTGTTTATCCAAAAACGGCACGCGCAACTCTAAGCTGTGCGCCATGCACATTTTGTCGGCTTTCAGCAGAATATCGCCCGGCTGCCACATGTTGAGGTCGAGATACTGCTTTTTCGTCAGCTCGTCTGCACCCGCTACACGCTTGTACACCGCCGCCGCCAGCTCGTGCGCCGAAGCGCCGCCGCGGCAGTCCGGCTTTAAGACGGAAAGCGCTTCCTCGTCCTCAAACACCATCGCTTGGCCGTAGAACCAGTCTTCGGGGCGCTCGGAACATTTCAGCAAGAAGTGCTTGCCCTTAAAATACGGCAGTTTTTTGGCCGCCGAAGCCATGGCGCGGCGCACCGAAAGCGGCACGCGCTTTTTAAACTTCTCCATGGCAGGCGTGTCGGCATACCATTCGTACCCGGCAAAAATTTCATCCGCGCCCTCGCCGGAGAGCACCACGGTCACGTGCTCGCGTGCCAGCTTTGCCAGGAAATAAAGCGGAACGCTCGACGGGTTCGACTGCGGCTCGTCCATGTGATACTGGATGTCGGGAAACGCCTCAAAGCACTGGTCAGCCGTCAAAAGCTCGCGGTAGTTGCGAATGCCAAGCTTGTCACTCAGCTCGGCGGCATAATTCGTTTCGTTAAATTTGTTTTGGTCAAAGCCCACGCTGAACGTGTTGTCCGGCATTAAGCATGCGGCAATGTAGCTCGAGTCAATGCCGCCGGACAAAAACGCACCCACTTTTACGTCGGCAATGCGGTGTGCCGCCACCGACTCATGCACCGCCGCGTCCAGCTTGTCGCAGCAGCTTTCAAAGTCCGTTTCGCGCGGCTCAAAGCGGCAGTCCCAATAACGGCGCACGTCCATTTTGCCGTCCTTCCACACAAAGCAGTGCGCGGCGGGCAGCTTGTAAACGCCTTTGAAGAAGGTTTCTTCCGTGGCGGAATACTGCAAGGTCAAATAGGGACGCAAAGCGTTTTTGTTCACTGCTTTTTCAAACAGCGGATGATCTAAAAAGCATTTGATTTCGCTGGCATACAGCAAACTGCCGTCGGAAAGCGGGCAGTAGTAAAACGGCTTGATGCCGAAAATATCACGTGCGCCGAACAGCGTTTTTTTCTCGGTGTCCCAAATCACAAAGCCGTACATGCCGCGCAGACGGTGTACCAGCTCCTCGCCCCACTCCTCGTAGCCGTGCACGAGAACCTCGGTGTCCGCGCCGCAGTGGAACGTGTGTCCCTTTTGCTCCAGCTCGCGCCGAAGCTCCAAAAAGTTATAGATTTCGCCGTTGAATGTGACAATCACGCGGCCGTCTTCGCTTTGCATGGGCTGTGCGCCCGCTTCGCTCAGGTCAAGAATGGACAGGCGGCGAAAGCCCATGGCGATGTCATCGGTGACATATTGGCCGCCCATATCGGGGCCGCGGTGAATGATGCGCTCCATCATGCGCTCCAAAACCGTTTCTTTCGAGTTAATTTTCGAGGTAAAGCCTACAAATCCACACATGCGGGTTACTCCTTTTCAAAGCCGATGGGGGTGCGCCCAAAGGTTGTGATGGCGTTTTTCGCCAAAACGGACATCGAATCAAGATAAAAAGCGTCCAGCTTTTCATCTTTTTTGATAATGGAAAGCTCGGTGCAGCCCAAAATCACACGGGTGCAGCCCTGACGCTTCAAGCTGTCGGCCACGGCAAAAAAGCGCGCCATATCGGGGCGTTTTCCCTGTTTAATATCGCCGTAGATGACATTCATCAGGTCTTGCTGGTGCGCTTCATCCGGGCAGACAAACTCCAGCCCGTGACGCTCGCACATGCGCGCGTAAGTGCCGGTTTTCACCGTGCCGCTGGTGGCTAAAATACCCACGCGGCGGCATCCGTGCGTTTTGGCCTCCAAAACGGTTTCCTCCACCATGTTCAAAATGGGAACGCTGATGGTTTCGTTCAGCCTGTCGTAAAAATAGTGCGCGGTATTGCACGGAATGGCAAGCACATCCGCCCCAAACGTCACCAGCCGCTGTGCGTCGCGCGCCATGATGTCAAACGGGTTTTCTTTGCTTTGGCCTAAAATATAAGACGTGCGGTCGGGCGTGGAAGCGCGCGAGTTGATAATGACGTCCAAGTGGTCTTGGTCGCACGCCGCCTTGGTATGGCGCACCAGCATATCGTAAAAATAAACCGTCGCCATCGGCCCAAGCCCGCCCAAAATTCCAAGCGTCTGCGGCATAGCGCACCTCCTTTGCCCGTTCTTGTCTTATTTGGAATAATACGTTTTAAACTTTTTATAATAGCGCTGCATATGAACCAGATAATACGCCATGCGCTTTGGGTTGAACCGCAGGTCGGGCGTGTAGCGGAAGGTGCAGCTTTCTTTGCCTTCGGCGGCCAAACGGCGCGCTTTTTGCACAAATTCCGGATTGCGCACATAGCGGTACACAACGCCGCGCGGCACACTGTGCCAGAAGTGCTCGCCGCGGTAGAGCACACACTCGCCCAAATCCTCGCCCAGCACACGGTCTTTGACTAAAAGCTCCGCTAAATTCATGCCGGCGCCGGTAACGTAATAGTTGGAGCGCCCTTGACGCAAATTGATTTCAAACACGCGGTAAGAGCCGTCGCGCGTATCAAACTTGATGTCAAAGTTGGCAAAGCCCGTGTAGCCGATGCGCTCCAAAAAGTTTTTGAGGCACAGCATCAGCGGCTCGTTAAACTCCGTGATGATGGCGGCGTGATTGCCCAGCGCTTTCGGCGTGTGCTCTTCCAGCCCTACATGGCCAAGACACATGCGCTTCACTTTGCCGTTTTTGTCGCAGTAGGCCGTTAAAACGCGCATATAGCTGTCGTCGCCGGGAATCATGTCCTGCAAAATGATTTTGTCCGGGTAGCCTGAAGCATAAATTTCAGCAAGAATATCGGCGGCTTCCTGCGGCGTGTTTGCCGTGTACACCTTTTTCATGCCGTCAAACGGGTACTTCCAGTACAAAATGCTGGAGGACGGTTTGACAATCACGGGGTAGGCAAAGCCCAGCGCTTCCTCGCTCAAAGCAGAAGCGTCAAGTGCGCTTTCGGCGCAGAACGTGCGCGGATAGGGAATGTCATATTGATCGCACAGAGCGTAGAAATCCGCCTTTGATACCAAAGTATCGCGCAAAGCGGGGGAAATATACGGCGCGATACAGTTTTTCGGCAGCTTGTCCTGAATTTCCATCAACAGGCTGGCGTAATCGTCCGTACAGCCCAAAACAAGGCACGTTTTGTCCGCGCGGCTTTCGGCAAAGCGGGTGACGGTGTCGATTAAAACGCTGGGGGTATCGATATTCTCAATATAAGTGCAGTGCACAATGCGCGAATACATCGTGTCGCCCATTGCCCAGCGGCCGAACGCATAGCTTTCCACGCCGTATGCTTCGTGAAATGCGCGCGCCATGGAATAGCAGTTCATGTCTGCGCCGATCAGCACGGGAATCAAGTTCACATTTGCCATGAGTCAGGCTCCTTTTTACAGCGCCAAAAACGACGCACGAAAATCAAAGGCCAGAAAAACCGCCGCAAAACAGCAGCCTTTTCTGCGCCTTGTTTGCCCTGTGCGAAAAACGCGCCGGGCATGCTTCTTCTTATTATAAAGTAAAATGCGCCCGTGTCAAGGCGACACGGGCATGCAAAACGGGAAAAACGTACGCATCAGCACCCGTTATTTCCAGCCGAGGTCACGCAGAATGTCCTGCCGCGTGGCAAGGCCGGCCTGTGCCACTTCGCGCATGCGCTGCGGCGTCATGTGAGAGGCCGCGCCCGAAATGCTGAACGCCGTTTCCGCGCGTCCGCTCATCGACGGAATAGCGAGCGCTACGCACCGGATGCCCGGCTCGTTTTCCTCGTCGTCCACGGCGTAGCCCGCCATGCGCGCACGGGCCAGCTGGTCGGTAAACGCGGAAAAATCGGTAATGGTGTGCGGGGTAATGGGCACAATTTGGCTTTTGTGCCAAACGCGCTCGGCTTCGCCGAAACTCTGCGTGGCCAAAATCGCCTTGCCTACGCCCGTGCAGTACATCGGGGTGCGCCGGCCCACATAACTGGAAAGCGGCTCGTACTCGCCCGGTTCGGCTTTGTAAACATAGACAATATCAACGCCGTCCTGCATCACAAGATGCACTGCCTCGCCCAAACGGCGAGAAAGGCGGTCAAGGTGCGGTTTTGCCACGGAAATGACATCCATGCCGCTGACAATGCCGCTCGACAGCTCAAACATTTTTAAAGTTAAACGATAGCGCGCCGTCTGCACGTCCTGCGTGGCATAGCCAAGCGACACTAAGCTTGCCAAAAGGCGGTGCGCGGTGCTTTTGGCAAGCCCCGCTTCCGTGCTGATGGTCTGCAGCCCAGCGCCGCGCGGATGGTTGCATAATACTTCAATCAGCTTAAAAATGCGTGCAATGCTCTGCACGCCGGCGGTATTTTCTGCCATAAGGGTCGTTCCTTTCCGGTGTTCCGCAATGTGAAATTTTTATCCAAGAGTATTGTACGCGATTTTTCGGACGGATGCAAGAGAAAATTTGGATAAAAAGTTGTGATTTTGTGCTTTTTATGAAAAAAATAGCCATTTTCCCATTGACAACGTGCCGCCTGTCATTATAATAGGGGGTAGGAAAACCTTTGCGAATATTCCACATAGCGGAATGTTCCGGAGAGTAAAAAAGGAGCGAGCGAACCATGAACGAAGTTCTGCAAAAGATTTACGAAATCGGTATCGTGCCCGTTATCGCCATCGAGGACGCCGACCAGGCAGTTCCCCTGGCAAAAGCGCTGGTAAAAGGCGGCCTTCCTGCGGCTGAGGTCACCTTCCGCACCGCTGCGGCAGAGGAAGCCATCCGCCGCATCGTCAAAGAAGTGCCCGAAATGTTGGTGGGCGCAGGTACCGTGCTCACCAAAGAGCAGGCCGACCGCGCCATTGACGCAGGCGTGAAATTTATCGTCAGCCCGGGCTTCAACCCCGAAATCACCCGCTATGTGATCGACAAAGGCATGCTGATGATGCCCGGCACCGCTACCCCTGGCGAGATGGAGCAGGCCATGAGCATGGGCCTCGACGTGGTGAAGTTCTTCCCGGCAGAGCAGAACGGCGGCGTTGCGAAGCTGAAAGCCGTAGCCGGCCCGTACAGCAATCTGCGCTGGATGCCCACCGGCGGCGTGAACGCAAAGAACCTGCTGGACTACCTGTCCTTCAACAAAATCATCGCCTGCGGCGGCACTTGGATGGTGAAAAAAGACCTCATCGACGCCGGCAACTGGGAGGAAATTACCCGCTTGACCCGCGAGGCAGTCAACACCATGCTGGGCCTTGAGTTCAAGCATGTGGGCATCAACTGCGAAAACGAGGAAGCAGCACTGAGCGCAGCAAAAACGTTTGAAGCTTTGTTCGGCTTTGACTATGCTGTGGGCAACTCCTCCATCTTCGCCGGTGCAAAGACCATCGAGCTGAACAAAAAGCCGGGCCGCGGCAAGTATGGGCACATCGCTGTGGGCACCAACACCATCGACCGTGCTGTTGCGCACCTGAAAGCACGCGGCGTTGCGTTTGACGAAAGCTCCCGCGTGGAGAAAAACGGCAAGCTGGTTGCGATTTATCTGCAAGAGGAAATTGCAGGCTTTGCAGTACATCTCGTGCAGAAATAATCCATTTTAAACAATAAAGGAGATTGATTCCAATGGCTAAAGTAGTTACTTTTGGTGAAATTATGCTGCGCTTGCAGCCGTACGACTATCTGCGTTTTGTGCAGGCAGATTCCTTCGAGGCCACCTTCGGCGGCGGCGAGGCAAACGTTGCTGTTTCCTTGGCGAACTATGGTGTAGACGTTGACTTCGTCACCAAGCTGCCGAAACACTCCATCGGCCAGATGGGCGTGAACAGCCTGCGCCGCTATGGCGTCGGCACCGGCAAAATCGTGCGCGGCGGCGACCGTGTGGGCATCTACTTCCTCGAGAAGGGTGCTTCTCAGCGCGGCAGCGTTTGCATCTACGACCGTGCACACTCTGCAATTGCAGACGCACAGCCGGGCGACTTCAACTGGGAAGAGATTTTTGACGGTGTGGATTGGTTCCACTTCACCGGCATCACTCCGGCGCTGGGCAAAAACGTGGTTGACCTGTGCATCGAGGCTTGCAAGGCGGCTAAGAAGGCAGGCGCTAAAATCAGCTGCGATTTGAACTACCGCGGCAAGCTGTGGACTCGTGACGAAGCTCGCGAGGCGATGACGAAAATCTGCGAGTATGTTGACGTTTGCATCTCCAACGAGGAGGACGCAAAAGACGTGTTCGGCATCGAGGCAGAGAACACTGATATCTATGCAGGCGAGCTGAACAAAGAGGGCTATAAGTCCGTTGCAAAGCAGCTGGCTGACAAGTTCCACTTTGAGAAGGTTGCGATCACTCTGCGTGAGAGCAAATCTGCATTTGACAACGATTGGAGCGCAATGCTGTACGACGTTGCTTCCGACGAGTACTGCTTCTCCAAGCTGTATCACCTGCACATTATCGACCGTGTGGGCGGCGGCGACTCCTTCGGCGGCGGCTTGATTTACAGCCTGCTGAACGGCAAATCCACCCAGGAGGCTGTTGAGTTTGCAGTGGCTGCTTCTGCATTGAAGCACTCCATCGAGAGCGACTTCAACCACGTCACCGTGGACGAGGTGGAGAAGCTGGCAGGCGGCAATGCTTCCGGCCGCGTACAGCGCTGATTTTCCGCGCTGGTTCCTTGCGTACAAGGCGGCATTCTTTGCCGCGTGAATCAATACCATCAAACAGAAGAAGGGACGTCTTGCTTTTGCAAGGCGTCCCTTCTTCTGTTTGAAAAAATGGACAGACATCAAATTTTAAAAGAAAAGGAGACGTTCGGTTTTGGCCGAACGTCTCGCGGTGTGATCGCAATTTGCGTTTGTCTTATTTTCCCGTCAGCGTCTGCCAAAGTGTGCGCTTTGAAAGCGGCGCATTCAGCGCATCCAGCACAAAGTCCAGCACGCGGCGCATGGCGGCTTCGCTGAGATAGCCGGGGTTGTCGCGCGGGCCGCCGTGCAGGGTGGACATAATTTCCATCGAGGCCACCTGCTCGCGCAGCTCCGGAGGAATGCCCAAAAAGCCGTTGGCGTAATCTTTCAGCGCCGGTAAAATCGCGCTGTCCCAGCGCGGCAGCATCGCCACGGAAAGCGCCGGAATATGCCCCTTTGTAAAGGTTTTATCGTCGCTGTCGGGCAGATAGCACACTTCTTCTCCGTCAAATCGGCGCAAACGCGCTTTGTCGGTAAAATTGCGCAAAAGCGGCGTTTTCTTCATACAGCGCACGCAAAGCGTGTCGCCGTAGCCGCATACATCTAAATTTACCATGCCTGCAACTTGGTCGGAAGCACACTCGGCAAGATAGGCAATCGAGCCTGCGCGGCCTGATTCCTCCGCGTCGAAAAACACAAGCTCCACCGCCTTATCGCATCCGCTTCGGGAAAGCTCCTGCGCCAGTGCCAGCAAAACCGCCATGCCGGACGCGTTGTCATTTGCGCCGGGGCTTCCGGGGAATGCGTCATAATGCGCTCCAATTACCAATTTCGGGCCGTCGTTGTCCAAAGGCCGAACAATGATGTTCTGCACTTCAACTTCGGTTTTCGGAACCGATTGTGTGAAAAGTGCAAACCCGCCGGGGTCAGGTTTTGCGTGTCCTGTGCGCACTTCATGGGAAATTCCCGCACGCGAGAGAAAGTGCAAAACTGCTTCCCTCCGAGCCGCTGTTTCGGGCTGTGCCAGCTGTGCGGCAATTTCAAGTAAACGATGTTTCATACAAGAGCGGCTCCTTTCGATTGTGCGCTTTGCCTGACAGGCGCAGAGCAATGCAAAAAAGATGAAAAAGTGCGTGGTTATACATCGTAAATGGACAGCGGCGCGCTGTATGCTTCTTCCTCCGGTTCGGGAATGGGCACGCCCGCCATCGTCATAATTTCTTCGTAAAGGCGAATGGCGCCGTCTTGGCTGTACCCGTACATGAGCATCACGTCCAGCAGATAGGGGGAATAAGGCAGATTGTTCAGCTCCCGCGCAAACGCCATGCCGGCCAGCTCATCCAGACTGCGCACCGTGGAACGGTTTTTAAACGGCGGAATGGTCGGCAGGTCGATCTTCTCTGTTTTCGTGAAAATCTCGCGCTTATACTGTTCTTCAACATAATGGAACAGCTCATGCGCCAGCAAAAGGCGCTCCACGTCCAGCGCAGAGGTCATTACCTTCTGCATGCCGGGGCGCGACAGCGTCGCGTGCGCTTTGTGCACGGCATCCATATAAAGATAAACATGGTTCGGCACTTTGAACTCGGCAAAAAGAACGCGCCCCAAGTCTTTGGGCATGTCGGGCTTTTCTACTGTGACACCCATGCGCTTTGCCAGCTCGTGAGGGTCACGGGTGCCGTATTTTTGCTGCATCTTTTTTGCGTATTCCCTGCCGCACTCATTGGCAAGTTTGTCCCAGCGCTTTTTTTGTTCGGGGGTAAAGCGGCCTTTGAGCGGATCGCGGCTGAAAGCATATTCTGCCCACACGCTTTCCTCCAGCGCACGGAGGTCTTTCATCATCTGCGCAATGGGGCGCGGCTGTACAGGGCGCAAAAGCGGCTTGCGCTCCAGCCCGCCCTTGCCCAAAAACACCTCTGCAATGGGCGTTAAGCGCGTTTTCATTTGCTGTTTCCAATCGTTCATACTCGGCAAACTCCTGTAAAAAAAGGCGGAAACGCTGGTCGTTTCCGCCGGTTTTCGGGCGCGCATGACACACTGCCCGTCCGTCGTTTTCGCAAAAGGACGCAAAGCAAAACGGCTTTGCCCTGATGCATACTTATCGGATGTCGTTGATGGAGCCAACCACGATCAGTTCTTCCTCGGGGTCGCGGTCCATAACGTCCATTTCCATCAGCAGGATGTTCTGCTCCAGCTCCACGGCGGAATAGTCGCACACACGCGGGCCTACGCACAGGTAGTAGTCCGGGCGCAGAACAGAGTCGGTTTTAAATGTGGCAAGGTCTTTCCACATGTTGCCGACAACATCCTTATAGTCTTTGGCTTTGCACTTCAAAACCTCGGCATGAGAACATTGTACCTTAATAAAGCCCTTGCGGTCAACCACGCGGATCGGGTTTTTGCCGTCGCGGTCGCCCATATAAACATAGAACTTATCGGTTTTCTCGGTCAAACGCACGTTGCTGACCTTCGGGCCGAAGTCGTCCGTCGCCAGCTTCATGGCTTCTTCCTCGCTGCACTCGCTCAGAAGGTCGGTTGTTTTAACCTCGGTCGAGCCGGTCGCAATTGCCGTGATTTTGCTGGTCTGAGAGTCAATCTCGATGTGAACCTCGATGGTGTCGGGAGAAGCGCCGGAGTTGATCGCGGCGTCTACCGCCTCTTTCTTAATCTCGGCGATGTCTTTCTGCGTGGGGTTCGGAACAATACGCTCAACCACGTCACGCACCATTGCCAGCGCAACACCGATGGAGGAAATAACCTCGGCGTTTTCGGGGATGGAGTAGGGAACTTCCATCTTGTTGGCGCAGTAGCAAATCAAGGAAGCTGCACCGCCGCCGCAGCCGACAAGCTTAATCTGATCGTGCTCGAGCTGATACTTCTCAGCCAGCTCGCGGATGCACTTGTCAACCTTCTCAAAGGATTTTTCCATGATGCGGGTTGCCAGCTCTTCAACGGTGATTTTCAAGCGGTCGGCAATGGGCTGCATCGCCTTGCGGGCTGCATTTGCGTTGCCGTGTGCAAAGTACTGCGGCTCAACAAGGCCCAGCACGTTTGCAGCGCAGGTGTTCGTGATGGTGATGCGCTTGCCGTTTTTCAAACGCAGAGCGACATAGTCGGCAGGGTCGCCGGGCTTCGGGCTCACGAGCTCAATCTGCGGATCTTCAATTTCCTCTTCCGGGGTAAAGACTGCGTATTCACAGCCTGCAATGTGCGCAGAACGCGGGCCTACGTCCACAACGTCGCTGTCGCTGATGCGAACCATGGAGCCGCCTGCTGTACCCAGAATGCGAACGTCCAAAGAGTTGATATAGGTGGGGTGACCGCCGATGATAGCGTAGTCAACGCCGGGACGGCCGTTTTTAATCACACCGATGTTGGTGGTGGTGCCGCCTACCTCAAAGTATACCGCGTTGGAAGCGCGCAGGTACATCAAAGAGCCCATAACGGAAGCGGCGGGGCCGGACATTGCGGTCAGGATGGGGCGTTTGCGCATTTCGCTGATTTCCATAACGCCGCCGTCGCCGCGCATGATCATCAGGGGAACCGTAACGCCTGCCGCACGCACGGAGGACTCCGTTGCGTTTGCCGTTGCCATCATCTTGGGCAGAATGGCCGCGTTGATGGCCGCGGTGCGGGTGCGGCGGGTCAGGCCGTACAGCTTCGTAATGTCGGAAGCCATGGTAACGGGCATGCCCTTTTTCTCGGCGCAGTCGTGGATTTCTTCCTCTTGGCCGCCGCCGTCCACGCCGAATGCCATGGAAGCAACGATAACCTCGGAGCCTTCGCCCTTCAAGGTGTCAATCGCAGTGTTGATGGTGGTTTCATTGAGCTGTTTTTTCTTGATGAACTGGTTGTGGATTTTGATTTTACGGCCCACTTTTTCATCGAGAATAATGTCTTTCAAATTCAGCTGCGGTTTCGCCAGCCAGCCCTCGAGGCCGCCGCCCGCAACGCCGATGACGCCTACCTGCGCCACGTCGCCCTCGATGAAGGCGTTGGTGGCCTGTGTGGTAGAGTGCGCGACGAATACAACGTCTTCGGGGGAGATGTTGTTTTCACGCAGGCAGTTTTCAAAACACTGCACAACGCCTGCCGCCACGCCCTGCTCATGGTCGTGGGTGGTTTTCACTTCGTTTTTGCCGATAATTTCATGGGTGGCGTTGTCGATGGCAACGGCTTTGGTGTGCGTGCCGCCGACGTCAATGCCCATACGAACTTTTCTGCGTTCAGCCATGGTAGATCCTCCTGATGATGCAATCATTAATCAATGGATATGTTCAGTATATCCAAAATTAGGCGGGGTGTTTGTAAAAACGTGAATTTCTTTTCTAAAATTGCCCTCATGAGGGCAATTTATTTTCAAAATGCGCTGTTATCGAGGTGATAACAGCGCATTTGAAATCCACGCATCAATCGTACAGCTTTTTAAACGGGGGAACCGCCTTGCAGCTGTATTTGAAAACTTTTTATTTGATCCAAGTCTCGCCCAAACCGCTCATTGTGAACATCGTCAGCACATACAGCACAGCCGAAATGATATAAGTGGTGGGGATAGAAAGCTTCAGATAATCCTTGGACTCAACCTTCGTGTAAGCGAGGCCCCAAGCAACCCAGCTCTGAGTGATGCAGGAACCGATGTTGCCGGTGATGGTGGGAATGGCGAATACGCAGTACAGGAAAGGTACAGAGAAGGTGGCAACGTTGGACAAAACGCCCAAGGTAGCAGCGCCGCAGCCAACGAGGGTCAGCGGGCCGCGGAACAGGCCCAGAGCAGCCAAGATGGCGAACACGATGCAAACCACCAGCTCGGTGCGCGGCATCACAGAGCCGAGAACCGATTTGAAGTACGGAGAAGCCAAGGAAGCAACCTTGTTGAACATGGGCAGGGTGAGCAGGAAGCCAACCAGCGGAGCGGTGTCAACCACGCCGTCATAGTACAGCTTGTTCACCAGCTGGCAGCTGGCAACAAAGCCGCCCTTCATTTTGCCGCACAGGAACAGTGCCGCAAAACCTGCGATAACGAAGCCGCCGATAACGGAGAACTTCAAAGCAATGTTCAAAACAACGGGAACGATGGGCAGAATCAAGGTGTAGAACGGAGCGTCCTTTACCTCGCCGCTGGGAGCGGATGCAGCCCAAGCGTGAGAAGTTTTGGAGCGAGCCAGTGCAAAGCCTGCAATCACAGTGGTGAGAACCAGAGCAATCAGCAGTGCCCAGATGCCCCAGCGGCCAAAGTACCAGCTGAGGTTAAACTCAGGCATTTCGTTTACATCCACGAAGAAAGCACGGTACTGCGCAAAGTTAACCGGGTTCAGGTAGATACCGGCAGCAACAGACTCCATGAAGGAGAACAGGGCGATGCCTTTGGGAATGCCAAGGCTCATCAAGATGGGCAGAACGATAACGCCGATGGCGATAACGGGGCCCGCACCGGTCATAGCGGTGAAGATGATGGCAGTCACAATGTTCAAAAGAGCCATTGTGATAACGGGGCGGTCGCCGCCCAGCTCAACCGTTTTGCGGATGAGGGTGGAAGCGATGCCGGTTTCCATCAAAACGCGGCCGAACCATGCGCCCCAGCACACGTTTACCAGTGTGGTGCCCCAGCCTTCGGGAGCGGACTGATAAATTTCGTTCAGGGTTTTGATCAGGCCCTCCATGCCGTCGAAGCGCAAAACTTCATTTTCAGCAAGGAATTCCGGGCTTGCGAACAGTGTGCCCACCAGCGGCAGCACCGTCCAAATCAAGGTGATGACCAAGAAGCCGATCATCAGGTTGTGGCCTTTGATACAGTAGTAAGCAAGGCCGAAGAATGTGAGAAGCAGCAATACACCAATTAAAATCTCCACAACAAAACCTCCTCGTTTTTCAAATAGTTCAATCCATGCGCGGATAATTGGTGGCAAGTTTAAAGGGGCAAACAGGCGTTTGCTCAAACGGGCAGGGGTTCCTGCGCGAAATAATGGGGGAATAAATCCCTCAGCCGCTGTGCGTCGCGAATAAATTCATCAATATTGTCGCCGACAAGACGTTCACACGCACAAACATCACGGCAGGAAAAAGCATCCCAGAGCATCCGCCCCGCAGCCAGCCAGTGGTCGCTTCCCATGGCGCGCGAGGGGGACTGATGATAATGAAAAGTTTGAAGGCTCAAAAAGCGAACGCGCAGCGCGTCCGACCAAAGCCAGCGGTATGTTTGCCAAACGGCCAAGCGGCCGCAGCAAAGATAAAACTGCTTGTAAAAATCCAGTTCTTTGTAGAGAAACTGCAGGATATCGCCGCTTTTGCAGCAAGCCTGCTGACAGTCTAAAATCTCGGAAAGCTCCGCTTGCAGTTCGGGGGAGTAAGCCTCCACCGCTTGACGGATAACAGCTTTCTCTAAAACAGCGCGCATAAAAGCCAGCTGGCGCACACGGCTGTGTGAGATCATGGAAACAGCGCTCCCGCGCTGGGGGAATGTGTCAATCAAGCCGCAGGCAGAAAGTTTTGCCAGTGCATCGCGCACCGGCGTGCGGCTGACACCGAAGGCGGCGGCCAGGGCGTTTTCGCTCAGCGATTCGCCGGGCTTAAAGTCACACGATAAAATGTCGGCCCGCAGCGCTTGGAAAATATCCTTTCGCGCCAGCTCCGACGGCCTTGCTGTCGAGGTGCGCGGTTTCATCAGCGCCTCACACCCTTTCGGTTGTATGTTACAAAAATCACCCAAAAGAAAGCGCACAAATGGCGCATGCAGATGACTGTGTTTCTAAAATAACACACTTTTCGACAGAAATCAATAGTTTTTTTACAAGTGTTTATTTAATTTTCCTAAAAGCCAATTTTCATATTGATTCTTTTTAGGAAAGGTGCTAACATACAAGTATGCTTAATGCAAAGAAAAGATACTTGCCAATTTCCTGTTTTCTGCGTTATAGTATTAAATAAAGAGGTTTATAGGCAAAGCAGGAGTGTGCAGGGAATGAAAGAGTTGTTTTTACAGCCGCAGACGCCGGGGCAGGATACGCGGGAATATACCTATCAGATGATACGGCAGAATCTGCTGGAATTAACTTTGCCCCCGCACACCCAGCTCAGCGAGGCAATGGTGGCGCAGCTGTTAGATGTCAGCCGCACCCCCGTGCATGATGCATTTGCCCGTCTGGACGAAGAAGGGCTGATGTGTGCCGTGCCCCAAAAAGGAACGCTTGTTGCGCCCATTTCGGCAAACCGTGTGGAGCAAGGGGTGTTCATGAAAGTGCAGCTGGGCCGCGCGGTACTTGAGAAAATTTGCAAAGAGGGTCTGCGCGAGGAGACTTTTTTTTCGCTGGAAAGCAATATCAACCGGCAATATTTTTGCCTTGGAGCGGAAAACTATCGTGAGCTTGCCGCGCTCGACGCGGCGTTTCACCGTGCGCTTTACGAAAGTGCCGGGCTTTGCGACGTATGGCAGGCGCTTTCCGTTTCCTGTGCAGACTTAGTTCGTGTACAGGCGCTTTCGCCTTTTCAAGAGCTTTACCGCACGATTGTCAGCGAACATGCCGATTTATTTTCGGCGGTACGGCGCAAAAACGCCGAACAGGCAGTCATGCTCATGGAGCGTCATTATCTGCATGCGCTGGATTACCTCAGTGTTGCGCGTCAGCAAATGCCCGCTTATTTCGACGGTGCTTATGCCGCGCAGGCCCAGCCGTGAGCATTTTCGGCTGAGCGGCACAATTTTTTCGATTCTCTTATTCGCTTCGCAAGGGAAAGCCGTTTGAGGCTGTTTTTCCCTTTCGCAATGTTGCAAAAAAAAGAAAGGTGTTGTTTTTTTATGAAAATCGCAGTGATCGGTGCAGGCGCGATGGGTTCTCTCATCGGCGGCTATCTGTCCCGCGCAAACGAGGTGACGCTGATCGACACCGACAGCGCAAAAATTGAGGCCATTCAAAAAGATGGCATCCGCATTCGCGAGAAAGACGGCAGCGAAACGCACGTCACGCCCGGCGCAGCCACGGGTTATGACAGCTTGGGCGAGCAGGATTTGGTGATTTTGTTTGTCAAGTCGCTGTTTTCGCGCGCGGCTCTGGCGGCGGCAAAACCCATCATCGGCGAAAACACCTATGTGATGACTTTGCAAAACGGCGCAGGCCATGACGAAATTCTGCGCGAGTTTGTGGCCCCCGAGCGCGTTGTCATCGGTACGACACAGCACAATGCGTCTTACCCCGAACCCGGCTGCGTCAATCACGGCGGAAGCGGCATTACCTGCATCGGCGCACTCACCGGCGACAATGCACGCCTTGCCCCCATTGCCGAGGCATTTAAAGCGGGCGGCATGGACTGCGAAATTTCCGAAAATGTGCAAAAGCTCATTTGGCACAAGCTCTTTACAAATGTTTCCGTCAGCGCGCTGACCGGCGTTCTGCAAACGAAAATCGGCTATATGATGGACGACGAAAACGGCTGGTGGCTGTGTGAGCGTCTGGTGCGTGAGGCTGTGGCGGTTGCCGACGGCGACGGCATGGGCTTCGACGTGGAGGAGATTCTCGGCGAAATCCGCGCACTTTTGAAAAATTCTCACGACGGCTACACCTCCATTTACGCCGACCTGCGCGACGGCCGCCGCACGGAGGTGGACACCATCAGCGGCGCTGTGGTCAGCGCTTCGCACCGCAACGGTGTGCCTGCGCCCAGCCATGAGTTTATTGTAAAAATGGTGCACGCGATGGAAAACCGCGTGAATTATAAGGGCTAAAAGCTGTTTTGCCTTTCCCAAAGGGATGTTTTGTTGGAATTCAGGGCGAGTGCGTTTTGTACGCCAAAGCGCACTTGCTTTCGAGTTATATTAGAAAGGAGTAATCTACCTATGAATCCTGTTTATGATTTGAACGGCCTGCGCGTCATCGACTTGACCAAGGCACTCGACCCCGCAACCGAAACCCGCCGCTGCCACCTGTATCGTTTCAACACCGGCGGCCCCATCCCCGACTTCCACACCATCATGGACCTCACCAGCCACCTCGGCACCCATGCTGAGTGCCCGTATCATCACGATGATACATGGCCCAGCGTGGCAGAGCTGCCCCTCACTACCTTTATGGGCCGCGCCATCTATGTGAGCTTCGACTTTAAAGAGCCGAACACCCACATCACCAAGGCGGACCTCGACCGCGCCTGCGGCGACTGGATGAAAGAGGGCGACATCGTCATCATCGACAGCCCCTACAAGCTGACTCCGTTCACGCCCGACACCAACACCGAAAAGGACAAACGCCTGTTTGTCAACGGTGAAACCGCTGAGTGGTTCCGCGACCGCAAGGCAAAGGCAGTTGGCTTCGGCGACGGCGTTTCCATCGAGAACTGCAACGAGGACGTAAAGCCCTTCCACGACATTCTGCTCGCAGAAAACATCATCTTCTTGGAAGTGCTGAAAAACCTCGAGCTGCTCGAAAAACGCGTGTTCTTCATGAGCTATGCTCCGCTGCCCATCATGGGTCTGGACTCCTGCCCCGTGCGTGCATACGCCATTGAGGGCATGGCAGAATTTTCTGAATAAGATTGACGGCGCTGCCCGCCGGACCGCAAAGCGGTCCGGCGGGCAAACCCTCGCAAACTTTTCGATATCTCTGTCTTTACAAAACACGATGCAGCCGTTATAATGAAAGAAAAAGGGAAGCGGGCTTTGCGCCCGCGCTGCATCCCGCTGCACAAAGGCGAATTTCCGGCACAGTTTGTCGCTTTGGCGCAAACTTGCCGTTCATTTTTCCCACAACTTAAATACTAGTATTCAAGTTGTGGGAAATGACAGTTTCGCCCAATTACAGGAGGAGTTTTTTATGTTTGTTGGACATATCAACGCAAACGAAGACCTGTCGGTTTACCCCGCGGCGCTCCAGCGTGCCATCCAATGCTTAAAGGAAATGCCGCTGCCAACCCATGAGCCGGGCCGTTTTGAGCTGGACGGCGATAAGCTGATTTTGCAGGTCATCGACCAAAACACCGCCCCGCGCGAAAATCAGCGCCCCGAGGTGCACCGCAAGTATATCGACGTGCAGTTTTTGGCGGCGGGCGGCCCCGAGCAAATCGGCTGGTATCCCGACCTCGGCGACAACGAGGTGGAGGAAGAGCTGCTCGAAACGCGCGATATCATCTTTTATAAAAACAACCCGAACGCGAAAGAGAGCCGCATTGCCATGACGCCGGGCACTTATGCCGTGTTCTTCCCGTGGGATGTGCATATTCCCGCCATTGAGGTGAACGGGGAAAGCGCTCCCATCCGCAAAATTGTATTAAAGGTTGCAATGGATAGTCTGAAATAAACTGGTTATATATAAAAGGATATATATAAAGGAGGACGCATCATGCGCGTGCCGTTTGAACAAGTCAAAGAAACGATTAAGAAAGCGTTTTTGAATGTCGGCTTAACCGAAGAACAAGCCGAAGAATGTGCCAAAATTCACACGCAGTCCAGCTGTGACGGTGTGTATTCCCACGGGTTAAACCGCGTACCCCGTTTTTGCGATTATGTCAAAAAAGGCTGGGTCAACACGAAAAGCACCCCGCAGCTCGTAAAAGCGCGCGGCGCCGCCGAGCACTATGACGGAGGTTTAGGCATCGGCATTTTGAATGCAGAATTTTGCATGAAGCGCGCTGTCGCGCTGGCAAAGGAGCACGGCATCGGTATGGTTGCCCTGCGCAATACCACCCACTGGATGCGCGGCGGCACATATGCTTGGCAGGCAGCCAGCGAGGGCTTTATGGGCATGTGCTGGATCAACACCGAGTCGTGCATGCCGCTGTGGGGCTCCGTGGAGCCGAGTGTCGGCAACAACCCGTTCTGCATCGGCATTCCCCACAAAGACGGCAATATTGTACTCGATATGGCTATGAGCCAGTACGCCTACGGCAAACTGCAGGTGATGCGTTTGGCGGGCAAACAGCTGCCGTACCCCGGCGGCTTTGACAAAGACGGCAACCTCACCAGCGACCCCGGCGCCATCGAGGAAAGCATGCGCATTCTGCCTACCGGCTACTGGAAGGGCAGCGGCATGGCACTCGTGCTGGACATGGCGGCCGCGATGCTCTCCGGCGGACGCTCCGGCGACCAAATGGACGACGAAGGCCGCGGCAGCTGCACCGGATGCAGTCAAATCTTTATTGCGTTTGACCCGTATCTGTTCAGCAGTGAAAAGGAAGTGGAGGAAATGCTCACGCGCCGCATTGACCGCGTGCACCACGCAAAACCTCAGCGCGAGGGCGATACTGTTTCCTATCCCGGCGAGCGCACTGTCGCCACGCGTGCCGAGCACTTGGCAAACGGCGTAGAAGTGGACGAAAGCGTTTGGAACGAAGTCTGTGCATTGGCACAAGGCTGAATGATACAATCGAACCAAAATAAGGAGGATACAAGCTTATGAAAATGACATTCCGTTGGTACGGCGAAGGCAGCGACAAAATTACTTTGAAGCAGATTAAGCAAATTCCGAACTGCACGGGCCTGATGGGTGTGCTGGACTACAAGGCAGCCGGTGAGATTTGGACGGAGGAAGAAATCAAAAAGTATATGGAAGGCGTCCATGCCGCCGGTTTGGAGTGCGAAGTCATCGAGAGCGTCAACGTGCACGAGGACATTAAGCTCGGCCTGCCCACGCGCGATGAGTATATCGAAAACTACAAAACCACCATCCGCAACTTGGCAAAATACGGCGTGAAAGTCATTGTCTATAACTTTATGCCCGTGCTGGACTGGCTGCGCACCGACCTTGCACGCGAAATCCCCGAGGACGGCTCCAACAGCCTGTACTTTGACGAGGCAGAGCTGGGCGAAATGACTCCGATGGAAATCGTGAAAAAGACGGCGGAGAACTCCAACGGCTTCACTCTGCCCGGCTGGGAGCCGGAGCGCTTGGCCGATTTGGAGCGCACCATGGAGCTGTACAAAAGCGTCGACGAGGAAAAGCTGCTCGAAAATTATAAGTATTTCCTCGATGCCATCATTCCCGTGTGTGAGGAAGTCGGCGTAAAAATGGCTTGCCATCCGGACGATCCGGGCTGGCCCATCTTCGGTTTGCCCCGCATTGCGCACGACCAGGCCGGTTATGACCGCATTGTCAAGCTGCACGACAGCCCCTGCAACACGCTGTGCCTGTGCACCGGCAGCCTCGGCAGCAACGTGAACAACGACATCCCTGCCATGATTCGCCACTTCGGTGAGATGAACCGCATCGGCGCCATGCACGTGCGCAACGTCAAGCACCTCGGCAGTGACCGCTGCTTCCGCGAGTCCAGCCATCTGTCCTCTGACGGCGACCTCGATATGTACGAGATTATGAAAGCCATCTATGAAACCTGCCCCGACACCTATGTGCGCCCCGACCACGGCCGCATGATTTGGGACGAGGTGGGCCGCCCCGGCTATGGCCTGTATGACCGCGCTTTGGGCATCACTTACCTCAACGGTCTGTGGGAAGCCATTGATAAAAACGCAAAGGCAAAATAAAGCGCCGTGCGCCCAAAGCGCACACATTGGAAAAGAGGGAATTATCATGTATGCATTCCAAATTGAACTGGCAGAAAAATATAACTATTTGAACGATAAATTCAAAGCGGCTTATGAGTGGCTGCGCACCCAGCCCTTGGCAGAGCTGGCCCCCGGGGCCTATCCCGTGTGCGAAGGTGTAACGGCAAACGTTCAGCACTACACCACCATGGCGCCGGAAACGGCACGCTTTGAAACGCACGATAAGTTTTTCGACATTCAGTATGTCATCGAGGGAAAAGAGCGCTTTGGCGTGTGCCGCCGCGAGGGCTTGAAACCCGCCGAAGTCATTGCAGAAAATGACCTCGTATTCTACGAAGAGCCGGAAGCTTCCAGCGACGTACTGCTTTTGCCGGGCGATTTCATTGTTGTCGCTCCGGAAGATGCGCATAAACCCCGCTGTATTGCGGGCGCCGCTTGCGCTGTCAAAAAAGTAGTTGTCAAAGTAGCGCTGTAAGAAGTCGGCTAAGTTTTTTACAAAATGTTGGCGCCGACGCAGAAGGTTTGCGTCGGCGTCTTTTCAAGTGCGTCCAATTTTACGGAAAAACGCGCAAAACTGCTGTTTGAAAACCGTCGGGGCGCAGAAAAGAAAGGATGTTTCCAATGAAAGCAATTCAATTTTCCGAACCGTGGAAGGTGCAGTGCATCGACACTGCCGAGCCGACTGCAAAAGAGGGCAAAGCCCTGATCCGTGTGCGCTCTGCCGGTATCTGCGGCAGCGACATCGGCGCCTATCGCGGCACGAATCCCCTTGTGAGCTATCCGCGCATCATCGGCCACGAAATTGCGGGCGAGGTTCTTTCCATTCCCGAAAACAACCCCCGCGGCATCCGCGTGGGCGACCATGTCATTGTTGACCCGTATCTCTATTGCGGCAAGTGCTATCCGTGCTCGATTGGCCGCACCAACTGCTGCACTTCGCTGAACGTACTCGGCGTGCATGTTGAGGGCGGCATGTGCGAAACCTTTGCACACCCGGCGGATATGCTGTGGAAATTGCCGGAGGATATGCCTTGGGACTTGGCGCCGATGGCAGAGCCGCTCACCATTGCCCTGCACGGCATTCACCGCGGCGGCCTGAAAGCGGGCGAGCATGTCGCCATCATCGGCGCAGGCCCGATTGGTTTGCTGGCAGCAATGGCAGCGATTGCCTACGGCGCACATCCCATTGTCATTGACTTGGTAGAGGAGCGCTTGGAGCTGGCGCGTTCGCTGGGCGTGGAAAAAACCGTCAATTCCTCCAATCAAGACCCCGTTGAGGAGGTTTCTAAGCTGACAAACGGCAGCATGGCCGAGCTGGTGATGGAGTGTTCCGGCGCAAACGCCGCCGTGCGCATGTCGCTGGACTTGGTGGCCAACGCAGGCCGCGTCACGCTGACCGGATGGCCGAAAAAGGAAACCCCGCTTCCCACCGACGTGATTACCCGCAAGGAAATTGACATCCGCGGCGCACGCACCAGCGCCCGCGAGTTTGAGGAAGCCATCGAGCTGATCTGCTCAGGCAAAGTGAATGCGCGCGCCTTGCTCACGAAGGTGGTTTCTCTGGACGAAGCCCCGGCCACCATTCAGGATATTGAGAAAAACCCCGGCGAGTACATGAAAGTAAACGTGGTCATGGACTAAGGCATCGCGTAAAAAACCGCAGCAACGCTGCGGTTTTTTGCTTTTTAAAAGTAGGCTTTGGCGAAAAGTTGTGCTATAATGAAAACAATTTTAGTGATATGCTTGGATGCCGAAAGGAGTATGTTTATGCCTTATATGCACATTACCACCAATGTTACCGTTGATGAACACACCGCCGAGCTGATGAAAAAGCAAATGGGACACGCCATTGAAGCCATTCGCGGCAAAAGCGAGCAGTGGCTGGCCGTCCGCGTGGAGGGCGATGCCGCGCTGTGGTTTGCGGGTACGGACGAGCCCGCCGCCGTGGTGCAAACGGGTATTTATGGCAGTGCCGACCACGACGAGTACGAAAGCTTAACGGGGCGCATCTGCGAAATTTTGGATGGGGTTCTGTCCATCGACTCCGCCCGCATCTATGTGCAGTACGCCGAAACGGAATATTGGGGCTGGAACGGCCGCAATTTTTAATAGCGAATCATGCAAAAAAGAGGGAGAACGCGACTGGTTTCGCGTTCTCCCTCTTTTTTAGGTAAAAGCGGCGGTGTGTTGCCGCGGGGATTTATCGATTATTTGCTATGCCGTTGGCCGCGGAGTATATACAGCGTCCCCACCGTTAACCGCGCCCCAGTCGAAGCCGTTGCCGCCGATGAGTTCGTCATCAGCAATGGGCGATCCGTCCGGTTTCGGGCCATACACAATATTCGGTTCACTTTGTGCGGGCGGTGTGGTCGGCGCAGGTGCAGGCGTGGGGGCCGGAGCAGGGGTCGGAGCGGGTGCAGGTGCCGGGGCAGTTGCTGCAGGTGCTTGCGTTATGGGAGCTGTCTGTGCGGGAGCTTGTGCCGAAGGGGTAGTGCTGCCCTGTGCGGCATTTGTACCGGAATTTTTATTGGTGTTTGTCTTGACGGGGGCAACGTATTTTTGCACAGTGAGATTGTACTCGGCGGTATGGCCTTGATATTCCACGGTAATGGTGGCCGTGCCGGGCGCAATGCCCTGTACCATAAAGCCCGCCGCGCCGCTGGTGTTGGGCGTTACGGTGACAACGCTTTCGTCAGACGAGGTGTATGTTACTTCTGCGGCATTGGCGGCGGGTGCTTCATACGGTGTGGTGTATACTTTCGCCGATGCAGAATAGCCAACATACAGCAAACCGCCCGTGCTGGACAGTTCAATGCCCGTCAGGTTGTTTGCGGCTATTGCTGTGGCAGAAGCCGCTTCACTTGTGCCGGTGCTTGCAGGGGTGCTTTCCGCTGTGCTCTCTGCTGAGCCGGAAACGCTTTCGCTTTCGGGTGCGCTGCTGCTTTCGACTGCCGCACTGCTTGCCGCTGTGCTTTGGGAAACCGAGGCCGCTGTGGGAACGGAGTCGGCAGAGCCACACGCAGCAAGCCCGAGCACCAAGAGCAGTGCCGCCGCAAGAGAAGTAAATTTTTTCATCATGATTCATCCCTTCAGATTCATTCTTTTATCAGTATAGTCAATATATTAGGCATTGTCAAGAGGGGAAGAATGATACGATAACATAAAAAGCAAAGAGGAATGTTTTTTATGATTTCGTATCGTCCGTTTTACGAAACGCTGAGAGAAAAAGGCGTGACAGAATATGCGCTGATTTATAAACACGGCTTGCCTGCAAACACCATTCACCGAATGAAGCACGGAAAGCCCATCACAACGACAACGCTGGATACTTTGTGCACGATTTTGGATTGTAAGGTAGAGGATATTTTGGAGTATCTTCCGCCGTGTGAGTAGCCGCCGCCCCAAATTTTGGGGCGGCGGTTTTCGTCAGCGAATCTTTTGCTCAAAAAAGTGCAACAGGTCGGTGCCGCCGCTTTCGAAATATTCCTGCGTCCAGGTTTCAATTTTGCGGAAAAACGGTTCATTCTCTAAATACGGCCATGGGTGCAGTGTTTCTGCGATACCGTATAACCGGGCAAGGGTCACGGCAACTTGCCATGGTGTCAGCTGCGGCTTTGCGCCATTTTGGTTCGGGGATGTAGGGTTTCTTTTGTGCATCGTTCGTACCTCCTTATGATTTTAAAAATTGCTTTGATGCACGATTGCACCCGTGATGTGGGGGAGTCAAGAGGGGGGAGGAGCCCCCCTCTTGTGAATTTGCACCACAGCATGAGACTGTCGAAAAACTGCCGCCTGATTCAGAAAGAACCTGGGCCGCAAGGGGAAAAAGGCTTGGAAAAGGGGGCTAGCCCTCTTTTCCATTTGAAATAGGGACACAGTTTGTGAAAAAGCGAAGCTTTTTCGACAAACTGAGAGGAAGCGCCCCCGGATGGGGGCGCTTCCTCTTTTAGATGCTTGATACAAAAGTAAACGATTTGTTATATTTTATTGTTTTAATCCAATTTGTCATATGCGCGGCGCGGTGCGCCGTCGGCTGAGTAAGATGATGCAAAAAAGAGGGAGAACGCGAAGCCTTTTCGCGTTCTCCCTCTTTCTGCATAACCTCAGATTCCAACATATTGCTTTAGCTCATATTGTTTGTTTGCGATATCAAGAATTTCCATGTATGGAACACCGTCAATGTATAACCATTTTTGCACAAACAATGGTGTCACTGTAAATAAACATTCATTTTTTAAAGATGAGTACCTTGTGTAAGAACTTGGGAAATATTTTTTATAAGCACTAAGAAACTCTGCGTGATCAAGAGGCGAACCGATCTCTTCACAATACCCTTCAATTTGTATATTATCTGCGCAAAGAGATACTCTGGGGTTTCCCGTTAATTGCTCGTATTTTCTAAATGTTTTATCCGTTTGAAAATAGATTGTCTTATTTACAACTGCAATGCTCATCATTCTTGATGTTACAATATCATTCAATGACGTGGACAAAACCATTTTTTTGCTTTCGCCTAATTCTTGAAAAAACTTTTCATATTCTTCGCTAAAAGCCATGGAAAGCGCTCTCCCTTTTCAGCATCTTTGTAACAACAAAGCAAATTTACTTCATTTAATTTACTTTGTCATACGCGCGGCGCGGTGCGCCGTCCGCTAAGTAAATGGTGCCGCAGTGGTGAAAGCCGTGCTTTTCCAGCGCGCGCTGCATGGGCTTGTTGTCATCGTGCGTGTCAATGCGCAAATGGCCGCACTGACTGAACGCCCAGTCAAAGCAAGCGCCTGCCACGCCTTTGCCGCGAAATGCAGGTGACACCGCCACCCGGTGCAAAACGCCGTAGGGCGCATCGCTGTGCCATGCGCCGTCAATTTTGCGGTAAGTGGGGTCAATGTCTGCCCCAAAATCGTAGTAAAACGCGGCGGCAAGCTCCTGTTCCATCAGGCACAAATAAAACTTTCCGGCATGAATTGCGTCCAATAGCTCCTCTTCGCTCGGCGTGCCGGGTTTCCATTGGTTGGCATTGCCCGTTTCGGCCATAAAACGGCGCGCCGCGTCAAAAAGGGTAACCAGTGCGGACAGGTCGCTTTCCTGCGCACGCTGAAATGTGAAACTCACAGCAGGCGAACCCCCTCGTTTGCACACGCTTTTTTCGTCGCTTCGTCCCAAAGCGAAACTTGTACTTCGCCGATGTGCGCTTTGCCCAAAAGCAGCATGCACAGGCGGCTTTGCCCAATGCCGCCGCCGATCGTCTGCGGCAGCGTGCCGTCCAGCAGCATTTTGTGGAACGGCAATTCCGCGCGCTCCTCGCAGCCGGCTGCGGCCAACTGACGGCGCATCGCTTCCGGGTTCACGCGGATGCCCATGCTGCTCACTTCCATGGCGCATTGCAAAGGCTCGTGCCAGAATAATAAATCGCCGTTCAGCGTCCAGTCGTCATAGTCCGGCGCGCGTCCGTCGTGCGGCTTGCCGCTTTTTAATGCCCCGCCGATTTGTTTAATAAACACCGTGCGGTGCTCGCGTGCCACTTCGTTTTCGCGCTCTTTGGGCGAAAGCGTGGGGTAGCGGTCTTCCAGTTCCTGCGAGGTGAAAAACGTCACGTCGCGGCAAAGCTGCGTTTCCAGCGCGGGCATCTGCCATTTCAGCTCGTCCAGCGTGCCGCAAATGGCATGTACAATATCCTGCACCGTTTTTTCTAAAAATGCATCCGTGCGGTTTGCCGGGGAAATCACTTTTTCCCAGTCCCACTGGTCAACGTAAACGGAATGAAGGTTGTCCAGTTCTTCGTCGCGCCGAATGGCGTTCATGTCGGTGACAAGGCCGTTGCCCTCAAAAAAGTTGTACTCGTGCAGGGCAAGACGTTTCCACTTTGCCAAACTGTGCACCACCGCCGCGTTGCACCCCCCAATGGCCGGGATGTCAAAGCCGACGGCGCGTTCGGTGCCGTTTAAGTCGTCGTTTAAGCCCGTCGCCGGGTCGACAAACAGCGGCGCAGTCACGCGCTTCAAATGCAGTGCCGCGCAAAGCTTTGCCAAAAAAATTTGCTTCATCAGGCCGATGGCCTTTTGCGTATCATACAGCCCCAATGCTGAACGATAGCCTTTTGGAATGACAGTGTTCACTGAATATTCCCTCCCACTCTCTTTGGGGCCGATTGCCCCGCAATTTCGCGCCGTGCTGTTTTGCATGCGCTGTACCTATTTTATAATATCAGCAGAGAGTGTGCAAGTGCCGCAAAAGCCGGATTTTATGGTTTTGCCAAAGAAAGAGCGCGCTGTTTTCGTGCGGCAAGCAAAAGGAAGAACCCGCAGTACAGGAAAATCAGCAAACAGGTGACGCTTGCCTGAAACAAAAACTTCTGCGCCAGCCATTCTTTGTTGAAAGCGTCGAGCAAGGTGGGAACCAGCCAGCGGCAAATATTATAGTGAGTAATTAAAATCAGGAAAGTGTTTTTGCCCAAATAGCAAAAGAAATCGGCCGCAATGCCGCCAAAGCGGCGCAGACCCGTCGAAAAGGCGATCATAAACACCGTTCCTAAAAGACCGCTGACGATAAACAGCAGATAGCTTTTTCCGGGGATATGAGAATACATGTCGGTGTATCCGTTAAAAAATGCAACGTACATCAGCCCGGCAAAAGAGGGCGCGAGAAGCCATTTCCAGCGGCGCTGAATGGGCTCGGCGAGTTCTTTTTGCCCGAACAGCACCCCCAGGGCGAAAAAGGGAAAGGCAAACAGGGTGGAAATGGGCCACCAGACAATGCGTGTGCTGAGTGATAAGTTAAAGACGGTTGCCCCCGCGGCCGTAAACGCCAGCAAAAGCGGGCCGCCTTTGAGCAAAACCGCTGACACCGCCTGACAGATGACCATCGCAAATAAGTACCACACCGGCAAATTGCGCCAAAGGCCGTCGTATAAAAGGAAAGTTTCCAGCCAGTCGCCGCCCGTCGGCAGGGGCGCTTTTTCGTCGGCCAGCGTGTAAAAGGAAATTGCAATGTCAATCATCAGCGTAGCGTAAGCTGCCAGCAAAAAATGTTTCGTGCCGCGCGTGACAATGGAGCCAACGGGCCGTGGTTTAAACAAATAGCCCGAAAGCATCATAAACATGGGCATGTGAAAAGAGTGAATCAGTGTTCGCTCCGGGTCTTTTGCGTAGGTTAAATGGCCGAACACCACCAGCATAATGCCCAGCCCTTTGGCAATGTCAAGCACATCATTTCGTTTTGTCAAAAGTTTTCCCCTCTCTTTCGTTCTTTAAAACGAATGAAACCGCCGGAATATTGCAGTTTCAAACGTGAAAAAAGAATCCGCATTATTATAGTGCAAAGAACGCCCTGAGTCAAGCGGGGAAAGGGGGAAACAAGGCAATGTTTTTGCGCTTTTTCCGCCGCACCGGTTGACGGCTTTTAAAACTTTTGCTATAATATAAAGGCTGTAAAAAGTATCATATGGAGATGTACTCAAGCTGGTCGAAGAGGTCGCACTCGAAATGCGATAGGGCCCGAGAGGGTCGCTAGGGTTCGAATCCCTACATCTCCGCCAAAAGAAAGTCTGCAAACGTCAATCGTTTGCAGACTTTTCTTTTGTATGCTTTAGCGAAATGAGAACCCCAGCTCTGCTGGGGAGAGTAAAAAAGCTTTAGCTTCAAGCATCGAGCGAAGTGAGAAGAGATCAACAACTTTACTATTGTCAGGAAGTTGATCTTAGAGAAACAGCGCCCGTTTACGGGCTGTGGGGCAAGTGATGCAAGTGGCGGATTTTTCAGTGCCTCTTGAGAGGCTTGCCGGTACGATGCCCTTCTAGGGCTTACACAAGCCCCCGGCTTAGCCGGGGGTCATGACTTAAAAAATCAGACATGTATCTTTTGAAGCTGAGGATCATCTGCCTTGTATGGTCAGCGGGACGTAAAAGCCAGAACACCCGCAGTTTCGTCAACGGTGTAATTCAGGTTAAACAGTTGGCAGAAATCCTCTACGGGAACACCGACGCAGAACGTTGCTCCAATATCGCGTTCTTCGTCTACGGTGTACCAGTCGAGGTCCAGAGGAACGCCGTTTTTGGTGACGCGCCATTCCTTGACACCCCGATTCTTCATGCGGGAAATCAGTGTCCATGAATCATTTCCGATGGTCCAGCGGCTCACGCTTTCATCGTCGTTGGTTTCGCGGCTGTAACTGCCGCCCAAAGCCAGCACGTATTCCCGCAAAATTAAAGGAAAACTGCTTTTGTCACTCATATACCCGACGTCTGATGCTAAAAGATAGCTGCCTGCCGTGTCGCTGTACCAGCTGTAAGCGTAGCTCTCTGTTGTCAGACCAAGACCATTGTAAGGATTATCCTCGGTATCGTATAACAAGGGCTTTCCGTCCAGCGTGAGGGTGTCCAGACGGCTCACATGTTTGTCTTTTAGGTATTCTTGAGGGATGCCGTCGCCGTTTTCGATTTTGCCGTTCACATAAAGCTGCGCGTAACGATTTGCCAGATCATCATATAAGGCCTGCCGGGTGAGCTGACCCGTCAACCTTACATCGGTGATATTGGTCCAAGTTTCGTGCGCGGCGGCCTCCTCTGCGCTGCGATGCCATATCAGATGCACGGTGGCGATTGGATTTTTTTGCAGAAATTGCGGCGAGTTCCAGTTCAGCTCCTCTGCATACACGCGGTCGCCGGAAAGCAGTGTGTCCACTACGTTGTCAAGGTCGCTGAAATTGATAAGATACATCCACTGGTGTTCCGGCAGCCAAGTATCTCCCTGGGACAGCGCTGCCTTCACATCTTCTCGGTATAACTCATGAACCGCCTGTACATAGTTGCATGTGATGCTTTTGCTGTAAAAGTTTGTAACAGAGGCGTCAATCATAATCGGAACCAAGGTGCTGTGTGCTGAAAAGGCAAGCCCCCGCTCATTGGTGACAAAGTCGTAGCGCATGTCATCAGGTGTTTGCGCTACCAGCTCTGTACCCACCAAGGTATAAGGCTCGCGGCACAGAGTGCTCACATACGCCAGTACTTTTGCTTTGCCGTAAATCTCGCCGTCCGGTCCGGAACAGCCCACCAGTACAAGCACCGTCAATAATAATGCCGCCAAACACTTTTTCATGGTAATCACCTCCTATTTTTGGATGGTTTCTACCAGTATAGCAAAAATATACCATCTGCACCAGAGCAACATTCGATTTTAAAGAGGAACAAGAGAATGCTTTGCACAAAAAGAAAGTGCCTTCCTTGCAGGCTGGGTGAAAATGTGGTAAATTGAAAGACAAGATTCGGGCGTAAGCGAAAGGCGTTTTTTGCTTGCGTCAATCACAAAAGGAGGAACGATCATGGTAAAAACGAATGCGGAAAAATGCCCGGTGCTGGTATTGCAGGGGCAAGTGAATCCTCCGGGCACGCGCTTGACAGGGCGTATGAATCCGGACGGGCAGATTTGCTATGTTCCCGGCACGGGCGGCATTACGCTGAACGCACAAATCGGGGACAGCTGTCTTGGCTGGGTGGCCGACCACTTAGAGCCGGGCGCATCGGTGAAAAACAGCACGGAAAATTTTAACAACGCGCTGATTACCTTTTCCTGCATCGGAAACGAGGCAGTGGTGGTGTCCGGCGACGCAAAGGGCGCAAAGGGCTTTGTCACGGGCAAGCACGGCGGCATTGACCATGTGATTATTTACTTTAAAAAATCCGATTTGGAGAAAATGAACATTGAGGATAAAATCGCAGTGAAATCCTGCGGACAGGGGATGCAGCTGCTCGATTATCACGACGTTGTTCTGCGCTCGTGCTCGCCTCAGCTCATTGAAAAAATGGACTTGCAGGAAAGCGAAGGCGGCTTAAAGGTGGGCGTGCGGAAAATCATTGATGCATCCATCATGGGCAGCGGCCTTGGTGCGGTGAACTCCGTAAGCGGAGATTACGACATCACCCTGCACGACAAAGAGAAGCTGGAAGAGTACCACTTGGGCGATTTGAAATTTGGCGACCTTGTTGCCATTGTTAACGCAGACACGCGCTTTGGCTACACATACCGCACGGGCAGTGTAACCGTTGGCGTTGTGGTACATTCCGACAGCAATTTGGCGGGACACGGCCCCGGCGTTGCGGTGCTGATGTGCTCGAAAGAGGGCGCACTCCAGCCGTTTGTGGACGAAAAGGCAAACTTGGCGGATATGTTCGGCGTGGAATAATATGCAAAGCGGCACGGAGCAAGTGCTCCGTGCCGCTTTGATTGCCGCGTCCGCGCAGGGCGAAAAAGAGGAAAACGGCCGACAGTGAAACTGTCGTACAGGTTCCGAGGCTGCATTTACCACTTTGCTGAACTACCGTTTTCTCATATTTCAGCGATTCACTATAAATTGCCAAAGGTGAACCGCTCGGTACAAAATTGTCCTTTCTTAGAATTTTGCGACATAGAAAACAGCAGCAAACGGACATTTAACATCCGCTTGCTGCCAACTCCTCAAGCAGTGAGTCGTTAAACTCAAGATAATGGGGGAGAGAGTTCCAGTAATCATCTTTTTTAATCAATGCGTACTGCCGCTCGTTGGAATCCATGGTATAGAAGGTTCCGTCTGTGCCGGATGCTGCACGCTGCAATGTTTTCATTCCGTTGTTTACGAGAAAATACTCCTCGCTTTCCGATACAATCGTTACGGGCAATTCTGCACCCATGTAAGGATAGAACAGTTTGAGCGGAAGAACCGTTCCGTCGGAAATAGCGTATGAATAGTATGTGCCGGTTTCCTGCCCTTCCACCACAAACTGGAAATGATTATCGTATATTTCTCCCATCAAAATGACGCTGTCGGCTTGTGCACAATCAGTGCCTTGTAAAATGTTTTCCGTGACAACGGTTTCCGTTGCGTTTAACAGGTCATATTTCCGCAGCGTAGTTTCGCCGCTGCGAACAAAATATACCGTGCTCCCGTCGAGAACAAAGGATAGGTCGCCCTGATCCCAACAGAAGTCTGTGTCGAAAAGGCTGTTGTCCGTCACAGAATATAATTGAATTTGATAAGAAAGATGTTCAATCTGCTCGGTAATATCCGCATTGCTGTATTCGGAAGGGAACGATGAGCGTTGAAGAATAAGCCCCTGCGGATATACGCCAATGATTGCAACATCTTTCTCGTGTATGTCGAAATCATACAGCGTGTTTATTTTTCCCTGATCGAAATCTGTACGGCACAATGAGGCCTCTGTAATTTGCAGTGTAGATGAATCGAATGCTGCAAGTAAAAGGTATAGATCGGTTCCGTCTGCGGCAATCCCCGAATAGCTCTTGAAAAGCATGCCGCTCGGCAAAGTCAAGCGCTTACGGTTTGCGGCATTCGGCTCCATTTCGAGCAGAATTGACGGGGAACCTTCGTACTGAATCTTTGGCAGGGGCGCTTTTCCATATTTCAGTATATAAAATTTCCCGTTTACAGCAATAGGGGCTGCGCCGCCAAAAATATCTGCAATCCATCCGGGATTTTCTTCATCATTGGTTGGAAGCACCTGATTTGACAAATGAATGAGTTGCCGGGAGGCATAGTCATAGTACAGCGTCAATCCGGACGAATCTTGGCCATTTGCCCAAATATAATATGCCCCTTCGTTGTTCCCGGAAATCATCGGCAAAGAACCGGCAGGCATTGCCATCTGCATTTCCGGTTGTGTTTCCGATTCAACCGCGTTGGGTGTGCCTTGCCATTCGGAAGATGCCGAACTGTTATCCGGAAAAGAAGCAGATTCTCTTCCGCAAGCGGAAAATACAAGACAGGCACAAAGAAGGAACAACGTCAATTTCAGTTTCATGAAGCCCTCCTGAGATTATTAGAGGTTGCCGTTGAGCAAATGACCAAAAGCATTGCAATGGCTAACGCACGCACCTTATAAGATGACTTCATTGTTCCGCTCCTTTTGACAATCTTCAACTTGGATAAACATTTTCCAAACAATAATCAAGTGTCCTTGATATCGTTCAGAACGTATAAATATCGATATATACACACAAACCAAATTCGCAATCCAGATATTGTTTGATTTTGAGAAAGTGTGAAGTCGGTAATATCCGGTGCTTTTTACTTGCGCACTTATAAATGGTGATTAAGAAGATGAATCTAGGTGCTTTCTGAAAAGTGGAAATTTTCAGCTTTTTCTATAGGAACCGCTGCCTGCAGTGTTAAAAATGCTGGCAATCCACAAAGGATTCCTGCCCTTTTTGTCTTGCAGTTACCCGGTTGATGCGAAAAATCTGTATATGTCTTTGTTTTTAGAAACGCCATCGTGTAAATATTCTAAATAACCTGCGTATTTGAGCATCTTTGCTCCGAACATCATATACAACAATTTTTGAGGAGAAATCCAATAAATCAGCATTACTGCAAAAGCGAAAAGGAGCCTTTATAAGCATAGTTGAAGTTTCACAAAAGATACATGGTGTGCAGCAGTAGTAGCTAACGGAGCAGGATATTTGATAAAAAAAGTAGCAAAAGCGCCCATACAAGCCATCTGCTTCAAAATACTGTTTTCTCGCAGTACCCCGAGAAAACACATGCTATCATTCAAAGACTTAAGGGTTACCCCATTTTGCAGAGCCTTTCCATTGCAAATATTTTGTTTTGATGACGCGGTAATTGTGAAGGCTCACCGGCAAACATTCTCCCGTTTTCAGTACAGCGCCCTTTGTTTGCAATGATTTTAAAAACTGCATATTAACCAGATAGCTGTTGTGAATGCGAAGAAACCCATAGTTACACAGCCGATTTTCCAACGATTGAACTGTGCTTCTACATCGCAAGATAGGGGCTTGCGGATTGTTTGAATGAAGTGCCAAAAAGCGGCCATCTGTTTTGACATAGGCAAGCTCTTCAAGCTTCACAGGAACACTTTCTCCTTCACAGAAAATATAGATCAGTTGTTGTTTTCGCGTATACTCTGCCAATGCCTGCCTGAAGTATCCCGGAAGTTTTTCTTGTAATTGTAGTTTGGATAAAAAACGAAATGTGTCTACTTCGTAACCTTCAGGAGCGTATTCGACGTAGTTTGTCACAAAGATCAAATATGACTTGAAATACAAAAAATAATTAAGATGGCTAAGTTATCATAGA
>LBJMC04202__coassemble_254_pt1 | contig 46295 bp, 39 predicted proteins | sample LBJMC04202__metabat2_low_PE_025 | metagenome-assembled genome bin LBJMC04202 | reverse complement strand
GGATGTGGTCTGCATCTATGTTGCCATCGGGCAGAAAGCATCCACAGTGGCAAATATTTTCTGAAAGCTTTATACATAACAGTATTGCTATTTAAAAATCCTATACCAATATTCAACACCTAATCATTAATATAAAGGTTAAAAAGTGTTGGCAGCACCGCAGAGGTATATAAACTGATCTCGATATGAAGCAGACAAGCTCTGCGGCAAAATTACTACAGCTATTTTAGGTGAAGCCGAAATGCCGTAACAGACAACAACAGAAATTGATAAGTCAGCATCCGGTATTGACAATTCAATACGTTACTTAATTTGTTTAGTATGTGTGATTTACGCAGTATAGTTGGATTCAGACAAACAACTCTTCTTTGGTGTGATTGTTATAAAAATAACAATCATTGCTTTCTTATAAAAGGGTTACTGCCTGCCGAATGTCATGAATCGGAATCAATTCCATTTGCGGAAAATCCTCTGTGTTCAGCTGCTTGATCCCATGTGCAGGAATCATTGCGCGGACAAAGCCCATTCTCTGTGCTTCTTTCAAACGCTGCTCCAAATTCGGTACATTTCTCACTTCCCCGCCAAGTCCTACTTCCCCTACTGCAATTAAGTCATCGGGTACAGGTCGGTCGGTCATACCGGAAACAACCGCAAGGCATACCGCTAAGTCGCATGCGGTATCATCCAAATCGAGTCCGCCGACGATATTGATATAAACGTCTAAATTTCCTAAAAAATAGCCTGCACGTTTTTCCAAAACAGCAAGGAGCAAATTCGTACGGTTAAAATCAAATCCGGCTGCGGCTCTTCGGGGCGTTCCGAATGCCGTTTTGCTCACGAGCGCCTGCACCTCGGATAAAATTGGACGCGAGCCTTCTACGGTACATGACACGCAGTTTCCGGAAACGCCGACGGGACGCCCTTCCAATAGAATTTGCGACGGGTTTTCAATGACACGCAGGCCGTTTCCGGTCATATCGAACATTCCGATTTCGTTTGTGGAACCGTAGCGGTTTTTTGCAGCACGCAGCACGCGGTAAGGAAGGGTTTTATCTCCCTCAAAATATAAAACGGTATCCACGATATGCTCCATCACTTTGGGGCCTGCAATCGCACCGTCTTTATTGACATGGCCTACGATAAAAGTTGGAATTTCATTTTGCTTGGCAAGGTTCATCAAGCGCACCGAACATTCTTTCACCTGGGAAACACTGCCGGCAGACGAAGTAATGTCGGGCGAATAAATGGTCTGGATGGAGTCAATGACAACCAAACCGGGCCGCTGTGTTTCAATCAGCGCACAGATTGCGTCCACATCCGTTTCGGCGGCCAGAGTAATATTTTCTTCATGAATCCCTAAGCGCAGAGCTCGCAGTTTGATTTGACGCACCGACTCTTCGCCCGTGACATAAAGCACGTTCAGTTTCGGGCTTACAGCGCCGCACAACTGCAGAAGCAGTGTCGACTTACCCGCACCCGGCTCGCCGCCCAGCAACACCACACTTCCTAAAACAATTCCGCCGCCCAGCACACGGTCCAGCTCGCTGATCTTCGTTACAATACGGCTTTTTTCTTCCACCGCGCTCACTTGTGCAAGCGGCAGTATTTGCGTTTGTGCTTGAAGCAAGCTTTTTGACATGGTTCGTCCGGCGGTTTTCTTTTCTTCCCGCACAACATCTTCTGTCATCGTATTCCATTCCCCGCACGAGGGGCATCGTCCCACCCAGCGGAGCGCCGTTTCTCCACAGTTTGTACAAACGTAAATGGTTTTCAATTTATCTTTTGCCATGATGTTAACTCCACCCTTCCTGATTCAAAACAAAAACGTTGATTTCCCCACTTTAAACCGTTACAATAAAAGAAATCCGTTGCTTCTTTTATCACAGGCAATCCGGGAGGAATCCGCTTTGAAAAAAACAATTTTTAGCATCCTGCTGACAGTCGCCGTGCTCTCGGCGTTCGGCGTACTGCACCCATATACAGTTCCCATTATGCCCAATGTGCCTGCCGCAGAGGAAACCTCTCTCAAAGAAGAGCTCATCCCTTCCGATCCATCTTGGCAAACTGTGCAAGAAAAAGGCACGCTTACAATTGGGGTGCGCAGCAGTTTTCCTCCGATGACATTTTCAGATGAGAACGGCGCACTCACAGGTATGGACATTGAACTTGCAAAAACCGTTTGTGAAACTTTGAACATCGAGCCCGAATTTAAAATAATTGATAACTGGCATCAAAAGGAAACGCTTCTTGCACAAGGTGAAATTGACTGTATCTGGAGTGCATTTTCCCTAACCCCCGAACACGAAAAGACCGTGCGTTTTTCTCAGCCTTATCTGATTACAAAACTCTCTGTTCTGGCTTCGCAGAACGTATGGGTCACGGATATGTCTGCCCTGCCCTTTTGCCGAATCGGCGCAGAAGAAGGCAGCAGTGCGTGGGAAATGTTTCAAAGCGTCGAAGACTATGAAAGTCTTTTACCCAATTTAATCCCATTAGACACTTGTGCGTCGGGGCTTGAAATGCTTGCAAACGGAACGCTTGATGTGTTTGTCGTTGACCAAACATATGCCAAATATCAAATGGACCAAAGCGAAGCCTTTGCCTATTTCACCGCGTTTGATTTTGGCGACGACTTATATGCCGTCGGATTTCGCCCTGAAGACGAAATGCTGGCAAATGAAGTTGACCGCGCCCTGCAAAGCTTAATTGCCGATGGAACAGCGCACCAAATTGCGCAGCATTGGCTTGAGGAATCGGACATTCTCATTCCTTAACCATAAGCGCAGACACGCCCTTATTTTACCGCCAATTTTTGTTCTCTTGCATAGCAAAAAAGATACTGCTGGAGCACGCCGGCGGCACTTTGATACTGCTTTGGAAATGCGCCGGAATAAACATGTTCCATCACGCGCTGAATCCACACGTCAATGGGAAATGCTTCTAAGCGGTGATATCCAAACAGCGCAACACATTCTGCTACTTTAATTCCTACGCCGTGAATCTGCATCAAAGCCGCGCGAAGCTCTTGCAGAGAAAGCGTGTTTCCCCATAATGCCGGTGTGTTCATAAACACCTCGGCGGCGTGCAGTACATAGGGCGCACGGTACCCAAGGCCGCATGCCCGCAAATCCGCTTCGTTCAGCGCAGCAATGGCCTGCGGCGTGGGAAACGCATAATACACTTCTTCACCGACATAAAACGGCTCGCCGAAATTTTGACACAGCAATTCGATTGCCTTAGAAATTGCAGGAATGCTTTTTCGCTGTGAAATAATAAAAGAAACAAGCATCTCCCATGGATCTTGACGCAGAATCCGAATTCCCATTCCCGCTTCAAGCGACTCTTTCAAAAACGAGTCTTCCGGCAAACATAAAGCACGGTAATTCGAATAGTCAAAATCCAAATCAAAATAGTTTTTCCATATTGTATCAAATTCCTCTTGCGTACAGGAAAAACACCATTGATTCTCCTCTTTTTTCTGAATCAGAAGGATTTTCCCAAAGGCATTGACACAAACTGTGTCTTCGGGGCGGCAGGTCATTCGGAAACACTGACCGCTTTGTGCAATCTTTTGGGCATCAAAATCAGGTAAAACCAGTTCCAGCATAGAAACCTCTTTTTCGTTATCCATATAATATGCAAACCGCAGTGTTTGCAAAATTTATTATACTATACTCTCCTTTTTGCTTGCAAGCAAGCTTTGCTGTCAGTTTTTGTATTGCTCATTGTTTGGCGTGTGTGCTATACTAATTATTCAGAGTGGAAAACGGAGTTTGGCATTCTTTAAGTGCCCTTTCATTTTCCACAGCGGAATGTTTCGTTAAGTGAGGGATTCGATATGAACCACGGTTTTGTATCATGTGGGTGCAGCTGCGTACCGATTCGCGTAGCTGATTGCCATTACAACGCCGAGCAGATTGTCAAGGCGGTTCAAAGAGCAGCCGAGCAAGGCGTGGAGGTTTTATGTCTGCCGGAATTGTGCCTTACCGGTTACACATGTGAGGACTTATTTTTTCAGCCGGCTTTGTTGCGCGGCGTTTTGGATGCTCTGGAAGTCATCTTAAAAAAGACAGCAGATTTATCCGTTCTTTTTGCCGTCGGTGTGCCGCTTCTGTATGAGGGAAAGCTCTATAACTGCGCCGTCGTGGCGCAAAGCGGAAAAATCCTCGGTGTTGTGCCGAAAACGCATTTGCCCAATTATAACGAGTTTTACGAACAGCGTCATTTCTGCGCTGCTCCCAAAGATACGGGCGTGATTGAACTGCTGGGCCAAGGTGTGCCTTTCGGGACAAAGCTCTTATTTGCTTGCCTAGAGCATCCTTGCCTCAAAATCGCCGTAGAAATCTGTGAAGATTTATGGGCACCTGTTTCGCCGGGTGTTTCCCACGCTCTGGCCGGCGCAACTATTTTACTCAATCTTTCCGCCAGCGATGAGCTGATTGGAAAAGCGTCTTACCGAAAAGATTTAGTAAGCGGTCAATCCGCACGTCTGCTTTGCGGATACCTCTATGCCGATGCCGGAGAGGGTGAATCCACAACCGACTTGGTTTTTGCAGGACATCATCTCATTGCAGAAAACGGAACGATGCTTGCACAGTCAAAGCCGTTTGCCAATGAAGATATTGCTGTAGAAATTGATGTGGAGCGTCTTGCATGGGAGCGAAGCAAAAACACCAGCTTCCCCGCAAATGACAGCGGCGAATATACGGTAATCCCCTTTCATACGAAAGACACAAGTGCTCCCCTGCGCCGCACAATTTCCCCTGCTCCCTTCGTTCCTCAAAACGAATCGGAGCGTTTTGAGCGCTGTGAAGCGATTTTAGCGATGCAGGCACAGGGTTTGAAAAAAAGACTTTTGCACACAAAAAGCACCGGCGCAGTTGTTGGGATTTCGGGCGGCTTAGACAGCACGCTCGCACTTTTGGTGGTCACGCGTGCCTTTTCGCTTGCAGGGCTTCCTCTGGAAAAAATCACGGCGGTAACAATGCCTTGCTTTGGGACAACCTCCCGCACGAAAAACAATGCATATCGCTTGTGTGAAGCGTTAGGAGTCACGCTGCGCGAAGTGAACATTGCGCAAACAGTGCGCAGTAATTTTGCAGATATCGGACACGATGAAAGCGTGCTGGACGTCACTTATGAAAATACGCAGGCCCGTGTGCGAACTTTGGTTTTGATGAATCTTGCCAACCAGACGGGCGGGCTTGTCATTGGCACCGGAGATTTATCTGAGCTGGCACTGGGCTGGGCGACTTATAACGGCGACCACATGAGCATGTATGGCGTCAATGCCTCTGTTCCTAAAACTTTGGTGCGCCATCTTGTAGACACCGTTGCAAAGCAAAGCGGCGGCGACTTGCAAGCAGTTTTGCAGGATATTCTTGACACTCCGGTGAGCCCCGAACTGCTCCCTGCAAAAGACGGAGAAATCAGCCAAAAAACAGAGGAGCTTGTCGGCCCGTATGAACTGCATGATTTCTTTTTGTACTATGCTATTCGGTGGGCATTTGAGCCTGAAAAGATTCTGTATCTTGCAAAATGTGCCTTCAAAGGCCAATACGAAGATGCCGCTCTTTTAAAATGGCTGAAAAACTTCTATCGCCGTTTCTTCGCACAGCAATTCAAACGAAGCTGTTTGCCCGACGGCCCCAAAGTCGGAACGGTTGCGCTTTCACCACGGGGCGACTGGCGTATGCCGAGTGATGCATGTGCTGACCTTTGGCTGAGCCAACTTGATTGATTCCCATTGCTTCATAGGATATCCTTACCGGATATCCCTATTGGATAAAAACAGGCTGGATATGCAAAAACGAATCGTTTTTGCATATTCAGCCAACAGAGAGGATGTATGATTGATGCCTGATTTAAAACTTGCCTTTGAGATTTCCGACGCTTTCGGTCCTTCCGGCTTTGAGCATGATGTGGCCGCTTTGATTGAAAAAGAAGCCGCCAGCTTTTCTCCTAAGCGCGACGGAATGCAAAACGTGTATACTTCCCTTCCTCAGAATACCGGCAATCGGCCGATTGTCATGTTGGATGCGCACATGGACGAAGTCGGTTTCATGGTGCAAAGCATTTTGCCGAATGGCCTGCTGAAAATTGTGCCGCTTGGCGGATGGGTAGAGCACAATATTCCGGCGCATACGTTTTTGATTAAAAATGTGCGCGGCGAAATGGTTCGCGCTGTTTCCACTTCAAAGCCCCCCCACTTCATGAGTGCCGCCGAAAAGAATGCGCCGCTTCAGATGGACAGCATTTATCTTGACGCAGGCGTTTGCAGCAAAGAAGATGCGGTCAATGTTTTGGGCTTAGATTTGGGCCTGCCTGTTTCTCCCGAAGTTGCCTGTACCTATCAGGAAAAAACCGGCCTGCTCATGGGAAAAGCGTTTGACTGCCGCTTGGGCTGCTCCGGCGTGATTGAAGTGCTGCGCGGCCTTTCTGATGATTCGCTGCACGTTGACGTAGTGGGCGCATTTTCCACACAGGAAGAGGTCGGTCTGCGCGGTGCAAAAATTACATCTCAGCGTGTCAAACCGGCGCTTGCCATTTGTTTGGAAGGTACGCCCGCTGATGATACCTTTATGTCGAAGGACGAAGCGCAAGGCGCTTTGAAAAAGGGCGTGCAGATTCGTTTCCGCGATGGCAGCATGGTGGCACATCCCGGCTTTGTCGCATTTGCCAAAAAAGTTGCCGAAGAATGCGGTATTACCCACCAATGCGCTGTCAGAACCGGCGGCGGCACGAACGGCGGTGCAATCCACTTGTCGAATTATGGGATTCCGACGGTGGTTCTCGGCATTCCTGTTCGTTATGCGCACACGCATTACGGTTATGCCGCCGCAGCAGACGTGGATGCGGCAATCGAACTTGCAAAAGCGATGATTCGCAAGCTGACGCCGGAAGTGCTCGAAGAGCTCTGCCCGGAGGTATAAATTGCTTTTGCCGGAAATAAACCGGCAATTATAATAAAAAGAAAAGCAGAGTTTCCAGACGCTTCATAGCACCTGAAAACTCTGCTTTTTTACGTTTACGTTAAAACAATATGGCGGGGTAATCCGCTGACATAAACGGGGCTAAGCTCCGCCTGAATTAACGGGCGCAAATAGGACAGCATTTCTTCGGTAACGCCGTCTCCTTCCTTATTAATCCAATCGCGGGGAACTTTTTTCTCTTGATTGGCAATTTGGTGAATATCATGCAGCTCGGTAATGCATTGATAGGGGTTTTCCGAAATGCGAGAAAGTCCAACCATTTCGCCGGTGCGGCCTTCCTCTGCGGCGCATACCGCTGCGCCGCCCACCTGATAAGCTTCCGTAATATCCATTCGGCTCACCATATGGCTGGAGCAGCGCTGCAAAGTGGAAAGCTCAATCGCGCGTGCTTTAATGCCCAAGCGCTGAGAGAGCAAAGATGCCAGATAACGCGCTGTCCCCGTCAAAATTTTATGTCCAAACGCATCTTGAGGCCCCAGGGCTTCCTGTAATTCACACACATACACGCCGTCGCGCGTGCGAATTCCTTCGCTGACGGCAATGACAATATTCCCTTTCTTCTCTTGAAGCTGCTTTACTTTTTCCACAAAGCGGTCGGGGTCAAAGTCAACTTCCGGCAAATACAGAAGATCGGCACCCTCACAGTCATCCGACTTTGCCAACGCGGCGGCGGCGGTCAGCCAGCCTGCATTGCGGCCCATAATTTCAACAATGGTTACGCTTCGCATGTCATATACCAAGCTGTCACGCACAATTTCTTTGATGGTCGTTCCGATATACTTCGCCGCAGAACCAAACCCGGGTGTATGGTCGGTTCCCTCTAAGTCATTATCAATGGTTTTCGGTACGCCGATAAAACGAATAGAGCTTCCGGTTTTTCTCCCGTAATCCGACAGCTTGCTGATCGTGTCCATGCTGTCATTGCCGCCGATATAGAAAAACCAAGCGATTTCCATCTCTTGCAAGATGTTGAATAAGTTTTCATATACTTCAGGCTGCTCGTCGGCATTCGGAAGTTTATAGCGGCAGGAGCCCAAGAAAGAGGACGGAGTGCGCTTTAACAGCTCAATGTCCAATTCGCCATTGATTGCTTCGCTTAAATCAATCACGTCCCGGTTCAAAAGGCCCTGTACGCCGTGTTTCATTCCATAGACCTTATCAATTCCTCGCCGCTTTGCCGCTTCGTACACTCCGGCTAAGCTTGAATTGATGACGGCTGTTGGGCCGCCGCTCTGGCCGACAATCGCGTTTTTTGCCATAGATTTCAATCTCCTTGCTCTTTCAATTCTGTGCGACGTTGTTGAACTTTACCGCTTCAACATTGCTTTCTTTGCATTCCTAATAATTGATCGACAAATTCTTCATACCTTTTTAGTATATTCAATTCATACAGAAAATACAAGCATCTTTGCGCTTGAAATCGATTTCTTTTTTACATAAAATACCTCTTAATTCCCAAAGTGAAAAAATTACCTCTTTTCGCAAAACAGCGTACCGTTTTTTTAAACGCTAAAATTATTAGAAGGAATTGATCTCTTTTATCAAGCACGCAGTCTTTTAAAAAGGAATAATCGCAATGTATTAGGACATGATAATGTGTGGAGGTGGATTTATGAGCAGTTTAAAACATTTTGTCAATCATGACATGCCGCACAAACCGAATGATGTACACGGCAGAACCGACGTGCGCACACAGCCCGAACGAAACACACAAGCATACGGCACTCCGCGCCAAAACTTCAATGGACAGGACGGCAGTGCATCCCTTACCAATAACGCGCGACGCCGTTTAGAAGCTATGAACGGAATTTCTCTGCGGCCGGAGATGTTTTACACGCAGCAGGAGGCAGCTGCAACACCCGACGGTGTATGGGAAAGCAGAAAAACAGTAAACCACCACCTGCATAGCAAGGAAGAGTTTCCTCACGGATAATTGCTTTAATGTGCTTTTGTCACGGTTTTTATCTCTTTTTTTCATTAAAATATCTCTAAAACGGATATTTTAATGCCAGATAAAAAGGGGGATACAACGATGTCATTTGTCAAAGAAAAAAACCGCATCACCTATGTTCAAAACGGCGAAATGCTTGCAGAAATCACGTTTCCGGCGCTTGAAAACGACGAAAACACCGTAAACATCGACCACACCTTTGTCAACGATGTTCTGCGCGGACAAGGCGTTGCAGGAACTTTGATGGAACAAACGGTTGAGGTACTGCGTGCAGATGGCCGCAAAGCCGTAGCAACTTGCTCTTACGCAAAAAAATGGTTTGAAAAACATCCGGAAGCAAAAGATGTTTTAAGATGATCATCGTTTCATGCTTCAATAAAAAAGAGTATAAGCAAAAAGCAAGGCAGAAACCAAAAGCTGGTTCTGCCTTGCTTTTTATTTTGGCTCATTTTTTTCAGCAAAAATCTGTTTTTCTTTGTTTTCAAAAACGCCCTGGAAAAACGAAAATTGCTATCCTGCCTTAGATCGAGATCGCAGCAGCAACATCGAGCAAAGAGGTATCGATGGTTTTGTGCATCGACAGCGCAGTGTTAACATCATAGTCAACAATGCTCTCCGCACGAGTCGCAACGACACGATTGAAGATACCCTTGCTGATAAGGTCAACAGCATGATAACCCATCAGGCTTGCTGTTACGCGGTCACGCAGAGAAGGCGAACCGCCGCGCTGAACGTGTCCGAGAACCGTCGCACGGGAATCAATACCGGTGCGGGACTGAATCTCATTTGCCAAGTCGCCTGCATGGCCCACGCCTTCCGCAATCAAAATAATGAAGTGACGCTTGCCGGTTTTCTGCGTTTTCGTCATGCGGGAAATTACGTCACGCTCCAAATCGTAAGGAACTTCAGGAATCAATGTGCACAGAGCACCTACTGCGATACCGGTGTTCAAAGCGATATAGCCGGCATTGCGGCCCATCACCTCTACAACGCTGCAGCGGTCATGGCTTTGTGTGGTATCGCGCAGCTTGTCGATCATTTCAACAGCGGTATTCATGGCTGTGTCGTAACCAATGGTGTAGTCACTGCAGGCGATATCGTTGTCGATAGTGCCGGGAATGCCGATGCAGGGAATTCCCTGTGCAGACAGTGCGCGTGCACCGCAGAACGAACCGTCGCCGCCAATAACAACCAGCGCGTCAATGCCATGCTCACGGCACATCTCAGCGCCTTTTTGCTGACCCTCTAAAGTTTTGAACTCCAAGCAGCGAGCAGTATACAAAATTGTACCGCCGCGGTGAATAATCTCGGAAACACTGCGCAAGTTCATGTCGATGATATCGCCTGTCATCAAACCATTATAACCATGGCGAACGCCCTTCACCGCATAGCCGCGGCTGATCGCAGCGCGTACCACCGCACGAATAGCGGCATTCATACCGGGAGCGTCGCCGCCAGAGGTCAGTACACCGATTGTTTTAATTTTGTTTTCCATATTGTTTTGTCCTCCTTGTCGCGTGCATCAATAAGCCTCAAACATGTTTCTATTATAAAGTTTTGTTGCATAAAATTCAAGCCCAATTCGCAAGAATTATTGCACAATTACATTGCCCTTTCCGAGCACTCTTTCCAGCTCACTGTACAAAATTTCATTGGGAACGCACCACATGGCACGCGGTGCACAGCCTTTTTTGCCCGTATCCTCAAAATAAAAGTACACCGGCATGTCGCCTTGAAAGATGCTGAGTAGGTTTCGTACATCGTCAAAAATTTCACTTTTCATGGACGGAAGTTTCAGCCACAACTTATTTTTTGGACTATTGTTTCCTGCCAGCTTTCCTTCCTGTTTGATATATTGATCCATATCAAAAACTTCTTCGGCCACTACCTTGCCGCCTTCATTTTCCCGAAAAGAAAAACGCCCCTTAATCACAGCAACGGCATTTTCTTTTACCCATTCGCCAAAGCGCTGTAAAACCCCCGAAAACACCAAAACTTCAATGGTACCGCTTAAATCTTCAACCGTTAAAAAGGCCATTGTTGCCCCGGAACGAGTGTTCATGGTTTTCATTTTGACAATGGTGCAAAACAGCATTACTTCCTGATTATCGTATTCATGCGCATCTTCGGCATTGAGCATAGAGATTGGCGTTGCACGCATTTGTGCAATGGAATCGCGGTAACGGTCGAGCGGATGTCCGGAAAGATACAGCCCGCTGACTTCCTTTTCCTGCTGAAGCAAAACTTCCGGCGGATATTCCGTACAATCGGGAATCCGGTAATCTTCAAAGGTTTCTTCTTCGCTCTCCTGGCTGAAAGCCGCAAAGAGATCGAGCTGCCCTGCTAAATTCTTTTTTGCGTCAGCTTCCACGCTTTTCAAAATATTCTCCAGCGCTTCCATCATAGCCCGCCGTTTTGCCTCAATGCAGTCAAACGCACCCGACTTAATCATGCTTTCCAGCGCGCGGCGGTTCATTTCCATTCCGTATGTCCGCTTGCAGAAATTGTACAAATTTTTATATTTGCCGCCTGCATTTCGCTCTTGAAGCACCGCTTCAATCAAAGAGCGGCCTACATTTTTAAGCGCCAAAAGCCCAAACCGGATTTTGCCCTGCTGCACGGTAAAGCCAAGCTCGCTTTCATTGATATCCGGCGCAAGCAGTCCAATGCCCATGCGGTGGCATTCTCCGGTATATTCGATAATCTTTGTGGTATTATCAAGCACACTGGTTAAAAGCGCCGCCATAAACTCCTTGGGATAATGACATTTTAAATAGGCCGTTTGATAAGCAACCACAGCATACGCCGCGGCGTGCGCTTTATTAAACGCATACGAAGCAAAGCTGAGCATCTCATCATAAATTTCTTCGGCAATTTCACGCGGAATCCCGTTGGCAAGACAGCCCGGACACTCTTTCCCCGGCTCTTTATTGCCGAAAATAAAGTGCTGGCGTTCCTGCTCCATCACTTCATGCTTCTTTTTTGACATTGCACGGCGCACAAGGTCAGCTTGTCCGTAAGAAAAGCCTGCCAAGTCGCGGCAAATCTGCATGACCTGTTCCTGATAGACAATACAGCCGTTTGTCACGTTTAAAATATGTTCTAACTGCGGAGTTTTATATTTCACACCCTCCGGATGGTGTCGGTTTGCAATATAAGTGGGAATCGACTCCATCGGCCCGGGGCGGTAAAGCGAAATAATGGCGATGATATCCTCAACGCTTCGGCCGCGAAGATTCACAAAAGCCTGTGTCATTCCCGCAGACTCCATTTGAAAAACACCCTGTGTTTCACCGCGGTTCAGCATTTCAAAAACCGCGCTGTCCTCGTAGGAAATGCGATCCATCGAAAAATCAGGGGATTGCTTCTGGATCATTTTTTCGGCATCGCGAATCACCGTTAAGGTTCGCAGACCGAGAAAATAGGAATAGGTCAAAAGCATCTTCGACATGACGCTTGCAGAGACTTTGTGAAAGTCAGAAAGTTCGCAGTCATTCGGTCAGTGCTTTTTTTCCCCTCCTTCACACCGTGCATGCGGCTTTCACCGCACACGGCGTTCCATCGCAAACGCACTTGTGCCCTTGTCCACAGGCCAAAAGAGCCTCATGCTTGCGCTCTTCACGCCTGCATCCAAGGGTACGGTTTGCGACTATGCCCCTTCCCTCCGCTTGTCTTTCAACAGCATCATCGGTACTACGGGCTGCTGCCACCCAAATTCGCAGGCCATTTCCTGCCTGCTCAAAGCGGCGCTTAAACGCTTGTTTTGCTTTGTTTGGGCTTCAATCGTTCCGTTTGTTTTATCCTTTTTATTATCACAGGACAGCCCCCGCCTTTACCCTGAAGCACATTCTTTTTTCCACTGTCGAAGGAAGCAGAACGCTCCGCATATTGGAGCACCGCTTGGGCAATGGACAAACCCTTGCGGCGAAGCTGAATCATCAGCGGCACATTTGTGCCCTTTCAGGTGTTTTCTTACGGCGGTTCCCGGTGAGTAGGCATACCGTGTTTCACAGGACCTCCGGCGCAGTGCGCCGACTTTACCGAGCTTCCTACCGGTTCGTTTTAAGCCGAAACCGGCAGGTCGGAGTTCAAGGGGTAGGGCATCGACATTTGCCCCGCAAGCGGAATTGCACCGCTCTTATCAAACAAACAGTTAAGCACACCAACCCCAAAAGAGGTTCGGCGGCTCCGTTGGCTTGTTTTTGTTTCCAAAGTGTTTCGCCAACGAACGATTCGCACATCCATCTTTAAAAGACCCAGTTCTTCAATTGTCGTCATCGGAAATTGCGTCACAGGATTGCCGTCATTGGTTGCGAGCGGCACATAATCGCTGATTTCCCTCGGCGTAATTACAACGCCGGCTGCATGGGTCGATGCGTGACGCGGCATCCCTTCAATTTTTTGTGCTGTTTCAATCAGCTCGCGAATCTGCGGGTCGTTGTCACAGCGGCTTTTTAAGTCCTTGGAAGCATTGAGCGCTTTTTCGAGCGTCATTTTCAGTTCCATCGGAACCATTTTCGCAACTTCATCGACGGTTTGATACGGAATTCCTAAAACGCGCCCAACATCTCGTATTGCGCCGCGCGCGGCCATGGTACCAAAGGTCACAATCTGCGCAACGTGGTCGGCCCCGTATTTTTCAATGACATAATCAATCACTTCCTGGCGCCGCTCATAGCAAAAATCGACGTCAAAGTCCGGCATAGAAATACGTTCCGGGTTCAAAAAGCGTTCAAAGAGAAGCTGATACTTCATCGGGTCAATATTTGTAATGCCGATGCAGTAAGCCGCTAAGCTTCCCGCGCCCGAGCCTCGTCCCGGGCCAACCGGAATGCCTTTGCTTTTTGCATATCGGATGAAATCCCACACAATGAGATAGTAGTTTGTAAAACCCATGCGGTCAATGACATCAATCTCATACGCCAGCCTTTTTTGAATCTCCGGCGTCGGGTTTTCTCCGTAATGGCGCTTTAGCCCCTCTTGGCACAGCTGTTCAAAATATTGCCGGTTTTCCATGCCATCCGGCACATCAAAGCTCGGCAGCTTCGTTACGCCGAATTCAAAGTCAAATTGACACATCTGTGCAATTTTATTGGTATTTTCGCACGCCTCGGGCCAAAGGGAGAACAGCTCGTACATTTCATCGGTGCTTTTGACGTAAAATTCCTCTGTTCCAAACTCTAAAATATCGTCGTCATAGACGCTTTTGTTCGTCTGGATACAAATGAGAACACGCTGCATCTTGGCATCTTCTTTGGTCAGATAATGCGCGTCATTCGTTGCCACCAAAGGAATTCCCGTTTCACGCGAAAGCCGCACAATCATCGGCAGTACAAGCTTTTGCTCTTCCAGCCCGTGGTCCTGAATTTCCAAGTAAAACCGATCCGGGCCAAACAAATTTTGATAATAAAGCGCAGTTTCTTTCGCTTTTTCAAAATCTCCGCTTGCCAACGCTCTTGGAATCTCGCCTGCCAAACAGGCAGAGAGTGCAATCAAGCCCTCATGGTGCTTTTCCAGCAGTTCTTTGTCAATACGGGGTTTTGAATAAAAGCCTTCCGTAAAACCAGCGGACACCAGTTTGATTAAGTTTCGATAGCCCGTTTCGTTCTCACACAAAAGCACTAAATGATAAGAGCCGTCCATGCGGTTTACTTTGTCAAAACGGGTTCTTGTTGCAACGTATACTTCACAGCCGATAATGGGATGAACCCCGGCTTTTTTTGCCGCTTTGTAAAAATCGACAACACCGTACATCACGCCGTGGTCGGTAATTGCAACAGACGTTTGCCCCAGCTCTTTCACGCGTTCCATCAAGCGATTGATTCGGCACGCGCCATCCAGCAGGCTGTACTCGGTATGCAAATGCAAATGGGTAAATTGTCGTTCAGCCATTGTTCTTCCTTTCTTTTAAATTTTGGGCCGCTTGCTCCAGCTTTTTCATGCGATGCGAAATGCCGGATTTGCTCAGCGGCGGGGTAAATTTGTCCGCGAGTTCTTTGAGTGACACATCGGGAAATTCTTCCCGCAGCCTTGCCGCTTCCTGCAAAGCCTGCGGCAGCCCTTCGAGCGCATGATTGCTTTTGAGATATTCAATCGCCGCCAATGCCGCGCCGCTGGCCTGAACCGTTTTGTCAATATTTGCTGTTTCACAGTTTGTGATGCGGTTGGCCTTATTGCGGATATCTTTAAGCACTTTAAGGTTCATAATCTCCAGTGCCGCACCGGAAGCGCCCATATAAGTGAGCATATCCTCAATCTGCTCGCTGGCTTTAAAATAAAGCACATGATTTCCCTTCCGCAGGGCGTATTTCGGAGAAAATCCGCGCCCTTTCAGCAACGCTCCAAAACCCTGCACTAAGTGATAGCGCCCGCTGACAAATTCAAGATTATATTCTTTTTGCGGATTAGTCATCGTCCCGCAAGCCAAAAATGCGCCGGCAGTAAAGCTTCCGACGCAATGTTCACACACAAAATTTTTACTGTTAATCCGCAAAGAGGGCAATTTTTGCGCATGGCCGAATTGTTCGAGCATGCAGGCAATATCTTGCGCATTTTTTACGGCAAACTCATAAATGCGAGAGTCGGCTGTTCCCCTGACATAAATCTTGCCATTTACACCCAAAGCGGAAAACAACTTTTTTGCCAACTGCGCAACTGCTGTCGTTTCTGTGTGAAGAATCAAGCCTGTTTCATCAAATGTCCTTGCAAAACAAGCCATCCCATACGCCGCCGCATGTACACAGCACGGCGACAAAATTTCAGCCGATAAAATTTCCTTTTTCACCGTTTGCGAAAAACTGATTTGATTTTTTTCTTCCATTATGTATGCTTTTGGATATCCCTGTGCTGAACCTGCACGCGATACCCGCACTCCTGAAGATATTGTGCAATTTCTTTTGCAAAAGTTACCGAACGATGTTTCCCGCCGGTACAGCCGATGGCGACGGTCAGCTGACTTTTTCCTTCCTTCACATACAAAGGCAAAGAATAAGAAAGCAAGTCTTTCAAGCGCTCCAGCAAGCCCTTGGCTACATCGAATTTTAAGACATAATCAGAAACCACTGATTCTAAGCCTGTTTTTCCTTTCAGCTCAGGAACGTAGTAGGGATTTGGCAGACATCGCACGTCAAACATCACGTCAGCTTCGCGCGGCATGCCGTACTTAAAGCCAAACGACATCACCGTGAGTACCATTGCATCCGAGCCTTTTGCTTCAAACAATCCGATCACGCGCTCTTTGAGCTGTGCCGTTGTCAGCAAAGTGGTATCAATCCGATAGCTCGCAGCCTCATACATCGGAGCTAATATTTGACGTTCTTCCTTGAGCGCCTGTTCCAGCGAACATTCTTTCATCATGCAGATAGGGTGACGCCGTCTGGTTTCTTTATAACGCCGCTCCAAAGCGTCTTGGTTGGCATCCAAAAACAAAATTCTGCATTGAATTTCCAAACGTTCCAGCTCGGCCAGTGCATTTTTCATATCCTGTGCAGAGGAAACCCCGCGGCTGTCTAAAACCACGGCCAGCTTTGCCGAAGGACGCTTTCCGCCCTGCAGTGCAAACTCCATCAATTTTCCTAAAAGGGATGCCGGAATGTTATCCATACAGTAAAATCCGATATCTTCCAGCGCATTGACGGCCAGCGACTTTCCCGCACCGGAAAGACCTGTCACAATCAAAAGATTTGTTTTCCCCATTTTTACTTCCCTTTCCATTAAGCGTGGATTCCCGCACACCATCCGTTTTTTCTGCCGCAAAAATAATATTTCACTTCACTACTCGAATTTCTCTTTCAAGCGTGTATCCTGTTTGCTCTTTCACAATTTCAATCACTCGGTCGGTCAAGGCAATCACGTCTTGGCACGTTGCCCCGCCCGTATTCACCACAAATCCGCAATGCTTTTGACTGATCGCTGCTCCGCCTACGGAAAAACCGCGCAGCCCGCACTGCTCAATCAGCGCACCGGCAAATGCTCCCTGCGGACGCTTGAAGGTACTGCCTGCACTCGGCATCTCGAGCGGCTGTTTCTCGTGGCGCTTTTGCGCAAGCGTTTCCATGGTATCGACAATTTCTTTTTTATTGCCCGGCGAAAGCTGAAACTCCGCCGAAAGAATGCACCAAGGGTTTGTTTCAAAAATAGAGGTTCGGTACCCGAGCTGCAGGTCGGCTGCCTGTAATGTTTTCACTTCCCCTTTTTCGTTTAAAAAGGTGGCACACTTCAAAACATCCTTTACTTCTCCGCCGTAAGCGCCGGCGTTCATGTATACCGCTCCGCCGACACTTCCGGGAATCCCGTAAGCAAATTCCAAACCAGTCAGTCCGTTATCCAGCGCGCACAGACAAACCTGCTCCATCGAAGCGCCCGCACCCGCATGCAGGACATTGTCCTGTGCAGACACTTCACTGATTCCCTGTGCAATCAAAATCACAGCGCCGTCAAAACCGTCGTCTGAAAAAAGCACGTTAGAGCCTTTTCCAAGCCAATAAATGCGAATGTTTGCCTCACGGCAAAGCGCGGCAGCCTGCATTAACTGCTCCGTCGAATTCGGCACACAAAAAAGCGCCGCAGGCCCGCCGATTTGAAACGTCGTCCACCGGCATAAAGGCTCCTGCAAATACGCTTTGATTCCCTGCTGAGCCATTGCCTGATAAACTTGTTCGTATGGGTTCATAGATCTTAATCTCCGTTGTTCTGCTTAATTTTGCGAATTGCACACGGCTGACAGTTCGCAGTCTCAGCGCATGTGCTGTGCGATAGGTTTCTTTTTTTGTTGCAAAAAGCGCAGCAAATTCTTCTGATCGGCATTTACAATCAATTCTTTGGGATATTCCATTTCTTCTACCAAGGGAATTACACTTTCCACGCGCCCGAGCGCCGCCGAAAAATGTGCATCCGAATTCAATGCAATATAAGCGTCATGCTTTTTGCAGGCAGCCAGCAGCTTTTTCATATTCTCTTCGCCGCCGGGACGCACCGCACTCGAATTTGCATTCAGTTCCACTACTTTTCCTTCTCGTGCAAATTCGCGCACAACGGCGTCAAAATCAAACGTATAGCGCGGCGTTTCACAATGGCCAATCATATCAACATACGGATTTTTTGCAACCTGAAGCCACAAATGTGTGGCCTGTTCCGCACTTAACGATGGCACCAATGTGGGCGGATGAATCGAGGCAATCACCCAATCCAAGCCCATATCGCGCAGCTCGTCGTCGCTGACATCCATTTTGCCTTCCAACGTACACACATTGGCCTCAATTCCCTTCAAAACCCAAACGCCTTCCAGCTGATCGGGCAGCCGACGCAAGCTGGTGAAATGCCAAATATGCGGGCTGTCCGGCATTTTAGGGCCGTGGTCAGTGACAGCGAATGCATACATGCCAAGGCGTGCGGCTTCGTGCGCCATTTCCGTAATGGTGCTGAACGCATGTGTAGAGGCAATGGTATGTGTATGAAGATCTGCGGCAATATGTATCATTATGTAAAATCCCTTCTCATTATTCGTGCTTTGACGGCACTTTACCCCACGGCGCCAAAGATATTATACCATGTCGGCATCGAGCCCAAGCTGGGCAAGCAGCTCTTTTGCGGCATTGTAGCCCATCTTCTTTTGTCTGTTGTTCATTGCTGCCGCTTCTAAAATAACGGCCAAGTTTCGGCCCGGCATGACAGGAATTACTGTGCTGGGAATCATCAGGCCCAAAATATCCATGGTGTCCGTTTCCAATCCCGTGCGGTTATAATTCTTTGTTTTATCCCACGGTTCCAGTTCCACAACAAGATCGATTTTTTCGCTCATTTTTACAGCACCGGAGCCGAAAATACGCGCAACGTTGATAATGCCGACACCGCGCAGCTCAATAAAGTGACGGATGTTTTCCGGCGCAGTTCCGACAATGCTGCGGTCAGATACACGGCGAAGCTCTACCGCATCGTCGGCAATCAAACGATGGCCGCGCTTGACAAGCTCAACAGCTGTTTCGCTTTTTCCGACACCGCTTTCGCCCAAAATTAAAATTCCCTCGCCGTACACTTCCACCAAAACGCCGTGGCGCGTAATACGCGGCGCAAGCTCAACGCTCAAGTAGGAAATCAAACCGCTCATCAAGCTTGAAGTGTTAGTGGCGCTGCGCAAGACAGGCACTTTAAACTCTTGCGCCAATTTCTGCGTTTCTTCAAACATTTCCAAATTGCGTGTAATAATAATGGCCGGCGGACATTTGGAAAAAAGACGATGGAGGCTGGCCTCACGCTCGGCGGGCTCCATGATGCTTAAAAAGCCTTTCTCCATGTTTCCGATTACTTGAATTCGATTCGGCTCAAAGTAATTTTCATACCCGGACAACAGCAAACCGGGGCGATTGACTTCCTCTGTGTAAATAGGAATTTTCTCTAATTCTGTTGGAGTATACAAAACCTCCAGTTTAAGTTCTTTTACAATTTTATCCAGTGAAACGCTGAACTGTGTCATTTCCAAGCATCCTTTCCGCCGATAGGCAGGTTTTTTAAGCTTTGGCCGCATCAGCAAGTGCACATTTTCAGTGCATGAATCGCTTTTCTCTGCTGACGCTTAACGTTTAATTGCACCCACATGTAAACCTTTACAAAAAAGTTTATGCGTTTTTATTATATAACAAAACAGTCATCTTGGCAAACAACTTTTTGGGGTGTTTATGCCGCGTTCAATTTTTACAAAATTCCTTGATGAGCGGGCCTGTTTTTCCTTCTTTCCAATCATTTTATTCTTTCCTTTTGTCATATAATCTGCTATACTTATTTACAAAAGCCGAACCAAAATATCCGGCGCATGATCTGCGCTTGGCAAGAGAAAGGAATCCAACATGCGCGTTGCTATTTTTTCGGAATGCTACTTTCCGTTCATCAGTGGCGTTGTGACTCATATCGATATGCTGAAACAAGCGCTGGAAGAGCAGGGACACGAGGTGATGATTGTTACTACCAATCCAAAAGCCCTTTGCCATTATGTAAAAAACGGCGTGCTCTACTGCCCTGCCATCCCTTTAAAACGCATTTACGGATACGGGGTTTCCAACCCGTTAAATCTCCAGCGCCTTCGTATTTTAAAAGAGTTTGACCCCGATATTCTGCATATTCACACTGAATTTTCCATGGGAATTTTCGGACAGTTTGTCGCGCGCAAGCTGAAAAAGCCGATGGTTTATACACTCCATACCATGTATGATGACTACTTGTTTTATGTTGCTCCGCACAAGTGGGGCCAAAACATGGTGAAACCGGCCGCGCATATGTATATCCGCTCCATTGCGAGCAAGGCTACTGAAATTATCGGACCCTCTTTAAAAGTGCTCGAGTTTTTGAGAAGATGCGGTGTTGAACATCATATTAATATTATTCCCAACGCTGTTGACCTTTCTGATTTTTTGCCAAAGAATGTGGACAGCAAGAGCGTGGATGAAATCCGCGAAAAGCTTGGTATTAAACCGGATGATGTTGCCATGTGTTTTGTTGGGCGTCTTGGGCGCGAAAAATCATTGGACGTCCTGATTGACTGGTTAACTGCACACTTTAAGGGTAACGAACGATTTAAGCTCTTTATTATTGGCGATGGGCCTGAAAAACAAGCACTTTTGCGACAAATCCATGAAAACGGAATGGATCGTCAAGTGCGGCTTCTCGGAAAAATTGAGCACAGTCTTTTGCCGCCGTACTATCACGCATGTGACGTGTTTACAACTGCTTCGCTTTCGGAGATCAACTCCATTTCAATGCTTGAAGCAATGGCAAGCGGTTTATATGTCCTTCAGCGGCTCGATATCTACAATAAAAATCAAATTTCCTGCAAAGAAAACGGAGATATTTTTGAAACACCTGAGCAGCTGGCAGAGCTCCTGCGTGAGCAGGCAGATCTTGATCCAAAGGAGCGCCAGGAGCGAAGAGATCGTGTCACCGCTTTCACTCAAAAATACGGCAAAAAGGAATTCATTGAGGCAATTCTTAATGTATATGAAAGAGCCATTACCAGCTACGACGCTAAAATGAAGCATAGACGCTGAGTGCCTTTTCCTTTTGTTTTCATGAAATATTTGCAACAAAAAACGTGGACGATGAGCGTCCACGTTTTTTTATTATAATTCAACTTACTTAAACGCTTGCGGAAGAATTTTGAGAAGTTTCTTCTTCGCGAAAATAAAAACGCTGTTTGACATAATCCAGCAGACGGCTTGCCTGATCCTGATCAACACGCGACAAATCTACAACAAAAACATCCTTTGATGCGCGTGTAAAAAAGCACAGCAAATTATCCTCATTATGTTCCACTCGGATATACGGAGAAATCGGTGCACTGCGCAGCAGCTCCCCCTTCTCCCCTTGCAGCTTCTGCACATAAATCTCCGCACGATCTGCAAAAAAATCCACACGGATTCCGTTGAAATTTTTCTCGGCGATTCGCTGCCGGGCCTGCTCCAGCTGATTTCTCAAGCGGAGATTGCGTGACCAACCGAACACTTCATTCAAAAACGGCAGCAAAATCAATATCACCATACCAATCACGGCGGCCCATGTTGCAGGATGCGTGGATCCAAGACTGTCTACCAGTTCCTTGCCGATAAAAAATGCCAGCGCCGCCATTCCTACAAACAGCAAAAATTGCTCGGCAAAGCGGCGCCCTTTCGAGGTTTTTGCTAAGCGATCTTCACGGTCTGCCTTTACAGCACGCCGGACGCATGCACAGTATTGCGAGTAATACGTTTCAAAATCCATCGGAAAAGAAATGCTTTCTTTTGCCTTCATTCTCTTTCATTCTCCCTTCGTTTTGCTGTGTTTTACTATACACCCAAACGATTGCGAAAGTCAAGTATTTTATCCGCAACAAAGCAAATTCCTTCCTTTATTGTCCTACTGGGGTATTACTCGCACTCCCCACGGAACTCATCCGGTACATTCTTCTTCACAACACGGCAGGGATTGCCGTATGCTACGCTATCAGAGGGAATATCTTTTGTAACCACACTTCCCGCGCCGATCACGACATTATCTCCAATGGTAACACCCGGCAGAATAATCACACCCCCGCCAATCCAAACATGGTTGCCAATCGTCACGGGCGCAGCCAAAGTTTTGCAAAATTCAAAAGAGCCGTGTGCTTTTGCTTCACCAAAACGGTCGCGCGCGTGACAGGGGTGATAGGCTGTATAAATTTGCACATTCGGCGCAATCAACGCATGATCTCCAATCGTAATCCGTCCGCTGTCTAAAAAGGTACAATTCATATTGACCTCACAATGATTGCCGAAATAGATATTGTTCCCGTAATCCACAAAGAAAGGCGGTGTAATCCACAAATTTTCTCCGAAGCCGCCCAAAAGCTGCTTCAAAATCGCCTTCTTTTCCGCTGCATTTCTTGAATCCAGCGCATTATAATCGCGCACAAGATCTTTCGCGTCATGCCATTGATTTAAAAGCTCCGGATCTCCGCAGTCATATAATTGCCCAGATAACATTTTTTCGCGTTCCGTCACTGATTATCGCGCCCTTTCATTGAAATTTTGGCTTTGTTATATCACACCTCAGCGATCCTGTCAACCGACCAAAGTCGGCCTCTCGCACTTTTTTGAAAGTAAGACATAAAGTAGGTAGAGAGTTCTCTTTCAAACCCATGTACCCAATTACACCAAACGTGTCTGCCTGTCTTTATCCTTACAAGTTTGTAATCATATAGCAGTGCGTGCCTTTATATTGTTTCTTCGGTATTTCTGAAAAGCGCAAGTTTCTAAATTTTTATGAAAAGCCGCTGCCATAGATAGCAAAAAACAAAAATACTTTGTGGATTCCGCACACCCTTAGCACAGCAGACACTGCCTCTTGTCGAAAATCATTGAATTTAAATCTTTTAAAAGCTTTTATACAGCTTTTCCTTTTATTGAAAAAACACAAAATCTTTTTAAAATCTATTGACGATATCAGTAAAAAATGGTATTTTATCAGTAATGAATCCTATTATTGTTTATCCTATGATATATGGAGGTGATAAAATGAAGCGTGTTTTCGGCATGATAGAGGCCGTTTTCGATATTACATATCTTGTCGGCGGGCTTGCACTTTCTTGTGCAATGCTTGCCAAAGGATATCTGGTTGGTGCGCTTGCCGGGGTTGTTTTAATTTTCGGAGATAGCTTTCACCTCATTCCCCGGATTCTTTTAATCCTTACCCGGCGAGAGAAATCTCTTACAAAATGGCTCGGCTATGGCAAGCAGATTACTTCTGTTACTATGACTGTTTTTTATCTATTGCTATGGCATTGGAGTGATGCCGTGCTGGAACCCTTTCACGGCCTTTGGGTCTTCGTATTTTATCTTTTGGCAGTTCTTCGCGTCCTCCTATGTTTTGTACCTCAAAATCAATGGACTTCTCCGCAACCACCCGTCCGCTGGGGAATCATACGAAATATTCCCTTTTTTTCGATGGGACTGATTATTGCGGCGCGCCTTTACTTACAGCGCACGTTGGTTCAAGGGGTTGAATGGGCATGGCTGTTCATTCTGCTTAGTTTTGCCTTTTATCTTCCCGTTGTACTATTCGCGAACCGTCAGCCAAAAGTGGGAATGCTGATGCTTCCGAAAACGTGTATGTACATCATACTTTTAATTATTTTATACACCGTTCCCACTTAAACCATTTCACAAAAAGGCAATGCTGCTATGCAGCTTTACCATCGACGTTTCTAAACCATAAAGCAGTCTGAAAACGAAAGAAAATCCCCTTTTGATTCACTCAGCGGCAGCCTCTGTATGAAAAATGCTCCCAGGCTTTCAAAGACTTCTGCGCTTTCTTCTTACCGATTTCTGTTCGCTGTAAAAATCTTCGGATTTCTTTTTTTCAGAAATCACTTGTTAAGATGTTTGGAACGTCAAAAATAAAAAGAAAGAAGGGATTTTTATGGAAAATTACAAAAAGCTCACAAACGAAGTAGGCGCCCCCATTGCCGATAATGAAAACTCTATTACAGCCGGCCCGCGCGGCCCTGTTGTAATGCAGGATGTTTGGCTGATGGAAAAAATGGCGCATTTCAACCGTGAAGTCATTCCCGAGCGCCGCATGCACGCCAAAGGCTGGGGCGCTTACGGAACGTTTACCGTAACACATGATATTTCTCGCTATACCAAGGCACAAGTGCTTCAGCCCGGAGAAAAAACAGAAGTTTTTGTCCGGTTTTCTACGGTTGCCGGCGAGCGCGGCGCAGCCGACTGTGAGCGCGATATTCGAGGCGTTGCGGTTAAGTTCTATACGAAAGAAGGAAACTGGGATTTAGTCGGAAACAACACGCCCACCTTCTTCATTCGCGATGTACATAATTTTTCCGATTTGAACCGCGCCGTAAAAAGAGATCCTCGGACCGGCCGCCGCTCGGCACAGAACAACTGGGATTTTTGGACGCTGCTGCCTGAATGTTTCCATCAAATTACAATCGTGATGTCGGATCGCGGAATTCCCGCTTCGTTCCGCCACATGCACTTCTTTGGTGAACACACCTTCTCTTTCTACAACGAGAAAAATGAACGTGTTTGGTGCAAATTCCACTTTAAAACACAACAGGGCATCAAAAACTTGAGCAATGAAGAAGCCGCAAAAATTAACGGTATGGATCGTGAGTTCCACGGAAAGGATTTGTATGATGCCATTGAGCGCGGTGAATACCCCAAATGGACGATGTATGTACAGATCATGACCGAAGAACAAGCAAATAAACACTATGAAAACCCGTTTGATATCACCAAAATTTGGCGTCATGCGGAATTTCCGCTGATTGAAGTTGGTGAGCTTGAGCTGAACCGCAATCCCGAAAACTATTTTGCAGAGGTGGAGCAGTCTGCTTTCACACCGGCACACGTTGTTCCCGGAATCGGCTTCAGCCCTGACCGATTCCTGCAAGGGCGCCTTTTTGCCTATGGCGACGCTCAGCGCTATCGCCTTGGAGTAAACCACAACTTAATTCCTGTAAACCGCGCGAAATGCGAAGTCAATCAATATCATCGCGATGGCGCAATGCGCGTAGACGGCAACTATGGCGGAACACCGGCTTACTCCCCGAACAGCGCAGGCTACTGGACTGCACAGCCGGAAGTTGCTGAACCGCCTTTGGCGTTGGAAGGTGCAATGTGGCGTTATGACCCGAAAGATGATCCCACGGATGACTGCTTCCGGGCAGGCGGAGATTTGTGGCGCATTCTGACAGAGGAGAAAAAGCAAATTTTGATTGACAATACTGCAAACGACATGGCTTCCGTAACGAAAAATATTCGCTATCGCCATGCAGTTCATTGCTATCTGGCAGATCCTGAATATGGCGAGCGCTTTACAGAAGCCGCGGGACTTTGCTTGGAGCGAGTAAAAGAGCTTGCAAAACTGGATCATAAGGGCTTGATTGAAGCGACACTTTCTGATACACTATAAATCTAATATTTTGTATCCAGTTAACCGTGCCACCTTCAAGAAAAAGCGCGCTTTTTCTGTAATCAAACTTCGATTATCAGTGCAAAGCCAGCGTCAACCTTTTGTACAGCATTTCAGTGGGCATGCGCAAGATAAAACATTTTAAAGTCATTGTATGTCTTGAGGATTTTATGCGGCGCATCTCCCTTTCCTGACAAAAGCGGCTGATTTCAAGCTTTCGCAAAAAACTTCACTCTTTGCGTGTCTGGCCTATCCGTTTTGCTGCGCGTCCCGTCTTTTTCTGTGTGGTCAATAGGAAAGGAAGTGGGAAACTCTTGAAACAGCGCAGAGATTCCAAACAGCGACAAATGATTTTGGATTTGGTGCACCAGCATTCCGATCACCCTTCTGCCGATCAAATTTACTTGGAAGCGCGGAGCATCAATGACAAAATCAGCCGCGGCACAGTATATCGAAATCTTGATGTTCTTGTGCAGGACAATCAAATTTCCATGGTGAAAATGCATGGAATCAACCGATACGATTGGAAGCTGCAGCCGCACTATCATTTTGTCTGTTCTGTATGCGGCGCTGTCATGGATTTTCCGATGGCCTACTGCAAACAATTGGACGAAGCCGCAAGCAAAGAGCCCGGATTTCACATTCAAAGGCATCGTATCCTTTTTGAAGGAATCTGCCCTCAATGCCAAAAGAATAATTGATAAAGAGCAGGGAAGGCTTCTTCGACATTAGTCGAAGAAGCCTTCCCTGCTCTTTACATCAATGAAAACCCATTTTTTCAAACAGACTGGTCAGAATTTAATGCACGCATCGCGTTTAAAATTGCAATTACCGATACGCCGACATCGGCAAAAACCGCTTCCCACATCGTGGCTACGCCAAAGGCGCCCATCACAAGCATAATTCCCTTAACGCCCAGTGCGAATATAATATTTTGCTGTACAATGCGCAAGGTTTTACGGGCAATTTTGATTGCCTGAGGCAGTTTGCGCAGATCATCATCCATTAAAACAACATCTGCCGCTTCAATTGCTGCATCTGAACCAATTGCACCCATAGCAATTCCCACATCAGCCCGCGACAGAACAGGTGCATCATTGATTCCGTCACCAACGAATGCCGTGCTGCCTGCCTGACTGCTTTCAATCAGCTGTTCCACACGAAGAACTTTATCTCCGGGAAGAAGCTGCGCAAAATAGTCATCCACTCCAACAGTCCGGGCGACATTTTGGGCAATATCCGCACGATCTCCCGTAAGCATAACGACACGCTGAACGCCTAACTTCTTCAGGGAATGAATCGCCTGTACCGCAGAAGCTTTAACAGTATCGGCAACTGTAATACAGCCCTGATACTGACCGTCAACTGCTACATAAACCGCCGTTCCCTGCAATGTTTTATCCGGAACAGAAATACCCAGCTGTTCCATTAAAGAAAGATTTCCGACGTAAACTTTTTTGCCGTCGATCTCTGCTTTTACTCCTTTTCCGGAATATTCTTCCACTTGAGCAACGCGCTTTTGAGCACTTTTTTCGCCGTTCCACGCTTCACGCAAGCAAATCGCAATCGGATGGGTAGAATAGCTCTCTGCTAAAGCTGCCCATTCCAAAAGCACCTCTTGAGAAACGTCAACGGATGAAATTTGCTGTACAGAAAAACGCCCCTCTGTTAACGTTCCGGTTTTATCCATTACAACTGTTTTTGTTTTGGCCAAAACCTCTAAATAGTTTCCACCCTTGACCAAAATTCCCTGTTTCGAGGCTCCCCCAATTCCTCCAAAGAAACTGAGCGGAACGCTAATTACAAGGGCGCACGGACACGAAATAACTAAGAAAATAAGTGCGCGGCGCAGCCAGTCGGCCCAGCCGCCCACAAAGATGGGCGGGATCAGAGCAAGCAGCAGTGCCAAAATTACAACAGCCGGCGTATACCACCGTGCAAATTTCGTGATAAAATGTTCTGCTTTTGCTTTTTTGCTTCCCGCATTTTCAACCAATTCTAAAATTTTAGAAACAGTGGAATCCTCGAACTCTTTCTCTACTTCTACACGCAGCACACCGGTCTGATTAATACAGCCGCTAAGCACATGTTCCCCCGGCCGAATTGCACGCGGCATGCTTTCTCCTGTCAAAGCCGCTGTGTCAAGCAAGCTTTCCCCTTCCAGCACTTTGCCATCCAGCGGAATGCGTTCTCCCGGCTGTACAACAATCTCATCTCCAACGCAGAGCTCTTCCGGGTCAACTTTAATTAACTTCCCATCACGTTCTACATGAGCGTAATCCGGCCGAATTTCCATCATTTTGGCAATTGAGCGGCGCGAGCGATCAACCGCGTAGCTTTGGAACAGCTCTCCCACTTGATAAAACAGCATTACAAACACCGCTTCAGCATATTTTCCGGTTGCCAAAGCGCCCACCGTTGCCAGTGACATTAGAAAATTTTCATCAAAAACTTGCCCGTTACAAATATTCCGGGCCGCTTTTAAAAGAACGTCAAACCCAATCAGCAAATAAGGAATCATGTAAAGCGCGAAAGCCAACCAGCCTTGAGGCGAAATGAGGGCAAGCACTATCAGAATGACCCCTGCCGCAATGATGCGCCACAGCACTTTCTGCTGTTTTTTTGTCAGCGATTTCATTATGTGTTCTCCTTCCTGCTGAGCAGTTTTTGTAAGAGCTTTCCCCAGAGCAATAAAACTATTTTCTGCGCAAGCAAAGAACCAAAAAGCAAAACGCATAGGATTTAATATACGTTCCGAATGTTCCCATGCCGCAGCATTCCTATTTGTGAAAACACAAAAATTTCAGTTATTTCGGAAAAACTCTCATCAACCTCTGCTCTTTGCTCAGTTAGCGCAAGATACAGCAATCCGGCTCAATCTTACGGCAAGCCTTTTGTGCAGCGTCTAAAATTTCTTCCATACGCTCTTCGGGGGCGTGAAGCGTCATTTTTTGCGCTAAAAAACTGATGCTTACCTGCTCTACCCCATCAATTTTACGAATGGCATCCTCCATTTTGGCGGCACAATTCGCACAATCTAAATCCTGCATTTTCAATACCTTTTTCATGGCAATCCCTCTTTTCCGATATTTGAACAAGTGTTCAATCTTTACTTGTATTATACTTGAATAAGTGTTCAAATGTCAATACTTTTCACAAAATAATTGACAAACTTGCTTTTTAAAAGCTATACTGTTATATAGAAATATTTATGAAAATGAATGCAGCAAATGCGTGTGCCATATCCGGCGCTGCAAAACAAAGCTTTTAAAAAAGCTCTGTCCAAAGCGACCGAGAAATTGCAACCCCCCTGCGTTCTTTATAAAAATTAACTTTTCAGAAATCTTTTCATAAAGTCGAACATTCAAGCAGAATGTTCTTTATTCCCATATTGTGCTCTTTCATTATACCAGTAAAAGCGCGCTATTTGCCGCTTTTTCAAATGCTGTTTAGGAGGTCTTTTCTTTGAGTTATGAGCATTTGGATGCACTGCGCCGATCCATGCCGCAAACAGCGCTTCTTTATGATTTATCCGATTTTTTCAAAGTGATGGGAGATGGAACACGAATTCAGCTTTTATGGGCGTTAGAAGAATGCGATGAGCTTTGTGTCGGTGATTTAGCGGCTCTTCTCAACATGACTCCTTCCGCAGTGTCGCATCAATTGCGTGCGCTGCGCACCGCTAAATTGATTCGGTGCCGAAAAGATGGAAAAAACGTTTTTTACTCTTTAGATGATGCACATGTCAAGGATATCTTAACAAAAGCCTTGGAGCATATTCGCGAGCGAGAACACCATCATGCCGCACATTCCCATCATGAGCCTCACTGAGTTTTACCAAAGCAAAAAGGCGGACGAACCCTGATTTACGGGTTCCTCCGCCTTTTTTGCTGATTCTATATTGAATGCTGATTTTCTTTGCCGAAGAAAAAACGCACAGAATTTGGAAAAAAGGAGCTGTCCAGCGAAAATCGCAAAAAACCTTTGCGGATTTGCGCATATTTTAACGCAGCAGACAGCATACCTCATAAAGGATAAAACCTCTTTTAGTCTTTTCTAACCCATTTTCCGAATAATGTACGCTTATAGTGCGTTAACTCCTGTTTTGCGGGCGGATATTCCGCTTCTGCCTGCTTCAGGCACTCAACACCTTTTTTGATATCTTGCTCCACGCCATTTCCTTGCAGACACATCAAACCGTATGTGTACAGCATTTTTGGATCATTGCGCTGCTCTTCACTTAACTCGCAAAACAGCTCGTAAGCCTTTTCACAGCTTACCGTTGTGCCAACCCCCTGTAAATAGGCATAAACCAAATAGGGGCGAACTTCTTGCTCTCCTTGGTCATAAGCCGCTTTCGCCCACTGAAAGACAAAAGACGGATCCACTTGCTGAGCATTTTCACGGTAAGCAAGAAGCGTCAAAGCCACGGCGGCCTCGGGATAAAAATCGAGTTGGAGTTCTTTCTCATAACAGCTCGCAGCCGCCGCAAGATCTGCCAGAACAGCTTCGCTTCCTTCATTATACATACAGCCTAAGCGAAACCACGCGCCAATTTCACCACCACCGGCAGCCTTTTTATACCATTCTGAAGCTTCTTTTAAATTGCCTTTATTCTGCAAATCTTCGGCATACATAAATTGATGAACGGGATAACCGCACTCGGCGCCGGTCTTCCAAATTGTAGCTGCCTTGTCCGGCTGGGGAGCAATCAAGTTTTCTTTTCCGTTTGCATAAAAGCTGTGCAGATTATTGCCGGCAAAGTGAACACCGCCCATAAAAGCCTGCCAAAACCATTGCTCACACTTTTCTGTTTGTTCTTTTAAGTACGCTTGGTATTCGTCCTCAGAAGAAAAGCTTTCCTCTGACTTTCCCTCAATCCGCAGATAATCGCCCCAAAAATAAACATTCCCAAGAGCGTATTGGCACAAAGGATCGCCCATTTCGGCCTTTTGCCGTACAATATCAAAAGCTTGCATCAAGTCAGAAAACGGCATGTCTTTTTCAAGTTCCGGACTCAGCTCACCACTGCGCAAACTCATTAAGACACCCAATGCACTTTCTTGCTGAACAGAAAGTTTTAACAGCTCTGACGCACGCTTATGGTCTACAGGAAAACCATGTCCGTCCCATACATACTTTGCACCGGACAAACAACGCGCCAACACACAGCTTGCGTCCCCATCGCCGGCCGCAGAAGCCTTTTCCAGTAAAGCAAACGCTTCCTTCCCGCGCCCGGTTCTGACATTATAATAAATATCATTTAATGCTTTCTCGACAGAGTTGCTGAAAAACAAATTTACCTGCAAATATAACTGCCCCCTTTTCCCAATGATTTTCTTTGAACCCCTGCATGCCAAACCGCAAAAGGCATGCACAAAATTCCACTCACATCAAGCTTATTCCGCAACAAAAAAGTTATATCCAAAAAATCACGCCACAAAAGTGGCGTGACCTCTGGTGCGGGTAACAGGGGTCGAACCTGCATGGATCACTCCGCTAGATCCTAAGTCTAGTGCGTCTGCCAATTCCGCCATACCCGCATATTTTCCTTATTATACCATTTAAGTATCAAAAAGTCAAATACTTATAAAAACTATGTGAATTTTCCTTTTGAAAATTCCTTGTGTTTGCATACAGTCCAAAGGCAGAGCTTAAATCTGTTCTGCCTTTGGACTGTTTTCGCACACTCTTTATATTATACGTCAAAAAGGCCGCAGGAAAGATAACGCTCGCCTGTATCCGGCAATAAAACAACAATCGTTTTTCCCTCATTATCCGGATTTTGTGCTTGTTTGACTGCCGCCCAAAGGGCTGCACCTGAAGAAACACCGACTAGAATCCCTTCTGTTCTTGCTGCCAAAGCAGCCATCGCATAGGCTTCCTGATGGTCTACACACATCACTTCGTCATAAACACTTGTGTTCAGGACTTTCGGAACAAACCCCGCTCCGATACCTTGAATTTTGTGCGGACCCGGCTGTCCGCCTGATAACACAGGGGAATCCTTCGGCTCAGCAGCCACAACTTTTAAGTTGGGGAGTTTTTCCTTTAAATAACCGCCTGCACCTGTAATCGTTCCACCCGTTCCCACACCTGCTACAAAGATATCAACCTGACCCTCAGTATCCTCATAGATTTCAGGCCCGGTTGAAGTTCTATGCGCCTTCGGGTTGGAAGGGTTCTCAAATTGGCCTGCCAAAACTGCACCGGGAATTTCCCCAAGCAGTTCATTTGCCCGTTCAATCGCACCCTTCATTCCCTTTTCTCCCGGAGTTAAAACCAATTCTGCCCCGTAAGCTTTCATTAAGCTGCGCCGCTCCTGCGACATCGTTTCCGGCATTACGAGAATGACGCGATATCCATTTGCGGCACCAAGTGAAGCAAGCCCGATTCCTGTGTTGCCTGAAGTCGGTTCCACAATTACGGTTCCTTCGGGCCAACAGCCTTCTTCCCGTGCGTCTTGCATCATTTGCTTTGCTACACGATCCTTCACAGATCCCGCGGGGTTAAAATACTCTAACTTTGCTAAGATTTTAGCCTTCAAGCCCAGCTTTTGACCGAGCCGTGTCAACTCCAATAAGGGGGTGCGTCCCACAAGCTCTTCCACGGAATGATAAATACGTCCCATTTATTTTCACCCTTTCTTTTCACCCAACCAACACTTGCTTGCAGACCAAAATTGTAAATTTTTTAGATTCTATCATAAGCACAACGCAATGTCAATTTCATTTTCAAAGCCGCAATGTTAGCTCTAGCTAACAAAGAAAGCGCAGAAAAAAATTTCCAACTATTGACAAAAATTTGACGCTATGGTATTTTATCTACAGTTAGCAAAAGATAACCACCGAATTTGATTAAAGTTAAGAGCGCATACGGAGGAAATCTATGAACTTGACACAAGCTACTGTCGGGCAAAAATATCTTGTGAAGGATATTTTTACTGATGACGAAGAGTTAAATGAATTCTTATTTACACTGGGTTGTTACAGCGGGGAACCGATTACTGTCGTTTCTCACTTGCATAAAGGCTATGTTATTTGCGTAAAAGACGGACGTTACAACATTGACGAAAGTCTTGCGCAGGCGATTATCGTTTAAGGCTTCTGCACTCCCAAGCAGAGGCTTCTTCAAAAGCATAGGTTAGTTTAAACTAACCCCAGTTCATGTACGCTAATCGTTTTAAAATGAATGATTGGTATAAATAACAGATACTTGTGAGAAAGAGGATGATTGGTATGAGAATTGCACTCGCAGGCAATCCAAACAGTGGAAAAACCACAATGTACAACGCTTTAACAGGGCGCACAGAACGGGTTGGCAACTGGGCCGGCGTTACGGTCGACAAAAAAGAGAGCCCCATCAAAAAGGCATTCTGCGGTGATCGCGAGGGGCTGATTGCAGTGGACTTGCCCGGCGCCTATTCGATGTCGCCCTTTACTTCGGAAGAAAGCATTACCAGCGCTTATGTAAAAAACGAGCGTCCGGATGCCATTATCAACATTGTCGACGCCACCAATCTCAGCCGCAGCCTGTTTTTCACAACACAGCTGCTTGAACTGGGCGTACCCGTTGTGGTAGCATTAAATAAAAGCGATATTAACCAGAAAAAAGAAACTAAGATTGATGCTTCCCTGCTTAGTGAAAAATTGGGCTGCCCGGTTGTAGAAACAATATCCACTTCTTCGGCGCATCAAGGTCTCGCTGAAGCAGTGCAGGCAGCCGCCTGTCTGCAAGGCAAAGAGCAAACCGCGCCTTATATTCAAGATGAAATTGATTTTCACGATAAGGCCGCTGTTGAGCAAGCGGATCGAAAGCGCTTTGCATTTGTGAATGGCCTTGTTTCTCAAGTGGAAACCCGCAAGGTGCAGACCTCACAACACACAAAGCAGGATAAAATTGACGCAATTGTTGCAAATCGATGGCTCGGAATTCCTATTTTTGCCGTAATTATGTGGCTGGTGTTTGATATTTCTCAATCAACTGTCGGCCCGTTTATTGCCGATTTCTTAGTAGGCTGGATTGATGCCTTCAAAGAGTGGGTTGGCACTCTTACACAGGGTGCTTCTCCGTTCTTACAGTCGCTGCTGGTAGAAGGCATCATCGGCGGTGTTAGCGCTGTTGTCGGTTTTCTGCCGCTTGTGATGGTAATGTACTTCCTGATTGCGCTTTTGGAGGATTGCGGCTATATGGCACGCGTAGCTGTTGTGATGGACCCATTTTTCAAACGTGTGGGGCTTTCCGGAAAATCTATCATCCCCATGATTATTGGTACCGGCTGTGCCATTCCCGGCGTTATGGCCTGCCGTACCATTCGCAATGAGCGTGAACGCCGCACCACTGCAATGCTCACTCCGTTTATGCCCTGTGGCGCAAAGCTTCCTGTTATTGCATTGTTTGCAGGCGTGTTTTTCAACGATGCCTCTTGGGTTGGCACTTTGATGTATTTTGTCGGCATTGTTTTAATTTTGCTTAGTTCCCTGCTGGTTTTAAAAATCACGGGTCATAAGTACCGTAAGTCCTTCTTCATCATGGAGCTTCCGGAATATAAATTGCCCAGCTTAAAGCGCGCTGTTTTTTCTATGCTCTCTCGCGCAAAGGCGTTTATCATTAAAGCAGGCACAATCATTTTAGTTTGCAATGCGGTTGTACAAATTATGCAGTCGTTTAACTGGAGCCTCCAGCTGGTAGAAGAGGGGGCAGAAAGCACATCGATTCTTGCCACAATTGCATCTCCGTTCGCTTTAATTTTAATTCCCCTCGGTTTTGGCACTTGGCAGCTTGCCGCCGCCGCTGTTACCGGCTTTATTGCAAAGGAGAACGTCGTCGGCACGCTCGCTGTTGTGTATGGCATTTCTAATTTTATTGATGTCGAAGAAAAAGTACTGACGGGAGGCGCCAATGAAGTGGCCGCCGTGATGGGGCTTTCCGCTGTGGCCGCTCTTGCTTACCTCATGTTCAATTTGTACACTCCCCCTTGCTTTGCTGCTATTGGCGCAATGAATTCGGAAATGCAAAGCCGAAAATGGCTGTTTGCCGGAATCGGCCTTCAGCTGAGCACCGCATACGTTTTGTCATTCCTCGTTTACCAGATCGGCACATTGCTTACCACAGGTGCTGTTGGGGTTGGGTTCCTCCCCGGTTTGCTTGTCGTCGCCGTTATTGTGGCCGTAATCGCTTCGCTGATCATTCGCACCAACCGTCAGATGAATACCGAATATTCTTTACATCAAAAGGTTCACGCATCTTAACCTTTTAAACCGATTTTTTTGGAAAAAATACGGCGGTTGTGATGTTTTATCACTGAGTAGAAAAAGGAGTTGCTTATCATGTTAGATTTTCTTCTTGTTGCACTGATCGCCATTTTGCTCGGAGCTGCCGTAAGATATATCATCCGCGCCAAAAAAAGCGGCGTCAAATGCATTGGGTGTTCTTGTGCCGGCTCGTGCAGTTCACACCACACTTCGTGTACCTGTTCGGGAGGATGCACCGGATGTAGTGAATGCACTCAAAAACAAGACCGTTCATCGTTGTAACGCGGTTTATTTTAAGGCTGTGTCGTACTTTTCTTAGGCGACACAGCCTTTAGTGTATCTAAAAACAGCCCTTTCCCGCCGTTCAACATCCCGCCGTGACAGATTGACAAGCGTTTTTAAAAGTAATATATTATTATAGTAACAACAATGACGCAGGCATTGAGCCCAGTCTGCGCAGAGAGGGGTTGTTTTTTATGGGAAAGACAATAGCACAGAAAATTTTAGCGGCACACCTTGTAGACGGCACACCGAGTGTCGGAAACGAAGTAGGGTTGCGTATCGATCAAACTTTGACGCAGGATGCAACAGGAACCATGGCGTACCTAGAGTACGAAGCCATGGGAATTCCCCGTGTCAAAACTGAGCTGAGTGTGGCTTATATCGACCACAACACTCTGCAAAACGGATTCATGAACGCCGACGATCATCGCTTCATCCGCACGGTTGCAAAAAAAATCGGCGTGCGTTATTCTCGCCCCGGCAACGGCATTTGCCATCAGGTTCATCTGGAGCGTTTTGCCTGCCCGGGAAAAACGCTGATTGGCTCGGACAGCCATACCCCCACGGCAGGCGGTATCGGCTGTTTAGCAATGGGAGCAGGCGGTTTAGATGTTGCCGTTGCGATGGGCGGCGGAGCGTATTATATCCCCTACCCGAAAATGGTCTTGGTTCGCCTCACCGGGGCGCTCACGCCCGGTGTCAGCGCAAAAGATATCATTCTGGAAGTGCTGCGCCGTATGACCGTAAAAGGCGGCGTTGGAAAAATCATCGAATACGGCGGAGAAGGTGTTTCTACACTGAGCGTTCCTCAGCGTGCCACCATCACTAATATGGGTGCTGAACTTGGGGCAACCACTTCGATTTTTCCGTCTGATGAAGTGACAAAAGCCTTCCTGAAAGCGCAAGGCCGCGAGCAGGATTGGATTCCCCTTTCCAGCGATGACGACGCGGTTTATGATGAAACGATTGAAATTGATCTTTCTTCTTTAGAGCCTCTGGCCGCTTGCCCGCACAGCCCGGATAATGTGAAACCGGTGAAGCAGCTTGCGATGACAAAGGTTGACCAAGTGTGCATCGGAAGCTGTACCAACTCCAGCTATACCGACCTGATGGCCGTAGCCGCTATGCTGAAAGGCCGCACAGTTCACCCGGAAGTCAGCTTATCCATTGCGCCGGGCAGCCGCCAAGTGCTTTCTATGCTGAGCGAAAACGGCGCGCTCACTGATTTGCTTCAGGCAGGCGCACGTATTTTGGAATCGGCCTGCGGCCCGTGCATCGGTATGGGACAAAGTCCCAATTCTGAAGGTGTATCTCTTCGTACCTTTAACCGCAACTTTGAGGGCAGAAGCGGAACCGCAGACGCAGGGGTTTATCTTGTAAGCCCGGAAACAGCTGCGGCCAGCTGCTTGACAGGCTATATCACCGACCCGCGCACATTGCCTCCCGTTCCGGAGCTTGCGCCCGTCGAGCACTTCCCCATTAACGACAATATGATTGACCTGCCCGCCTCTGAATCCGAGTACGAACAAGTGGAGGTTTTGCGCGGCCCGAATATCAAACCGCTTCCTCAGGCTGCACCTTTGGCAGACGAAATCTCTTTGCCTTGCCTTTTAAAAGTGGGCGACAATATCACCACAGACCACATCATGCCGGCGGGAAGCAAAATTCTCCCCTATCGCTCCAATATTCCTCATCTTTCACAGTATTGCTTTGAGGTATGCGACAAGGAATTCCCCGAGCGCGCCATGGCGGCAGAGGGCGGCTTTATTGTCGGCGGCGCCAATTACGGACAAGGCTCTTCGCGTGAACATGCTGCGCTGGTTCCGCTTTATCTCGGAATTCGCGCTGTCATTGCTAAAAACTTTGCGCGTATTCACAAAGCGAACCTCGTAAACGCCGGTATTTTGCCGCTGGAATTTGATAATCCCGAAGACTATGACAAAATTTCGCTTTCCGATGAACTGCGCTTAACCGGGGTACTCAGCGGGTTGGAAACGGGCTGCGTTATTATGACCAACCGGACAGCCGGCACCGTCATTTCCTTGAAATGCGATATTAGCCCCCGTCAGGCGGCTGTCATTCGCGCCGGAGGTCTGCTCAATTACACCCGTGAGCAAACAAACCAATAATTGCTGTTGTATCGCGAACTCTTATTAAATGTAAACGGAGGAACGACCCATGTACAATATTCCGCAGGCACAGGAAAAGTTTGCCGCCCTGATTGAAGCACAGAAAAAGCGTGTTGCCGCGATGCGCGAACAGGGTGACTTTGTAGATTATCAATCTTTGAATCAAATTATCATCGGCATTTGCGGCGGTGACGGCATCGGCCCGACCATTACAAAAGAGGCACAGCGTGTACTCGCCTTCTTGCTGAAAGATGCCGTGGCCCAGGGCAAGGTTGCTTTCCGCGAAATTGACGGTTTAACCATTGAGAACCGTGCTGCCCATTTAAAGGCAATTCCCGACGATGTATTGCAGGAGTTAAAGGCTTGCCACGTTATTTTAAAAGGCCCTACCACAACGCCTCGTGCCGGCGATGAATGGCCCAACATTGAAAGCGCCAACGTCGCGATGCGCAAAGAGCTTGATTTGTTCGCCAACGTGCGCCCTGTCAAAGTTCCCGAACAGGGCATTGACTGGACGTTTTTCCGCGAAAACACCGAAGGCGCCTATACCCTCGGCAGCTGCGGCTTTGAAACGGAGGACGGCATTTCGATTGACTTCACCGTTACGACAACCGACGGAACACAGCGCATTGCGGAGCTTGCTTATGACTATGCAAACCGCAACGGAAAAAAGCGGGTTTCCATCGTCACAAAAGCAAATATCGTAAAAGAAACCGACGGTAAGTTTTTGCGCCTTTGCCAAGAGGTTGCAAAGCGTTACCCTGATATTACAACCGATGATTGGTATATTGACATCATGACAGCAAAGCTGGTGGACGAAAAACGCCGCAAAGATTTCTCGGTATTTGTGCTGCCCAATTTGTACGGCGATATCATTACCGATGAGGCGGCAGAGTTCCAGGGCGGCGTCGGCACAGCGGGCAGCGGCAACATCGGAAAGCGCTATGCCATGTTTGAGGCAATCCATGGCTCTGCCCCCCGTATGGTTCAGGAAGGCCGTGCACAATATGCCGACCCTTGCAGTATGCTGCGTGCCAGCGTAATGCTGCTTTCTCATATCGGATATCAAGAGGAAGCAAACAAATTGGAGCGCGCGCTTGATATCTGCATGTTTGAGGAAAAAGCTTTGACTGTAACAGGGCGCGACACCGGCTGTACCTGCAATGAATTTGGCGATTACGTCATGCGTACCATCGCTGCTTTATGATACCGAAATAAAAAGGTGGAACAAAACATGTCGACACAAAACAAAGCATCCCTTCCCGTCATTCGCCGTTTGCCGAAATATTATCGCTACATTTCCGATATGAAAAAAAATGGCGTGACAAAAATTTCATCCAGTGAATTGGCCAGAATGATGGGAACAACCGCTTCTCAAGTTCGCCAAGATTTCAACTGCTTCGGCGGCTTTGGACAGCAAGGGATTGGCTATCAAATCGACGTTCTCTGGGAAGAAATCAATCACCTTCTCTTCCACGACGGCAAACTGAACACCATTTTAATCGGAACCGGCCGTTTAGGACGTGCGATTTTCGGCTATTTAACAGCAGAAGCGCGCGGCTATCATTTGATGGCAGCCTTCGACTGCAATCCCGATGAGATTGGGAAAAAGCTCCCCGGCGATATCCCCATCAGCGATATCCGCGATTTATCCGCGGTATGCGGCGGGGTTGTCCCTGATGTTGCGGTGCTTTGTATTCCCCGTCAAAGCGCAATGCAGCTTGCGCCGAAACTGGTAGGCATGGGTATTAAGGGCTTTTGGAATTTCAGTCATTACGACCTTTCTGTTGATTACGAAGGAATTACTGTGGAAAATGTCCACTTGGGTGATAGTTTGATGACGCTCGGCTATCGCGTTAGAAACGATTGAGTTCTTTTTTAGCCATCCATTAAAAAGAGGAACCTTTTGAACTGTAGATCAGCTTTAAAAGGTTCCTCTTTTCTTTTTTCTCAGTACAAAAAACTGTCATTCATTTGAGCCAGAATCAGATTGCTCTTTTTCTTTTCCCATTGCCCGCATCATCTGCTCGGCTTGCTCCAAATTTTCTTCAATTTGTGATAAAACTGCCAAGATATGCTCTAACTCTTTCGGGGAAAGGTCTTTGCAAATGGCTTCGTCCATCATCCGAAAACCCTCGATGACTTCTTTTGCTTTTTCGCGGCCTTCCTGCGTTAAAACAATGTGATACGAGCGCCGACACCCCGGCTTTGCTTCGCGGCGCAGCAATCCGGCCTGGGTCAAACGGTCTAATGTGCGCGACATCGTGGCCGCATCCAAATAGCATGCATCTGCCAACTCGCGCTGTGTCATCGGCTCATGATGATATAAGTGATATAAAACGCGCGGCTGTCCCTGCCCTACTGTTAAACCCAGCTTGACAAAATAGGGTTTCATCATTTTTCTTCTGGCGTTTTCGACAGCGTACATCATTTCTCGCAGCTGACTTTTTTTCAATGTCATTCACTCCAATTCAAATTGACCAGTGTAAAGGCTGTAATATCTTCCCTTTTGCTGTACCAGCTCTTCGTGATTTCCGCGTTCTATAATATTCCCCTTCTCCAGTACCATAATAGCCGTTGCATTGCGAATAGTTGACAAGCGATGTGCAATGACAAGCACAGTTCGATTTTCCATCAGCACGTCCATGGCCTTTTCAATCAATCGTTCTGTTCTTGTATCAACAGAACTGGTTGCCTCGTCTAAGATGAGCACCGGCGGGCGCGCAACGGCCGCGCGTGCAATGGCAAGCAGCTGACGCTGCCCCTGTGAGAGATTTCCGCCGTCCGCATCTACAACTGTTTCATAGCCTTTCGGCAGGCGGCGGATAAAGGAGTCCGCATTGGCGGTTTTTGCTGCCTGTTTAATCTCATCCATCGTGGCATCCAGCCGCCCATATCGAATATTATCCGCAATTGTCCCTGTAAAAAGCTGGGTGTCTTGAATAACCATCGAAAACGAGCGCCGCAAATCCGCTTTTCGAATGTCACGGATATCAATTCCGTCATAAGTGATGCGCCCTTTTTCAATTTCATAAAAACGCCCAAGCAAGTTAATAATCGTCGTCTTTCCTGCCCCGGTTGAACCGACAAACGCAATTTTTTGTCCCCGCTTTGCATACATACTGATGTCTTTCAAAATCGGCTTACCCGGCAGATAGCCAAAATCGACGTGTTCAAAGCGCACTTCTCCGCGAACCGGAACCAGCGCTGCGCCTTCTTTGCTCGGCACCTTCCAAGCCCATATACCGTTTTGTGCCGTGCTTTCCTGTAATCCTCCGTCCGCCTTCTCTTCTGCTCGGCAAAGGGTCACTTGCCCTTCGTCCGGCTCCGGCGGGGCATCCATCATTTCAAAAATACGCTCCGCGCCTGCCAAAGCTGCCAGCAAAAAGTTAATTTGCTGTGTAAATTGATTCAGCGGCAAAGCACTTTGACGTACATAAACAAGATAAGAAGCAAGGCTGCCCAAATCAAACCAGCCTAAAATCGCAAACAGACCGCCCACGCAGGCAGATACTGCATAGTTGACATAAGACAGACTGACAATGGCAGGCACCATCAAACCGGAGTGCGTCAAAGCATTACAGGCTGAAACACGCAGCGCTTCGTTTTTCTTGCAAAATGTTTCAAAATTCTGCTGCTCATGGTTGAAGACTTTTTCTACCTTTTGTCCGCTCACCATCTCCTCAATGAAACCATTCAAATCGGCAAGTTCTTCCTGCTGTTCGCGGAAATAGCGGCGGCTTTTCTTTCCGTTTTGGCGGATCAAAAAGAACATGAAGCCCAAAAACGCTACAACAATCATCGAGAGCGGTACATTGAGCACCATCATCATAGAAATGGTTCCAACGAGAGTAAAAAAGCTTTGAATGATCATGCTGAAGCTGTTATTCAGCGCTTCCTGCAATGTGTCAACATCATTTGTGAAGTGGCTCATCAAATCGCCGTGCGTATGGCTGTCAAAATAAGTGAGCGGCAATTTTTGCGTGCAGCGAAACAAATCGCTTCGGATTCTTCCCACAATTTTCTGTGCTACATGCACCATCAGCTGTGAGTACCCGTAGGTAGCGGCGGCACCCAATAAGTACATGCCCCCCATTAACACCAGCGCCCCGGCAAGTCCCTTCATGTCACCGGGCAAAATATAGCGATTGATCAGCGGCTTAAACAGGTAAGTACCCATGATGTTGGCTCCGGCGCTTACAACGACCAAAACGGCCACAACCGCCATCGTCCACTTATAAGCGCCCATATAGCGAAGTACACGCTGAAGCGCACGGCGGGTATCCTGGGGTCTTTTACTTTTCACCTTCGATCCCTCCCTGCTTTTGCGATTCACAAATTTCTCGGTATACCTCGCACTCTTCCAAAAGCTGTTCATGTGTTCCGCACGCGTGCAGATTTCCATCTGACAACACAAAAATCTGATCCGCATGCTGTACCGAAGAAACTCTTTGGGCAATGATAATTTTCGTCATATCGGGCAAATCCTGATTCATTCGCTGTCGGATGCCCGCTTCGGTTACAGTATCCACCGCGCTGGTGGAATCATCTAAAATCAAAATTTTAGGCCGCTTTAACAGTGCGCGCGCAATGCAAAGGCGCTGTTTCTGCCCTCCCGAAACATTCACGCCGCCCTGCTCTAAGAACGTATCCAGCCCTTTCGGCAGCCGATTCAAAAATTCATCTACGCCTGCAACTCGGCACGCCCACAAAATTTCATCATCCGAAGCGTTTTGATTACCCCACTGCAAATTCTCACGCACCGTGCCGGTAAACAGAAGATTCTTTTGAAGCACCATTCCGATGGCATCGCGCAAATGTGCTTGGTGATATTCCTGGACGGGGATGCCGTCGACCAATACAGTACCCTTTGTGGCTTCATAAAGCCGCGGTATCAGCTGTACCAGTGTCGACTTAGAGCTGCCCGTCTGACCGATAATACCGACGGTCTGACCCGGCTGAATATGAAGGCTGATGTTCTTTAAAACATACTCCTGAGCGCCCGATTCATATTTAAACCAGACATCTCGGAATTCCACATCGCCTTTTGTAACAACGTGACTATCGGCCTTTGTGTCTTGAATATCGGGAACCTCATCCAAAACCTCACATACACGCACCGCCGAGGCCACAGAACGCGAAATCAGCATAAATACCGAGGAAATCATCATTAAAGAGTTGAGAATTTGCAGAACATAGCTCAAAAAACTGGTGAGCTCTCCAATCTGCATTTCTCCGCTTTGAATTAAATTTCCGCCAAACCACAAAATGCCCAAAATGGTTGCGTACATCACAAGCTGCAAAGCAGGCATGTTCATGGCAGACAGTCGAAACGCCTTTTCCGAACGAACCAAAAGCTCCTGATTTCCCTCTTCAAACTTTTCTTGTTCGTACTCGCCGCGCACATAAGCTTTCACAACACGAATGGCGGCTAAATTCTCCCGGATGACACGGTTAACTGTATCAATCGCAATTTGCATTTTGCTGTACAGCGGGCGCACACGCGTAATGATAGAAAATAAGAGCACCGCCAAAATAGGAAGCGCAACAAAGAAGACAAAGGCCAGCTTTCCGTTAATGTGAAAAGCAACGCCGGTTGCTACAACAATCATCACCGGCCCGCGAACGCCCGGACGGATTCCGGAAGAAAAAGTGTTTTGAATGTTGGCAATATCGCCCGTCATTCTTGTAATCAGCGACGGCACTCGAAAGCAGTCAATGTTAGAAAAGGAAAATGCCTGCAGTTTTCGATACTGTTCTTCACGCAGCTGTGCGCCCAAGCCCTGCCCTGCGCGGGCGCTGAACCAAGAGCTAGCAACACCTAACACCAGCGCGCACAAGGCACACACCAGCATCACAGCGCCTTTTTGCAAAATGTACGGCATATCTTGATTGGCAACGCCGTAGTCGACCATATCCGCCATAACCATCGGAACCAAAAGCTCGAAGATTGCTTCAGCCATCACGCACGCAACAGCGCCCCAAGCATAAGCTTTCCACTTACCCATATAGCGATAAATTCGTCGAATCACCTTTCTTTTTCACCCCACAGCACATTTTTGCGCAGCAAGAAAGGGCACGCTCTTTCGGCCGCGGACTTTTCACTCATCCGCCGCCGCTGTGCCCTATTATCGCCAAACGCAATAATTGTTTCTACAATTATTGTAAACTTATTGATTGTTTCTGTCAATCTAAAAACACAGCTCAAAGCTTTTATTCAAGAAAATTCTTTCGCTTTTTTTCCAAACTTTTGCGTCATTTTTCTATTTTTTTCAAAATTCTATTGAACGCTTTTTTGTATTTGTCTATAATAAAGCCATAGCGTGAAACGAAGGAGAGAATCCTGAAATTTCCTTTAGGGATTTTTTGAAAAGTAAAAACCTTCATTTTGCCGAAACAAACGCATTTGCTGATAAAAGACGCTCAAACTTCCCTGCGGATTTTCCTGCGCCTTTCGTTTTGCATCTGCGCTTTTCTTTCGCAGAATCTGTGGATTTCTTTGCTTTTTAGAAACACCCTAAAAAACGGCAAAGAGGAGAGATGATATGATTTTCAAACTGACACCTGCTTGCAAAGACTATTTATGGGGCGGCAACACCTTAAAGACCTCCTACGGAAAGAATTATGACGGCGATGTTCTTGCCGAAACATGGGAGCTGAGCTGTCATCCTGATGGCCCGAGCGTGATTTCCGGCGGCGAATATGACGGCAAAACGCTGGCAGACTATTTGGCACAGCACCCTGAAGCTTTGGGCAATGCTCCCGCTCGTTTTGAAGAATTCCCCATTTTGATTAAGCTGATTGATGCCGCAAAGGATTTGTCGATTCAGGTTCATCCCGATAATGCTTATGCAAAGGCACATGAAAATCAATACGGAAAAACAGAAATGTGGTATGTGGTGGAAGCTCAGCCCGGTGCAGGGCTTTACTACGGCTTTGAGCATGAAATTTCCGCAGAGGAATTCCGCGAGGCCATCGAGAACAACACGCTGTGTGATAAACTGCATCGTGTTGATGTCAAACCCGGTGACGTTTTCTTCATTGAAGCCGGTACCATTCACGCCATCGGTGCAGGCCTTGTAATTGCAGAAATTCAGCAGTCCAGCAATGTTACCTACCGCGTTTATGACTACGGCAGAACCGGCGCAGACGGCAAGCCGAGAGAGCTTCATGTGGAAAAAGCCTGCGAAGTCACTTCTCTGCGCCCTGCAAAAAGCGACTATGACTTCGGCACACATCTGGGACGGTGCAAATACTTCACGGTTGACCGTTTGGAAATCAATGGAGAAACAACCCTTGAAACGGACGGCACCTCTTTCCACTCTCTCCTGTTCCTTTCGGGAGAAGCTGAGGTAAAGCAAGGCGGAACCTGTATTCAAGCGAAAAAAGGCGACAGCATCTTCATCGGCGCAGACAGCGGCAGCTATACCGTCAGCGGCAATGCCGTTGCCGTGTTCACGCGGCTTGAAAAACAGCGTTATCGCATCGGCATTGATTTGGGCGGCACGGGCATCAAAGCCGGTGTTGTGGATGAAAGCAACGAAATTGTAGGAATTGCCAAGCGAAAAACACTCGCTGGCCGTCCCTGGGAAGAGATTGCCAAAGATATGGCTATGGCGGCTTTGGACGCAATGGCACAGGCCGGAATTTCCACAGAAGACTGTATCTCCGTCGGTATCGGAAGCCCCGGAACCATTGATCCCCAAAAAGGCGTTGTTGTTTACTCGAATAATTTGAACTGGAACTATGTGCCTTTAGCGGATGAGATTAAAAAATATATCTCGCTTCCTGTTTACATCTCGAATGACGCCAACTGTGCCGCACTCGGCGAAGTAGTGGCCGGAACTGCAAAGGGCTGTCAGAATGCTGTGCTTCTCACGCTTGGAACCGGTGTCGGCGGCGGCGTTATTTTAGACGGAAAAGTGATGGAGGGCGGCGTCGGCGGCGCAGAGCTGGGCCACACCACCTTAATCGCAGGCGGCGAGCTTTGCACTTGCGGCCGCCGCGGCTGTATTGAATGCTACGGCAGTGCAACCGGCTTAATTCGAGAAGCCAACCGTGCAGCAGATGCACACCCCGATTCCCTTTTGGCTTCTATGAGAGAAAAAGAGGGCGAAATGAATGGCCTGATTCCTTTTGAAGCGATGAAACAGGGCGATGAAACCGCAAAAGCTGTTGTAGATCAATACATTGAATGGCTGGGCGAAATGGTGACAAACTTCATCAATATTTTCCGCCCGGAAATGGTTTTGCTCTCCGGCGGTATTTGCGGACAAGGAAAGGTATTGACTGATCCCCTCAATGCCTATGCTGAAAAATATGCCTTCGCCGGAAAACGCATTTTCATTCCCCCTGTACTGATTGCAAAGCTCGGTAACGATGCCGGTATCATCGGCGCTGCAAATTTGGGCTGATCGTTAATAAAAGAAACAAGAGATACCCCCGGCTTTGCCGGGGGTATCATACTATTAAAATCAATATTTCCCCGGCGAATCTCGATAGAGTGATGATATATCGCCTCATTTGGGGCAAAAGAAAATCAGGAAAACGTTTGTGATTTCCTTCTCGGTGGCAGCGCCGATGAGTGCCCGGTATTCCGTTTTGAAAGTTGGGAAGAGTTTGCCACCATGACGGAAAGTTTGGCAAACCGCGATTTTCCTCTCTATCATTTGCTTTTATCGATTATAACCGTATCAAAAAGAATACTAATACACTCAAAAGTATCATTACCATACCCATTATGATGAACATTTCACAGGCAAAGCTTTTTAAGATTGGTCTTTCAACATAACACTTTTTAGGATGATTGGGATTATAATAAACTGCCATTTTGCTGCCGATGGGCCACAACTGCTCTGCAAGTTCACGTAAATTTGCAATAGCCCCGGTTTTCACATGCCGCCAGCCTTTTTCGTCTTCATAAGCTTCTGATTTTACGGATATGTGTAATCCGAATATTTTTGTTGTTTTAATTCCACAAAATTTTTTCTTTGTTTTGTAACAACTCCCATTCACAAAGTACTCAACGATCGGATACATTTTTCCGTCTCCCGGAAATCCATATCCTTTAACAATGCCGTCCGTCTGCTCTGTACACATGAGAATAACTCCGAGCAAAACTAATATGATACCAAGACCTCCAACTGTTATCAATTCTAACCATGCAATTTGTATTTCAGACACAGCGTTTCTCTCCTTAAATTCTCATTTTTGTCGACTGCATTATACTTGATACTTTCAGAAAAGTACAGTA